>MHCFR05601__coassemble_977_pt1 | contig 26036 bp, 20 predicted proteins | sample MHCFR05601__metabat2_high_PE_011 | metagenome-assembled genome bin MHCFR05601 | reverse complement strand
CGCGAACCGGGCGGATATGGAATCCGCCCCTACAGGGGTTTGTGACGGCGCAGGGTCTGCGGTTTCCCGGCGGGCCGCCATGTTGCCCCGGCCCGTAGGGTGGGCGTTCACGCCCGCCGCACCTTGGAAATTTCAAAAATCGGGGCCCTGCGCCGCCGCAGGGCCCCGATCATTTTTAACACCCCAAAACACCCGCGCCCGCCACAAACGCCCGTAAAATCTCGAGCCCCGCGGGGCCGCTTTTTTCGGGGTGGAACTGCAGGCCGGTCACGTTGGCGCGCTGCACGGCCGCGCAGACTTCCCGCCCGCCAAACTCGATAACGGCGGCGCAGTCCTGCGCGCGGGCGGGCAGGGCGTGGTAGCTGTGCACAAAATAGACTTCCGGCGCGTCCGCCCCGGCCAGCGCGCGCAGCGGGCCGCTTTGCGCGGCCGGGGTCAGGCGCAGCGCGTGCCAGCCGACGTTGGGGATTTTCAGCGCGCTGCCGTCCGCGGCGCGGTCAGGCAGCGGCGCGACCTCGCCTTCGATCAGCCCCAGCCCCGCGGTCAGCCCGCCTTCGGGGCTTTGCTGCAACAGCATCTGCATGCCCAAGCAGATGCCCAACAGCGGCGTGCCGGCGCGCGCGGCGGCGCAGAGCGGCTCCGCCAGGCCCAGCGCGCGCAGCTGCGCCATGCCGTCGGCAAACGCGCCGACGCCGGGCAGCACCAGCGCCCCGGACGCGCGCACGGCGGCCGGGGTGTTCGCAAAGCGCACTTCGGCCCCGCAGGCCTCCAGCGCGCGCTGCACGCTGAGCAAATTGCTGCGGCCGTAGTCGACGATCGTCACACAGGGTCGCATCGTCTCACCTCCACACCGGCGGCGCGCAGCGCGCTTTTGAGCGCGGGCACGCCGGTTTTTTCGTAATGCAGCAGGCTGCCCACCGCCGCGGCGTCGGCCCCGTTCTGCGCGGCCTGCGCAAGGTCGGCGGCGCAGGATGCCCCGCCCGCGGCGATGACGGGCACCTGTGCTTCGGCGGCCACGGCGGCGATGAGCGCCTGGTCCATGCCGCGCAGAAAGCCTTCGCAGTCGACGCTGGTCAGCAGAATCTCCCCCGCGCCCAAAGCCTGCGCCTGCCGCGCCCATTCCAGCACGTCGCGGCCGGAGTGTTCGCGCCCGTTGTCGTAGTAGGCTTCCCACCCGGCTTCGGGGCGGGCGGGGTCGCGGCGCTTGGCCTGGATGCTGACCACCGCGCACTGGCTGCCGTAGGCGCGCGCGATCTCGGTGATGAGCGCCGGGCGCTGCAGCGCGGCGGTGTTGACGGCGGCCTTGTCGGCCCCGGCAGCCAGCACCGCGCCCACGTCCGCGGCGCTGCGCAGCCCGCCGCCCGCCGTGATGGGGATGAACACATCGGCCGTGGCGCGGCGCAGAATTTCGCCCAGGTTGTTGCGGCCGTAGAGGCTCGCCACCGTGTCGAGATACAGCAGTTCGTCGATGCCCTGCCGGTAATACCGCACGGCGAAGTCGTGCGGGTCGCCGAGCTTGCGCAGCCCCTCGTACTGGATGCCTTTGACAAGGTATTCGTCCTTGACGTCCAGCCGGGCGATCAGGCGTATTTTTTTGCTCATACCGCGCCGCCTTTCCCAAGGCTTTCCGGCGGCGCGCCCCAGCGGCAGAGGCTTTCGCCCGCGTAGGGGGTGTGGCGCAAACTCCACACGCCGTCCTTGTACTGCCACAGGTGGGGCGAGCGGAACCGGTCGGCCAGGTGCATGAAGTAGGCAAGGTCCATCTCCGGCTGTTCAAAACAATCGGCCGCCTTGCCGAAATGCGCTTTGTCGATGGAGATATAGCGGAAGAATTCTTCGGCAAAGCGGGCGGGGAACTCGCCGTCGAACTTTTTGCACAGGGCGACGGCCTCCTCGCGCGTGATCTCGCCGTTGCGGATCTCCTGCGCGGCGTCGTAGGTGCAGCGGCCGATGCCGTACTTGATGTAGGTGGTGTAGTAGAAAAAGTCGTCGACCTTGTCGTCGATGGAGTTGTATTTGGAGTAGGTGCCCGCCGTGCGCTCGGGGCTGGGCACAAAGCCGCCGTGCTCGACCGCATAGTAGTAAGCCCCCTGCGGGTGCCAACGCTCGTAGTAGCCCAAATAGCGCACCTGAATGTGGTTTTTCTCGATGTCGCTGGTCTCGCCGGGCAGGTAGAGGGCAAGGTCGGCCTTGTCGATGCCGAAATCCTCCTCGAGCCGGCGCAGGCTGACGCCGCCCAGATAAATGTGGTCATAGTCGTTGACGGCGAAGAAATGTTCGTCCCGCAGCGCGCTCTCGTTGTCCGCAATGGGGTTGCCGAACTCGGCCTCGTTCTCGCCGTAGAACACGAGCGGGATGCCGAACTTGGCGGCGATCTTGGGCGCGAGCTGCTTCTGCCCCAGTATAAACGGCTGGAACGGGTGGAACAGGTTCTCGGTCGCCAGGCGGGTCAGCAGGCGGTGGGTCAGACCGTTGGGGGTGCACAGGTAGTTGTCGAACCCGGCGTGAATCCACGCCTGGAAGTTCTGCCACCCCCAGGGGGTGTAGATGTGCGGCGCCCAGGTCACGGTCAGCGGGTGCATGCCGTATTTGTATTTCAGCAGGTGGGCGGCGTAAAAGCTGTCCTTGCCGCCGGAGCCGGGCACCAGGCAGTCATAGCTGCCGTCGGTTTTGCGGTAACGGTCGCACAGTTCGCGCAGTTCTTCCTCGCGCTGCGCCCAGTCGATGTGGCCGTCGGCTTTCTGGCGGCAGGCGTGGCAGGCGTCGCACACGCCGTCCGGCTGGATGACCATGGTCTTTTTCTTGGAAAGGGCCGTGTGCTCAAACTCATAGCAGGAGTTGGGCTTCTGGTTGGTCATGACGCAGTCTTTGCAAAAGGTCACGGTCTGCGGCAGGCCGTAATACGCCGTGCGCCGTTCGGGCGGCAGGGCGGGGTCGTATTGTGCATAGTCGATCGGCTGGTAACGCGGCAATTTCAGCATGGTAAACTCCTTTTTTTGGCAAAACAAACAAGGGCAGGGACGCGCCCCCGGCAGGGTTTTCCCCTGCCGGGTCTGCGGGCGTCCTTGCCCTGCGTTTTGGTTTTGTGGTTTTCTATTCGCCCTCGCCCTCATAGCGGCGGATGATGCTCTGCGCAATCTGCCGCCGGGTGACGCGGGCGTCCATCGCCAGCTTTTCAATGTGGCGGTGGGCTTCGGCTTCGGTCATCTGTTCATGCAGCGCCAGCAGGCATTTGGCCTGGGTGGTCACGCGCGCGTCGTCCAGCCGCTTGGTCAGGCGCTGGTTTTCTTCCAGAATGCGGCGCATGCGCTGGCGCCCGGCGCGCAGCAGCCGCAGCGCCAGCGCCGCCTGCTGGCGGGAAAGCGGCCGCGGCAACACCAGCACGCCGTATTTTTCCAGCCCCGCGGCGATCTTGTCCGCCTGCGGCGCAGCGCACAGCAAAATGGCGTCCAGCCCTTTGTCCACGGCTGTGACCGCCAGCTCGCGGCCGAATTCATCGGGCAGCGGCGTGTTGACGATCAACAGCGCATAGTCCCCGCCCAGCAGCGCGCGGCGCGCTTCGCCCGCGCTGGCGCAGCACAAAGCCGCCGCGCCCGCGGCAAACACGCTTTTCAGCGCCGCGTGCGCCGCCGGGTCGGATACGATCAGCACCCCGGCCATCCCGTTCACCTGCCTTTCGGGTTACACCGCTCACACGCGGTCAAAGTAGGTCTGCATCTCGTACCAGTGCGGGTCGGGCGCGGCGGCCCAGGCGGCGGCGTCGCGCCGCTTGCGGTCCAGGTAGGCGTCCAGCAGCCGCGCGGGCAGCATGCGGCGCAGAAATTCGCTCTGTTCGGCCAGGCGCACGGCCTCGGTGAGCGTTTTGGGCAGCGCGCAGCCGCCGGTTTTGGCCCCGGCCAGCAGGTCGCCGCTGGCGGCGGGGGGCAGGGGCAGGTTTTCGCGCACGCCCTCCAGCCCCGCTTCCAGCAGCAGCGCCACCGCATAATAGGGGTTGCAGGCGGCGTCGGGGCTGCGCAGTTCCATGCGGCAGTCCGCGCCGCGGGCCGCCGGTACGCGCACCAGGCTCGAACGGTTCTGGCACGACCAGCTCACAACGCCCGGGGCTTCGCAGCAGCCCAGCCGCTGGTAGGAGCCGGGCAGGGGGTTGGTGAACACGGTCAGCTCGGGCACGCGGCGCAAAATGCCCGCCAGGAAGGCGGCGGCCATCGGGTCGGGCGCGGTCTGGAAATCCTCGAACACATTGCGCCCGCCGTGCAAAAGCGAAAAGTTCAGGTGCAGCCCGCTGCCGCTTTTTTCCGGCAGGGGTTTGGGCAAAAACGAAGCGTACAGCCCGTTTTGCCCGGCGATGGCCTTGACGACGGTGTGCACGGTCATCAGGTCGTCGGCCGCCTGCAGAGGCGAAGCGCAGCGGAAGTCGATCTCGTTTTGGCCCGGGCCCTGCTCGTGGTGGCTGCGCTCGGGCTGCACGCCCATCTCTTCCAGCGTTAGACAGATCTGGCGGCGCACGTTCTCGCCGCGGTCGACGGGGGCCAGGTCAAAATAGCCGCCCTGGTCAAACGGCGTGCGGGTGGGCAGGCCGTGCTCGTCGGTTTCAAACAGATAGAACTCACACTCCGGCCCCACCAGGAAGCGGTACCCCGCGGCGGCCGCGGCCTGCTCGGTGCGCTGCAGCAGCGCGCGGCCGTCGCCCTCAAACGGGCGGCCGTCCGGGTAGCGCACGCTGCAGAACAGCCGCCCGACGCAGCCTTCGCTGGGGCGCCAGGGCAGGATGGAAAAGGTGGAAAGGTCCGGCGCCAAAAACAGGTCAGACTCCGACACATGGCCGAAGCCCGGCACCGCCGAAGCGTCGAACGAGACGCCCTGCTCCGCCGCATGGCGCAGCTGGCTGGCCATGACGGCGATGTTTTTCTGCACGCCGAACATATCGCAAAACGCCAGGCGAATGAACTTGATATCGTTTTCTTCCACGAACCGCAGCAGCCCGTCAAGCGTCTGTTTCATAGCAAAGACCCCCTGCAAAATTTAAAAAAGGCGCTGCGCCCCCCTTGGTGAACGCAGCGCCTTTGCTGTCATGCCTGCATTATACGCGCCGCGCGCCCCGCTGTCAAGGCGGCGGCGCGCGGTGTGGCAGAAAAATTGCGAAAGCTGTGGTGAAGGGCCACCCGCGCCATCACTTCAGCAGCTGGCCGTAATCCCGTTTGGCGTACACCACGCGCGCGACCGTCACCAGCTTCTTTTCCTCGTCTATCCAGTAAAATATCAAAAAATTGCGCACCGGAATCTTTCGGTACTCGTGTTCCAGCGGGCGGATCGGGCGGTAAGCCGGGGCTGCATACGGAAAAGGCAGCAGGCTTTCCACCGTATGGACCAGCTCCGCAGCCAGGTGCTCCGCCGCGGCCGGGTTGTGCAGTTTGCGGCTGATATACCGCACGATCTCCAGCATATCCTTCCGGGCAGCCGGCAGGTACTCTAGCTTATACAACTGGCTCCCCTCCAATGGCGTCACGCATCGCTTTCAGCACGTCTTTGGAGGAGTAGCGCCGGTCCGTCAGCTCGGCCTCCCGTTCCGCCTCCTGCAGCTTTGCATAGACCTCGCTTTCAAACTGCAGGTTTTCATAAGCTTCCATGCTCAGCACGACCATATCGCCGTATCCGTTTTTCGTCAAAAAAACCGGTTGGGCCGTTTCATGCACGGTCTTTGAAATGTCGGCAAAGTTGTTCCGCAAATCGGAAACAGGCCGGATCATCTTCATAAACATCGACCTCCTTGCTATTATATTAGCACAATTATGCTAATATGGCAAGGCGGTTTGTGTAACTCGCCGCCAAGCGCGCGCCGCAGGGGGCAACAAACCGTACATTTTGCCAAAGTTTGCGCGCCGTTCTTTACACCGCGCCGCGGCCGGGGTATAGTGGAAGGGACAAAGACGTCAAAACGCCCCGCCAGGGGTCTGTTTTGGCGTCTTTTTTTATTTGCTTATGGCAGGAGGGGGAACATCCCATGAAAACACCCGGCACCCTGTACCGCCCCGCGTGGGAGCACGACAACTGCGGCATCGGCGCCGTGGCCGATCTCCGCGGCCGCAAAAGCCACCAGGTCGTGGCCGACGCGCTGACCATTGTGGAAAACCTTGAGCACCGCGCCGGTAAGGACGCCGAGGGCAAGACCGGCGACGGCGTCGGTATCTTGACCCAGGTCCCGCACCGCTATTTTGCCAAAGCCTGCAAAGCCCTTGGCATCGAACTGCCCGGCGAGCGGGAGTACGGCGTGGGCATGTTCTTTTTCCCGCAGGGGGAGCTGCAGCGCCGCCAGGCCATGAAGATGTTCGAGGTCATTGTGCAGAAAGAGGGCCTCGGCTTCCTTGGCTGGCGCGAAGTGCCCGTCGCCGCCAATGTGCTGGGCAGCAAGGCGCGCGCCTGCATGCCGGCCATCTGGCAGGGTTTTGTGCAAAAGCCCGCCGGGGTGGCCCCGGGCCTGGCGTTTGACCGGCGGCTGTATGTGGTGCGCCGCGTGTTTGAGCAGAGCAGCCCCGCCAGCTATGTCTGCTCGCTGTCCAGCCGGACCATCGTGTACAAGGGGATGTTCCTGGTCGGGCAGCTGCGCACCTTTTTTGACGATTTGCGCGCGCCGGAATATGAATCGGCGCTGGCCATTGTGCATTCGCGCTTTTCCACCAACACCGAGCCGAGCTGGCAGCGCGCCCACCCCAACCGGCTCATCGCCCACAACGGCGAGATCAACACCATCCGCGGCAACGTCAACAAGATGCTCGCGCGGGAAGAGACGATGCACACCGAAGCCTTTGGCGGCGATTTGGCCCGCGTGCTGCCGGTCGTGAACAGCGAAGGGTCCGACTCCGCCATGCTGGATAACGCGCTGGAATTTTTGATGATGAGCGGCATGGAGCTGCCGCTGGCCGTGACCGTGACGCTGCCCGAACCCTGGGCGCACAACGATACTTTGAGCCGCCAGCGGCGGGATTTTTACCAGTACTACGCCACCATGATGGAACCGTGGGACGGCCCGGCGGCCCTTTTGTTCAGCGACGGCGACGTGCTGGGCGCGGCGCTGGACCGCAACGGCCTGCGCCCGGCGCGCTACTGCGTGACCGACGATGGGCGGCTGATCCTGGCGTCCGAGACCGGCGTGCTGGAGCTGGACGAGCGCCGGATTTTGCGCAAAGGCCGCCTGCACCCGGGCAAGATGCTGCTGGCCGATTTGACCAAAGGCGAACTGCTGGACGACGACGCCGTGCGCGAGCGCTACGCCGCGCAGTGCCCTTACGGCGAATGGCTGGACCAGAACCTTTTGCGCCTGCGCGATGTGAAGGTGCCCAACCAGAAGGTCCCCGCGCTGCCCCGTGCCGAGAGCGCGCGTTTGCAGCGCGCCTTCGGCTATACCTATGAGGAATACCGGGATTCGGTCCTGGCGATGGCCCTGAACGGCGCGGAGCCCATCGGCGCGATGGGCGCGGACACGCCGCTGGCCGTGCTCTCGCACCAGTACCAGCCGCTGTTTGGCTATTTCCGGCAGATGTTCGCCCAGGTCACCAACCCGCCCATCGACGCGCTGCGCGAAAAGATCGTGACCTCCACCGCCGTCTATGTGGGCAAAAACGGCGATTTGCTAGAGCAGAACGCCGAAAACTGCCGCGTGCTGAAAATCGACCACCCGATCTTGAGCGACCTGGATCTTCTAAAAATCAAGGCGATGGACCGCCCCGGCTTCCGCGTGGTCTGCGTGTCCATTTTGCATTACAAGGGCACGCCGCTCAAAACGGCGCTCGAGCACCTGTTTGTCGAGGTGGACAAAGCCTACCGCAACGGGGCCAACGTGCTGATTTTGTCCGACCGCGGCGTGGACGAAAGCCGGGTCGCCATCCCCTCGCTGCTGGCGGTGTCGGCCGTGCACCAGCACCTGGTCAAGACCAAAAAGTGCACGGCGCTGTCGCTGATTTTGGAATCGGGCGAACCGCGCGAGGTGCACCACTTCGCCACCCTTTTGGGTTACGGCGCGTGCGCGGTCAACCCCTATCTGGCCCACGCCTGCATTGCCGAACTGGCCGAGGACGGCCTGCTGGAAAAGGACTATTACGCCGCCGTGCAGGACTATGACACGGCCGTTTTGCAGGGCGTGGTCAAGATCGCGTCCAAGATGGGCATCTCGACGCTGCAGTCCTACCAGGGCAGCCAGCTGTTTGAGGCGCTGGGCATCAGCGGCGAAGTCATTGACGAATACTTCACCGGCACCATCAGCCGCATCGGCGGCATCACGCTGGCGGACATCGCCCGCCGCGCCGACGAAGCGCACGCCCGCGCGTTTGACCCGCTGGGCCTGCCCGCCGACACCACGCTGCCCTCGCTCGGGCGGCACAAGCTGCGCAGCGGGGGCGAAGTCCACCGCTACGACCCCGAGGCCATCCACCTGCTGCAAAAAGCCGTGCGCAGCGGCGACTACGGCCTGTTCGGCCAGTTTGCGAACCGTGTCAACGAAAGCCGCACCGGCCTTTTGCGCGGGCTGTTCACCTTCCGCCGCCCCGAACACGGCGTGCCGCTGGAAGAGGTGGAGAGCGTCGAGTCGCTCGTGCAGCATTTCAAGACCGGGGCCATGTCCTACGGCTCCATCTCGCAGGAAGCGCACGAGGCGCTGGCCGTCGCCATGAACCGGCTGCACGGCAAGTCCAACAGCGGCGAAGGCGGCGAAAGCGACGAGCGCCTGGCAAGCGCCGGCACGGCCGACGACCGCTGCAGCGCCATCAAGCAGGTGGCCAGCGGGCGGTTCGGCGTGACCAGCCGCTACCTTGTCAGCGCCAAAGAGATCCAGATCAAGATGGCGCAGGGCGCCAAACCCGGCGAGGGCGGCCACCTGCCTGCGGGCAAGGTCTACCCCTGGATCGCCAAGACCCGCCATTCCACCCCCGGCGTCACGCTCATCAGCCCGCCGCCCCACCACGATATCTATTCCATCGAGGACCTGGCCGAACTGATCTACGACCTCAAATGCGCGAACGACAAAGCCTGCATCTCGGTCAAGCTGGTCAGCGAGGCGGGCGTCGGCACCGTGGCGTCCGGCGTGGCCAAGGCGGGCGCGCAGGTCATTTTGATCTCGGGCTGCGACGGCGGCACCGGGGCCGCGCCGCTGAGCTCCATCCACTGCGCGGGCCTGCCGTGGGAGCTGGGCCTGGCCGAAACGCACCAGACCCTGGTGCGCGCCGGGCTGCGCAGCCGCGTGCGCATCGAGACAGACGGCAAGCTGATGACCGGGCGCGACGTCGCCATCGCCGCCATGCTCGGGGCCGAGGAATTCGGCTTTGCCACCGCGCCGCTGATCGCGCTGGGCTGCACGATGATGCGCGTGTGCAACCTGGACACCTGCCCCATGGGCATCGCCACCCAGAACCCCGAACTGCGCAAGCGCTTTTGCGGCAAGCCGGAATATGTCGAAAACTTCATGATCTTCGTCGCCCGGCAGCTGCGGGAGGTGATGGCCTCCCTCGGCGTGCGCACGCTGCGCGAGCTTGTCGGCCGCACCGACCTGTTGCAGCCCGCGGCGGATGCCCCCGTCGACGTGCGCGCCATCCTGGCCCCGGCCGCCCCGGCGGGCGGCAAGACGGTGTTTGACCCCGCCGATGTCTATGACTTCGGGCTGGAAAAGACGCCCGACCAGGCGCTTTTGAAGCAGGCGCCCGTGCGCGCCGCGCTGGAACAGGGGACCCCCGCCCGCGTGGAGGCCGCGGTGCGCAATGTCGACCGTGCGTTCGGCGCGCAGCTGGGCGCGGCGCTGACCCGCCTTTGCCCCGAAGGCCGCCCCGACGATACGCTGACGGTGGACTGCACCGGCACGGGCGGGCAGAGCTTCGGCGCGTTTTTGCCCGCGGGCATCACGCTTTCGCTGACCGGCGACAGCAACGATTATTTCGGCAAGGGCCTCTCGGGCGGGAAGCTGGCCGTGCGCCCGCCCAAAGAAGCGGCCTATGTGCCGGAGGATAACGTCCTCATCGGCAACGTGGCGCTGTACGGGGCCACCGGCGGCGCGGCGTTCATCAACGGCCGCGCGGGCGAGCGGTTCTGCGTGCGCAACTCCGGCGCGGCCGCCGTTGTTGAGGGCGTGGGCGAACACGGCTGCGAGTATATGACCGGCGGCCGCGTTGTGGTGCTGGGCCCGGTGGGCAAAAACTTTGCCGCCGGTATGAGCGGCGGCATCGCCTATGTGCTGGACGAAGCGGGCGAGCTGTACCGCTGCCTGAACAAGGGCCTTGTCGGCATGGAGGCAGTCACAAGCCGCTACGACCGCGCCGAGCTGCGCGCGTTGATCGAAGCGCATGTGCAGGCCACCGGTTCGCCCAAAGGGCGGCGGGTGCTGGAAAACTTTGACGAACTGCTGCCCAAATTCAAAAAGATCATCCCCACCGACTACAAGCGGCTGATGCAGCTTGCCTCCCAGTTCGAGGAGCAGGGCGTACCGGCCGAACAGGCGCAGGTCGAGGCGTTCTACGCCAGCCTGGCGCGCAAAGCATAAAGGAGGCGCACCCATGGGCAAACCCACCGGCTTTCTGGAGTATCCGCGCGAAACCGGCCCCGAGCGGCCGCCGCGGCAGCGGCTGCAGGATTTTAACGAATTCCACCTGCCGCTTTCCCCCGCCGCCCAGGCCCGCCAGGCCGCCCGCTGCATGGACTGCGGCGTGCCTTTCTGCCAGGCCGGGCAGCCCATGGCCGGTATGACCACCGGCTGCCCGCTGCATAACCTGATCCCCGAGACAAACGACCTTGTATACCGCGGCGCGCTGGCCGGGGCCTGGCGGCGGCTGCAAAGCACCAACTGCCTGCCGGAGTTCACCGGCCGCGTCTGCCCCGCTCTGTGCGAAGCCGCCTGCACCTGCGCCAAAGACGGCGAGGCTGTCTGCACCAAAGAGAACGAGCGCGCCATTGCGGAGTACGCCTTCGCCAACGGCCTGGTGGACAGCGCGCCCCCGCCCGTGCGCACCGGCAAAACGGTGGCGGTGGTGGGCAGCGGCCCGGCCGGGCTGGCGGCGGCCTGGCTGCTCAACCGCCGCGGCCACAGCGTGACTGTGTACGAAAAAGCCGACCGCCCCGGCGGGCTTTTGCGCTACGGCATCCCCAACATGAAGCTGGACAAAGCCGTTGTCGACCGGCGCATCGCCGCCATGGAGCGCGCCGGGGTGCGGTTTTGCTGCGGCGCCGACGTCGGCCGCAGCCAGCCCGCGGCGGAACTGCTGGAACGGTACGACCGCGTGCTGCTGGCCTGCGGCGCGGGCCGCCCGCGCGACCTGGCCGTGCCGGGGCGGGAGGCCAAGGGCATCTGGTTCGCGGTGGATTTCCTTGGCACCGTGACCAAAGCACTGCTGGATTCCAACTTCCAAAAAACGCCGTTCGAACTCGCCAAAGGCAAGCGGGTGCTGGTGGTGGGCGGCGGCGACACCGGCAACGACTGCATCGGCACCGTGCTGCGGCTGGGGGCCAAAAGCGTGACCCAGCTCGAGATGATGCCCGCCCCGCCCGCCGCGCGCACCGCCGCCAACCCCTGGCCGGAATGGCCGCGCGTGGCCAAGACCGACTACGGCCAGCAGGAGGCCATCGAGCTGTTCGGCCGCGACCCGCGCGTCTACCAGGCCACGGTCTCCCGCTTTGAGGCCGACAAAAAGGGCCGCGTCTGCGCCGCCGTTGTGCAGCACCTGGCCCCGCGCAAGGACCCCGCCACTGGCCGCACCGTCATGGAGGCCGTGCCGGGGCAGGAGGAGACGGTCAAGGCGGAGCTTGTGCTCATCGCCGCCGGGTTCACCGGCTGCGAGTCCTACCTGCCCGCCGCCCTCGGCGCGCCGCTGACCCCGCGCGGCGTGCTGGAAACGCAGGCGGACGGCTACGCCACCGCGCTGCCGCGGGTGTTTGCGGCGGGCGATGCGCGCCGCGGCCCTTCGCTGGTCGTGTGGGCCATTGCGGAAGGCACCGGCGCGGCCCGGGCCATCGACGCCTCTTTGATGGGGTACTCAAACCTGTAAAACGGCCAAAAGGGCGGCCGCCGCGCGGCCGGCGGGAACCATAGAGGGAGGAAGGAATATGTGCACGATCCTGTGTTATGCGGGCGGGGCCGTCGGGCCGGAGGAACTGCGCGGCTATCTGCTGCGCGCGCAGCACCGCGGGCCGGACGACGCCCGCCTGGCGCGAACGCCGTTCGGCTACCTGGGCTTTGCCCGGCTGGCCATCATGGGCTTAACGCCCGAAGGCATGCAGCCGTTTGAAGACGGCGGCAGCTGGGCGGCGTGCAACGGCGAGATTTACGGCTTCCGCCCGCTGCGGCGGGAACTGGAGGCAAAAGGCTACCGCTTCCGCAGCGATTCCGACTGCGAGGTGCTGCTGCCGCTGTGGCGCGAACACGGCTGCGATATGTTCCGGCGGCTGGACGCCGAGTTCGCCTGCGTTTTGTACGACGGCCAAAGCGGCAGCCTTATCGCCGCGCGCGACCCCATCGGCATCCGGCCGCTGTTTTACGGCCGCGCCAAGGCGGGCGGCATCGCCTTTGCCAGCGAGGCCATCGAGCTGGAAGGCTGGGTCGAAGAGATCCGCCCCTTCCCGCCCGGGCATTATTATAAGGACGGGCAGTTTGTGCCGTACACCGATGTGACCAAAGTCGACCGCGTCATAGACGACCCGCCGGAAGAACTCAGCCGCAACATCCGCGAAAAGCTGACCGCCGCCGTCATCAAGCGGCTGGACGCCGACGCGCCGATGGGCTTTTTGCTCTCGGGCGGGCTGGATTCCAGCCTGGTCTGCGCCATTGCGGCCAAACACCTCGGCAAGCCCATCCGCACCTTTGCCATCGGCATGGCGGCCGACGCCATTGACCTGAAGTATGCGCGCCAGGCCGCGCGCCACATCGGGGCCGACCACACCGAGGTGCTGATGACCCCCGAACAGGTCGTCGCCGTACTGCCCGACGTTGTGCGAACTCTCGCCACCTACGACATCACGACCATCCGCGCCAGCGTGGGCATGTACCTGGTCTGTAAGGCCATCCACGAGCAGACCGGCATCAAGACGCTGCTGACCGGCGAAATTTCGGACGAACTGTTCGGCTATAAATACACCGACTATGCCCCCAGCGCCGCGGCCTTCCAGCAGGAGGCCGAAAAGCGCCTGCGGGAGCTGTACGCCTACGACGTGCTGCGCGCCGACCGCTGCCTGGCCGCCCACAGCCTGGAAGCGCGGGTGCCGTTCGGCGACCTCGACTTTGTGCGCTACGTCATGGCCATCGACCCGGGCCGCAAGCTGAACACGACCGGCAAGGGCAAGTACCTGTTGCGGCAGGCGTTCGCCGGCACCGGCCTGCTGCCGGACAGCATCCTCTGGCGGGAGAAAGCGGCGTTCAGCGATGCAGTCGGCCACAGCATGGTGGACGACCTCAAGGCTTACGCCGAACAGCGCTACACCGGCGCGGAGTTTGCGCAAAAGTGCGCGCAGTACAGCGACCCCCGCCCGTTTACCAAAGAGAGCCTGCTCTACCGCGAGCTGTTCGAGCAGTTCTACCCCGGCCAGGCGCAGATGATCCCCGGCTACTGGATGCCCAACCCCTCCTGGCCCGGCTGCCGCGTCAGCGACCCCAGCGCCCGCGTGCTCGCCAACTACGGCGCCAGCGGGCAGTGAGGGCAGTGCGGACCGGACAGGGCGCACAAAAACGAAAACACCAAAAAAGCACGCGCCTGCATTTAGCAGGCGCGTGCTTTTTGCGCGGCGAGGAAGGCGGGCGGCCGATGCAAGAATTTCTCCAGTTAGTATCACAAAATGATACTAACTGGAGAAATTGTGACATTTTTTGAACGCGCAATAGATTTATCGCCGGTTTTGCCGCCGTCCTGCGGCGGTAAAACCGGCGATATTTTTGGGCTTTGTCTGGGATGTGGGCGTCCGGCTGCCAATTTACCGCGCGCCCCGTGTCCTCACACCTGGCCGCAGTATATGTCGATCGCCTGCTTCACAAAGTCCGCGGTGCCCGCGCCGCCTGCGCGGTCGATCTGCCGGCGGAAGCGTTCGTCGCCGGTGTACATCTGCCCCAGCCCCTGCAGGATCTCCCGGGTGCAGGTATAAAAGTTTTGGGTGATGATGTTCTGCAACGCGCCGATCTCTTCCTGCACCGCCGGGTCGGCCGGCGAAAGATGCTGCATACGGCCGAGCGCGGCAAACTGCGCCATCAGCTGCGCCGAAGCCGCCTGGAAGTCCGCGCCGCTTTTTGCTTTCTGCTCATATTCCCGGTACGCCGGGGTGGAACCCCATTTTGCTTTTGCTTCGGCCTTGTACTGGTCGAATTCGCGGGTGTCAAATGCGGTAAAGTCCATGGTTTCAACTCCTTTTTCCTGGATTTGTCGGGCGAAGGAGATAAGCCGGTCGATGTGCTGCCGCTGCCATTCCAGAAGCCGGATCTGCTGCGTCAGGGCTTCCCGCGGATCAAAATGGGGATCGTCAAGAATGGCTTTGATCTCTTTGAGCGGGAACTGCAGTTCGCGAAAAAGCAGGATGCTTTGCAAACGGCAAAGCGCCGCATCGTCATACAGCCGGTAGCCCGCCTCCGTTACGCTGGCGGGCGGCAAAAGGCCGATGGCGTCATAGTAGTGAAGCGTGCGCACGCTTACGCCCGTTTGCTTGCTGATCTCGCTTACGGTTTTCATCCGTATCCCTCCCTCGCCTGAAAACAGTATAAACCATGACGCAGCGTCAGGGTCAAGAGGGGGGGGCGGGAAAAATGTTCTGTTCGGCATCGACACCAGCGACTTGCTGCTTTCCACCGTGCAGGATGTGGGGGAATACGCCGGGTACCCCCGCACGCTGGGCGCGCTGGCCCCGCTGCTCACCGCGCGCTACGGCACCGGCCGGCTGCAGGCCGCCATCCACGAACAGCCGCAAGAAACGACCATGCGCTTTGCGCAGTTCGGCTTTACCGTCACGATGGACAGCCCGCCACCCTCGTGTTGCGGTGGTCTGCGCCCGGCCGTTTCTTCTCCGCGGCCGGCAACATTTTGTAAGACGGGGCCCGAGGAATGCCGCCATCGCGGCGTTGGCAGTTGCCCGGTTACCCCATCCGCACGGTCACCTGTACGGTCGCTCCGGCGGGGGCCGCCGGCAGGACCTGCCCGGCCAGGGGCCGGCCGTCCACCGTGACGGCGGCTACGCCCTTTTGCACATGGCACGGGTTTTCCACCTGGATATCGTACACCGCGCCACGCCAGACGCGGCGCAGTGTGAAGCCGTCCATGCTGCGCGGGATGCAGGGGTCGATGCGCAGGCCGTCCAATGTGGGCTGCACGCCCAGAATGTACTGGCTCACATTCACAAACGTCCAGGCGGCGGTGCCGGTCAGCCAGCTGTTCTTGGCCTCGCCAAAAGTGGCGGCGTCGCGGCCGGCCACCATCTGGCTGTAAACATACGGCTCGGTGCGGTGCACCTCGCTGATGGATTCCAGATAGGCCGGGCAGGTCTTTTTATAGATTGCAAAGGTGCGGTCCCCATGCCCCAGCACCGTTTCGGCACAGCTGACCCAGGGGTTGTTGTGGCAGAAGATACCGGCGTTTTCTTTGTAGCCCGGCGGGTAGCTTGTGATCTCGCCAAGTTCCAGGTGATACCGCGTGTAGGCGGGCTGCAGCAGCACGATGCCGTATTGTGTATCCAGGCGCTCCTCCACGCTTTTGAGCGCCTGTTCGGCCTGGCCGCCCTGTACGCCGATACCCGCCATGACGCAGAATCCCTGCGGTTCAATGTAGATCTGCCCTTCCTCGTTTTGGCAGCTGCCGACGGGCTCGCCGCCGGCATCGTAAGCGCGGCGGAACCACGCGCCGTCCTACCCGGCGTCAAGGACCACGGCGGCCATTTTGCCGGCCGCGTCATGCGCGGCGTCCGCCTCGTCGCCCAGGCCAATGTGCGCGCAGGTATCCGACCTTCGCTTGCTGTCTGTTGCGGTCCAATCTGTAGATAATATATACGAAACCACTGCTGATTTGGCGGATCAACTCTCTTATTTTTGTCTTTCACGTTTAGGCCCTTTTTACGGCGTTCGCCAATATCAAGACATGCTGGACGAACGAATTTTGCCCTATTTCGGGCATCGTAAAGTCCGGGATATCAACGGCGCATTGCTCAACCGGTTTTATCAAGAACTTTCTAAACCGGGGCAAAACAAGAAAAACGGCGGAACGCTTTCGGCCAAAACCATTTTGGAATACCACCGGCTGCTTTCCACAATTTTTGCCGAGGCCAAGAAACTGCGTATCATCAGCGCCAACCCGGCCGAGGACGCAACGCCGCCCAAAACGCCCCGCAAGACGCCGAACTACTTCCAGCCGGAAGACCTGGCTTTGATTCAGCAGGCGTTCGATGAAGCGCCCATCAAGTGGCGTACCCTGGGCTATCTGTTCATGAATTACGGCGACCGCCGCAGTGAGTTTGCCGGAATCAAACGGCAGAACATCGACTTTAAGTGGCACCAGATTTTGCTTTCCGGCAGTGTACTGTACTATCCGCGTAAAGGCACCTACGAAAAGTCCTATCCCAAAAATGAAAAGGCCCGGTACCTTCCGATGACCCCGACCATCGAAGTCATGCTGAAAGAATACCTGGCTTGGCTGGACGCCGAAAAGGAAAAATGGGGCGACCGCTGGATCGAAAACGACTATGTGTTTACGGCAGAACGCGGCGGGCCAATGAATCCCGATACCATCACCAAATACTTTGCCCGCCTGTCTAAACAGTGGCAGCGGAAGAACCCGGCGTTTCCACACATGAACCCCCACGCGTTTCGGCATACCGTCGCCAGCCTGCTGCTGAACAGCGGCGTGGACTTGATTTCGGTGGCCGACTTTGTGGGAGACGACCTGGCTACTGTTGCAAAATTTTATGCGCACTTGGTCAACGCCGGAAAAACCCGTGCTTCCAACACGATGGCGGCTATTCTGGGCTTTACTGAACAAAACGATACCCAAAACGCCAGCTGAATAAAAACTGAATAAAAAATGTCCGCTCGCTATTTTCGCAAAAGAAAAGAACGGTAAAACTTGACGTTCTACCGTTCTTTTGTTGGTTGCGGGGACAGGACTTGAACCTGCGACCTCCGGGTTATGAGCCCGACGAGCTACCATCTGCTCTACCCCGCGCTATTTGCTTTCCCTGTTGGGAACTTATACAGTATAACACGCGCACGGGTGGCTGTCAAGAGGGGGAAGGGTAAATTTTTCGCCTCACACATCTCAGCATAAACCGCTAAGCAAGGAAAGTAACGACGCACGGAACCAGCGGTGGGATCATCCGCAGCCGGATTTTATCGCTTGACCAGCCCGTGCCAGAATTGTCTGCGGGATATCTATTCCTCCACGGCAAGCATATTTTGCGGCACACTGAATTGTTGCCTTGCAAAGAGCAGGTGCGCATGTACGGGGCTTTGCGGCGGGAGCGCAGCGTTATGCCAAAAAAGCACGCCGCTTGTTGTGAAGTCTGCCGATTTTTGCGTTGCCGGTTCAAAAGTCCGCTTTATGTCGCCGCGGTTGTGGTATGATGATAAAAAGATCTTCCACGGTCAGCAGCACCCCTTGATGCTGCAATAAACCGCAACGCAATAAATGATAAGGAGCGACATCGACATCATGGAACGTTCCCCGCAGCCAGCCCCTTTTTTGGCGCACATTTCCGCTGACGGACAGCGAACCCAAAGCGTTCGCGATCATCTGCTTGGTACGGCCGCCCTGGCCGAAGCTTTTGCCCGGCCTTTTGGCGGGCAGGAGCAAGCTTACCTGGCCGGGCTGCTGCACGATATCGGGAAATACAGCGACGCTTTCCAGCAGCGTCTGCAAGGCGGGCCCAAAGTCGACCACGCCACTGCCGGGGCCAAGGTCGCGCTCGATGCCCGGCAGCCGGAGGTAGCCTTTGCCATAGCCGGGCACCACGGCGGCCTGCCAGACGGCGGCGCGCAGACCGACCCGGAGGGGGCGGGCACACTTTTGGGGCGTTTGAAAAAGAAGTTCCCGCCGTGCGATGGTTGGAAAAAGGATATATCGCCGCCCGCTGCGCATCGCCCGCCATTGCCGGGCGATGGCTTCACCACCAGCTTCTATACGCGGATGCTCTATTCCTGCCTTGTTGACGCCGATTATCTCGATACGGAAGCTTTTATGAACGGCGCGCCCGCGCCGCGCGGCGGCGGTGCGGCCCCAGCCGAGCTTTTGCGGCGCCTGCAAACGTATATTGCCCCCTGGTGGGACGCCAAAAACGAGTTGAACCGCAAACGATGCTCCATCCTGCGCGCCTGCCTGGATGCCGGTGAAAATGCGGCCTCCGGCCTGTTTGCACTGACCGTGCCCACCGGCGGCGGAAAAACCGTTTCCTCGCTGGCGTTTGCGCTGGCCCATGCGGCGGCGCAGGGGAAAACACGCGTGATTTATGTGATCCCGTATACCTCGATCATTGACCAAACCGCCGAGGTGTTTCGTGGGATACTGGGCGATGAAAACGTTGTCGAGCACCATTCCGGCGCAGACTTTTCGATGCCGGAAGGTGAATTTGATCCCCGCCTTTACCGCAAAGCGCTGGCGACCGAAAACTGGGACGCCCCTGTGATCGTCACCACTGCCGTGCAGTTCTTTGAATCGCTATATGGCAACCGCGCCTCCCGCTGCCGCAAACTGCACAATATCGCGGGCAGCATTGTTGTTTTTGACGAAGCACAGACCATGCCCGTACCCTACCTGCGTCCCTGTGTGGCGGCTGTCGGTCAGCTGGTGCAATATTATGGCGTCACCGCCGTTCTGTGCACAGCCACACAGCCAGCCCTGCAGCCGCTGTTTGACGTGTTGGCGCCGGGGCTGAAAATGCGGGATATCTGCTCGGATATCGGCGCGCTGTACAAGTTTTTCCGCCGCACAAATTTACAGCAGACAGGCGAGCTGACAGCCGGCGAACTGACCGCACAGCTCTGCGCCGTCCCGCAGGCGCTGTGTGTCGTCAACCGGCGTTCCACGGCCCAACAGCTGTTTGCCGCCTTACCGGCCGGAGGGCGTTATTGCTTGACGACACTGCTCTGCCCGGCCGACCGCAAACGGCTGCTGAAGGAGATCCGCGCCCGGCTGAAGGACGGGTTGCCCTGCCGGGTCGTCTCAACCTCACTGATCGAAGCTGGTGTAGACGTAGATTTCCCTGCCGCCTGGCGCGAGGAAGCCGGGCTTGACTCCATTTTGCAGACGGCCGGGCGCTGCAACCGCGAAGGGAAAAGACCGGCCCAAGAAAGTATTGTCACGGTGTTCCGCTTAAACGGCCAGCGCACGCCTGCTATGATCCGCCAAAATGTCGATTCGACCCGCCGGGTACTTGCGCTGTTTGCCGACCCATCCACCCCGGAGGCAATTGAAAGCTATTTTTCGTTCTACCGCACCCTGAAAGGCGACGACGCTCTGGACCGGCAGAACGTATTGTCCGCTTTCAACAAGGGTCTGCAGGGAAGGTTCTTTCCGTTCGCCTCGGTAGCGGAACAGTTTCATTTGATCGACAGCGGCACCGCCACGGTGTATCTGCCGGTCGATGAAGGCGCGCAGCTGACCGAATCGCTGCGCCGCGGGACGGTAAGCCGTACCCTGTTCCGGCGGTTGGGGCAGTTCGCCGTCAATGTATACCCGGACCATCTGCAAAAGCTGCTGAGCGCCGGGGCGGTGGAAGCCATTGGCGACGATATGTACATCCTCACCGATCTTCGCCTGTACGACCGCGAGACGGGCCTTTCCCTGGATATAGAAACCGGGCAGGGCTGGTTTGTCTAGGATGGATCTGATAAGTCCTTTTGACTTACCTGCCCCGTACATAATAGAAAAGGGCGGCAAGTGGACCCCTTGCCGCCGCTTCTCTATAAACTACATACAATATTTTCTACCCACAGCATTTGCTGACACCCGCATTATACCCGATTTGCAGCGCAATCGCAATATAAAACGTATTAACCCACGCAAAACAGACAAATTTCAAAGGTGTTTTTGTAACAAAAAGCCGAACCCGCTGTAGATTTCTTGAAAAGCATTGACTTTCAGCGAAGCGCGTGGTATCGTTATCTCACAAACAACTTTAAATTACATTCAATAGAATGTAGAGAAAGGAGCTGAACGCCTATGATCCAACTGGAAGTGTGGGGAGCTTATGCCCTGTTTTCCCGTCCGGAACTAAAAGTGGAGCGTGTTTCCTACGACGTCCCGACCCCTTCGGCGGCACGGGGGCTTGTGGAAGCGATCTATTTTCACCCGGGTTTACGTTGGCACATCGATAAAATTTATGTGCTCAACCCCATCCGCTTCGTCAGCGTCCGCCGCAACGAGGTCGCCAGCAAGATCTCGGGGCGCAATGTGCGCCAGGCCGCGCAGGGGGGTGGGCAACCGCTGTATCTTGCCGCACCGCAGGAGATCGTACAACGTGCCTCCCTGCTTTTACAGGATGTCCACTATGTGATTGAAGCGCATTTTGACATGACGGACAAAGCCGCCCCCAGCGACAACCCCGGCAAGTTCCAGGACATCGTTACCCGCCGCATGGAGCGGGGGCAGTGCTTCCACACGCCCTATTTCGGCTGCCGGGAGTTCCCGGCCGCTTTCCGGCGCTGGCCGGGCGGTCCCGTTCCCGCCATCGACGAAACGCGTGACCTGGGGCTGATGCTGTATGATTTCGACTACATCGACCCGCAAAATATCACGCCGACCTATTTCCGGGCCCGGCTGGAACACGGCGTGCTGGACACGCAGAATTGCGAGGTGTTCCGATGATCCTACAGGCTTTGACACAATATTATGAAGAGCTGCTGGCCGCCGGTAAGATCACCCGCCCCGGCTGGGCAAAAGCGAAAGTTTCCTTTGCTTTGGATCTGGACGACGCCGGGCAGGTTCGGCAGCTGCTGCACCTGCAGCGGGAAGTACAGCGCGGCAAAAAGACGGTCCTTGTCCCGCAGGAACTGGACATGCCTTCCCCCGTGAAGCGCACCGCCGGCGTGGCCGCCAATTTCCTGTGCGACAACAGCAGCTATCTGTTGGGGGCCGACGACAAAGGCAAGCCGACCCGTTCGCTTGAGTGTTTTTCCGCCGCCAGGGCGCTGCACCTGTCTCTGCTAAGAGACGCGGCATCCCCTGCCGCACAGGCGATTGTGCGCTTTTTTGAGACCTGGGACCCGGCGCAGGCCGCGGAGCACCCGGCTTTGCGGGAAGATTGGGCTGACCTGATGAAAGGCGGGAACCTGACCTTCTGGTACCGGGACGCACCGGCTGCAGCCGACCCGGCAGTCGCCGCGGCCTGGCAGCGGCAGTATGAAAGCGGCGGCGAGGATGCCGAGAACGCGCTCTGCCTGGTCACCGGGCAGCACACAACATTGGCCCGGCTGCACCCCAGCATCAAGGGAGTGGTCGGGGCACAAAGCAGCGGTGCGTCGCTGGTCGCTTTCAACGCGCCGGCCTTCTGCTCCTATGAGCACGAACAGGGCGCAAACGCCCCCACCGGCGAATACGCGGCTTTTGCCTACGCCACAGCGCTCAACACACTGCTGGCCGACCGCGACCATGTCTGCCGCGTGGGTGACACAACGATCCTTTTCTGGGCCGCAAACGCGGAAGCGGCGTACCAGGACTTCATGATGTACAGCCTGTTCAACGACCATTACAGCGAAGGGGATATCCTGTCCACTTTACACAGCCTTGCAAAAGGCGAGAGCGTCGACTGGGATCAGGCACGGCTGGACCCTGCCACCCGCTTTTATGTGTTGGGGCTGGCCCCCAATGCCGCGCGGCTTTCGGTTCGCTTTTTCTGGCAGAACAACTTCGGTACGCTGGCGCGCAACATTGCCCGCCATTATGAACGGCTCGATATCGTGCGCCCCTCGTTCGACAAATTCCCCACGCTGCCCATCTGGCGGCTGGTGCAGGAGACGGTTCGCCGCCCCGCGCCCGGCGCTTCCCCCGCCGACCCCAGCCCGCGCCTGGCCGGTGACCTGCTGTTGGCCGTGCTGAACGATGCGCTTTACCCCGCCACGCTGCTGGACGGCGTAAGCCTCCGCATCCGCGCCGAGCATGATGTGACCCGCGGCAAAGCCGCGATCCTCAAAGCCTATTATCTGCGCAATTCATCCAATCAAAACATGAAGGAGGTCATGACCGTGGAACTCAATGAACAAAGCGCCTATCTGCCCTATGTCCTGGGGCGGCTGTTTGCTGTGCTGGAGGCCGTACAGCAAAGCGCCAACCCCGGCATCAACACCACCATCAAGGACCGGTATTTTAACTCTGCTTCCGCCACACCGGCTTCGGTGTTCCCGCTGCTCCTCAATCTGGCGCAAAAACATCTGGCCAAACTGGATGGCGGCCTTGCCACCTATTACGACAAAAAGATCACCGAGCTGAACAGCCGCATCACCTGCACGCTGCCCGCCCGCATGAGCCTGCCGGAACAGAGCGCTTTCCAGATCGGTTATTACCACGAGACCCAAAAACGCTACGCCAAAAAGGAGGAAAACTGAAATGTCTGAGCCCATCAAAAACCGGTACGATTTTGTCATCCTGTTCGACGTTGAAAACGGAAACCCCAACGGCGACCCCGACGCGGGCAACATGCCCCGCGTCGACCCCGAGACCGGCTACGGTCTTGTGACCGACGTCTGCCTCAAACGCAAGATCCGCAATTATGTCGAGACTGCCAAGGAGGACGCCGCCGGTTATCGCATCTACATCAAGGACCAGGTGCCGCTGCAGCGCAGCGACGCCGAAGCGCTGGCCTATCTGGGCGTAAACAAAGACCTGAAAGCCGCCAAAAAAGACGACCCGGCGCTGGACGGAAAGATCCGCGATTTCATGTGCCAGAACTTTTTTGACATCCGCACCTTCGGCGCGGTGATGACCACGTTCGTCAAAGGCGCGCTCAACTGCGGCCAGGTGCGCGGCCCGGTACAGCTTGGTTTTGCCCGCAGCATCGACCCCATTATGCCGCAGGAAGTCACCATTACCCGCGTGGCCATCACCACCGAGGCGGACGCCGAAAAGAAGGGGACCGAGATGGGGCGCAAGTATATCGTACCTTACGCCCTCTACCGTGCAGAAGGCTTCATCTCGGCCAATTTGGCCCGCAAGGTCACCGGTTTCTCGGAGGAAGACCTGCAGCTGCTGTGGCAGGCCATCCTCAATATGTTCGAGAACGACCACAGCGCCGCCCGCGGCAAAATGGCCGTGCGCGAACTGATCGTGTTCCGCCATGACTCCGAACTGGGCAACGCGCCGTCCTATAAGCTGTTCGATGCCATTCATGTGGAGCGCAAGCCGGAAGTGACGGTGCCGCGCAGTTACCGCGATTACACGGTGCGCATCGACCCGGCGCTCCCTGCCGGCGTCATCTGTGAGAGGTTGACTTGATGGCCGCCGACGACTACCTGCAAATGTCCGGCCTCCAGCATTTCTGCTTCTGCCGGCGGCAGTGGGCGCTGATCCACCTGGAACAACTATGGTCCGAGAACCAGCGCACGGCCGAAGGCCGCCTGCTGCATGAGCGCTGCCACGACGACGCTTTGCGCGAAAAGCGCGGCGATCTGCTGACGGTGCGCGGCATGCGGGTGGTCAGCCACCGGCTGCGGCTGGCGGGCGCCTGCGATGTGGTGGAATTCCACGCCGACCCGGCCGGCGTGCCGCTGCAGGGGCAGCCGGGGCTATGGCTGCCCCTGCCGGTCGAGTACAAGCACGGCGCGCCCAAGCAGAACGACGCCGACCGCCTGCAGCTGTGCGCCCAGGCCATGGCGTTGGAAGAAATGCTCGTGTGCGAAGTGCCGCGCGGCGCGCTTTTCTACGCCGAGCCCCGCCGCCGCGAATGGGTCGACCTGACGCCGGAACTGCGGCAAAAGACGCAGCAGATGGCCGACGAGATGAACGACTATTTCGCCCGCGGCTACACGCCCCGGGTCAAGCCGGGCAAACACTGCAACGCCTGCTCGCTGAAAGAGCTGTGCCTGCCCGCGCTCTGCCGCCGCGCCGATGCCGCCGGATACATCCGGGCGCACCTGCAGGAGACTGTGGAAGGAGGCGGCGCATGAGAAAACTGCTCAACACACTGTTCGTGCTGACCGAAAGCAGCTACCTGACGCTGGACGGCGAAAACGTCGTCGTCAGCCAGGACCGGACCGAGACCGCGCGCTTCGCGCTGCACACGCTGGAGGGCATCCTCTGCTTTTCTTACCCCGGCGCGTCTCCCGCCCTGATGGGCGCCTGCGCACAGCGGGGCGTCGACCTTGCCTTTTTCACGCCCCGCGGCCGGTTCCTGGCCCGCGCTGTCGGCGAGACCAGAGGCAACGTACTGCTGCGCCAGCAGCAGTACCGCGCGGCGGATGACCCCGGCGTCAGCTGCCGGTACGCCAAGGGGTTTCTGCTGGGCAAAGTCTACAACGCGCGCTGGGTGCTGGAACGCGCCACCCGGGACCACCCCCAGCGGGTGCCGGTGGACAAGCTCAAGCGGCTGTCCGGCCAGCTGGCCGCAGCGCTGCCCCGCATCGGGGACGCCATGACAACCGAGGAACTGCGCGGCATTGAAGGCGAGGCGGCCAAGCTGTATTTTGACGGCTTTGACGATTTAATCCTTCAGCAGCGCCCGGACTTTGCGTTTGCCGGGCGCAGCCGCCGCCCGCCGCTGGACCCCGTCAACGCGCTGCTCTCGTTTGCGTATACGCTGCTGGCGCGCGACTGCGCCGCCGCGCTGGAAGGCGTTGGCCTGGACCCGTATGTGGGCTTCCTGCACCGTGCCCGGCCAGGCCGCACCAGCCTGGCGCTTGACCTGATGGAGGAGCTGCGCGCCGTTTGTGCCGACCGCTTTGTGCTGACCTGCATCAACCAGAAAACCGTTGGACCCAAACATTTCATAAAGCAGGAAAGCGGCGCTGTCCTGCTGACCGACGACGGCCGCCGCGCGTTTTTGCAGGCATGGCAGCAGCGCAAGCATCCAACGCTGCAGCATCCCTTTTTGGGCGAGAAGCTCCCCTGGGGGCTTGTCCCCTATGTGCAGGCGCTGCTGTTGGCCCGCACGCTGCGCGGCGACCTGGACGCATACCCGCCGTTTTTCTGGAAGTGAGGTGTAACGCCCATGCTGGTTTTGGTTACATATGACGTCAACACCGAGACCCCGGCCGGCCGCAAGCGCCTGCGCAAGGTGGCCAAAGCCTGCGTCGACCACGGCCAGCGGGTACAGAACTCGGTGTTCGAGTGTCTGCTGGACGCCGCCCAGTACACGATGTTCAAGGCGGCGCTGACGGCGCTCATCGACCCGGAAGCGGACAGCCTGCGCTTTTACCGGCTGGGCAACCAGTATAAAACCAAGGTCGAGCATGTCGGCCGCGCGCCGCAATGGGCGCAGGACGATATTTTGCTGGTGTAAATGCGCCTGTGCAAAAGCGCCCGCCGCACAGGAAAAGCCGGTGCGAACCCTCAGCGCGCAGAAAAACGCCGGGCGGTTCGCACCGGGAAGCACAGCATTTTTAGGGCGCTTTGTGCAGATGCGCCGCGAAAATGGCCGCATACTGCACAAAAGTGCAGCGTGTTTTTGTACGCTGTGTCTTGTTGTGACAAATGTGCGGGGAAATACACCGTATTTTCCGTCACATTTGCCGTCGTCCCCCGCAAGGGGGACGTGGATAGAAATTCATAATGTACAAAGTTTAGGGTGAATGTTTGGGTGTCGTCCCCCGCAAGGGGGACGTGGATAGAAATTGCAGCTTCTTGCGCGGTCTGGGCCGCTGTCTTTGTCGTCCCCCGCAAGGGGGACGTGGATAGAAATCGGTTTTTGAAAACCGGTGTTATTGGATAGAAAAGTCGTCCCCCGCAAGGGGGACGTGGATAGAAATACCGTCCACGCCCGCAAGGCGGTGGATGAAAAAGTCGTCCCCCGCAAGGGGGACGTGGATAGAAATATCCGCCAGGTGCTGTATGAAGCGCTGGCGAACGGTCGTCCCCCGCAAGGGGGACGTGGATAGAAATGCAATGGTGTTTCGCTTGAGCCTT
>MHCFR05601__coassemble_962_pt1 | contig 26516 bp, 22 predicted proteins | sample MHCFR05601__metabat2_high_PE_011 | metagenome-assembled genome bin MHCFR05601 | reverse complement strand
TTTTGCGGGGGCGCCGGTTTTGGCGTTCGGTGCTTTTATGGCGCTTGTACATGGCGGTCCCTTTGGTAGGCCAGCCGTTCCTCGCCGTTTTCGGCCAGGTGGATGACGCCGCAGTAGACAAACCCGTTTTTGCGCAGCAGGTCCTGCATCACGGTGTTGTCCCGGTGCGTGTCGATGCGCAGGGCCAGCCCGCGGGCGGCGCAGAACGCAAAACAGGCTTTCGCCACGCCGTGCGCCTTGCCGTTGGAGGCCAGGCGGTGGATGGTCAGATAGGGCGCGTCGTCCGGCCAGGCGCCGCCTTCGATCACGGCATAGGAAGGCTCCGCGCCCGGCAGGCAGCAAAACGTGCCGACGGCCGCGCCGCCCTCCTCCACGATATAGCACACGCCATCGGCAATCTGGCTGCGCATGCGCGCTTCGCCGGGGTAGTCCGGGCCCCACTGGCGCGGGTTGCCGTGCGCGGCCATAAAATGCTTCGCCTGTTCAAAAATCTCCAGCAGCTGCGGCAGGTCGGCTTCTGCAGCCGGTCGAATCCACATACAATCGTCCTCTTTTCGTGATAGGCACGGCTTGACGGCGGGCGTGCAAATTTGGAATGTGTACAACACCCTACCACGCCCGCGCCCGCTTGTCAACCGGACGCCCGCGCCGCAAAACTTTGGGCAGAATGTGCATGGTATTTTGCGGCAGGGGATGATATACTATGTTTACAGACATTTCCAGATGAGCGGAAAGGGGGAAAGTGCGAATGTTAACACCGGAAGACCTGCAGATGCTGGGCAAACTGATCGACGACAGCATCCGTGCCAGCGAGGGACGGATGGCAACCATGATGGACGAAAGGATCAGTGCCAGCGAAACCCGGGTGGCGTCCATGATGGACGAAAGAATCAGCGCCAGCGAAACTCGGATGGCGGCTATGATGGACGAAAGGATCAGCGCCAGCGAAACTCGGATGGCGGCTATGATGGACGAAAAAATCGGCGCCAGCGAAACCCGGGTGGCAGCCATGGTGGATGACAAGATCCGCAGCAGCGAAGGCCGCATGATGGCCTACATGGAAAGCCACATTGAAAAGAAGATCGACCTGCTGGCCGAGGGAATCCAGGCCAACAGCGAGCGCCTTGACCGTGTCGAAACCCGTCTCGATGAAATGAGCGAGGACCTCACCGCCCATACCCTGTATATCCTGCGCGATGTCAGCGAAAAGAAGGCCCGCACCGGCGAATGATCCCCCCGCCTTTTGAAGCCGTTTTTTCTATAACTATAACAGCCATGCCGGCCCCGGGAAAACGCTTCCCCGGGGCCGCTTTGTATACCGGGCAGGGGAGAGGAAAGAGAAGTGGAAAAAATTTACAATTAAATCCTACTAAAATACAAGGAATTGACTTGTGCTTTGCCGCGCGCCGTGGTATAGTATTAGCCGAGGCAAAAAATGCCAACACTGGGCAAAAGTGCAATGCAGCCCAATTCGGAGGGAAACCCCATGCTTGAACTGAAACACGTCGGTTTTGAGACCGACGATAACAAGGAGATCCTGCGCGATATCAACCTGACCGTGCAGGACCGCTTCGTGGCCATCACCGGCCCCAACGGCGGCGGCAAATCGACGCTGGCCAAGGTCATCGCAGGCATCTACCAGCCCACGTCCGGGCAGATTCTGCTCGACGGGCAGGACATCACCCACCTTTCCATCACCGAGCGTGCCAACCTGGGCATCAGCTATGCGTTTCAGCAGCCGGTGCGGTTCAAGGGCCTGCGCGTCAAGGACCTGCTCAGCCTTGCGGCCGGGCGCAACACCAGCGTCAATGAGGCCTGCAGCTATCTGAGCGAAGTCGGCCTGTGCGCGCGCGACTACATCGACCGCGAGGTCAACGCCAGCCTGTCCGGCGGCGAGCTCAAACGCATCGAGATCGCGATGGTGCTTGCGCGCGGCACCAAGCTCTCGATCTTTGACGAGCCGGAAGCCGGCATCGACCTCTGGAGCTTCCAGAACCTGATCCGCGTGTTTGAAAAGATGTATGAGCAGACCCGCGGCAGCATCCTGATCATCAGCCACCAGGAACGCATTCTGAACATTGCCGATACCATCGTCGTCGTCAAGGACGGCGACATCGTGCGCAGCGGCCCGCGAGCCGAGCTTCTGCCCGCGCTGCTCGGCAGCGCCGATGCGGCCAACCCGGCCTGCGACGTACTGACCAGCAAAATGGAGGGGGTGTGACCATGGACGCCATCGAAAAGAAACTGCTGCACGAAGTCGCCGAACTCGACGCGCTGCCGGTCGGCGCCTACAACATCCGCGCCAACGGCCAGCTGCAAACCCGCAACACCACCGCCAACATCGACATCGTCAGCAAGGACGATAAGCCCGGCATCGACATCTACATCAAGCCCGGCACCAAAAATGAGAGCGTGCACATCCCGGTCATCATCAGCCAGACCGGCTTGACAGACCTTGTGTACAACGATTTCCACATCGGCGAAGGCGCCGACGTGACCATCATCGCGGGCTGCGGCATCCACAACTGCGGCGGTGGCAACGCGCAGCACGACGGCATCCACACCTTCTATGTGGAGAAAAACGCCCGGGTCCGCTATGTCGAAAAGCATTACGGCGAAGGCGACGGCCGCGGCAAGCAGATCATGAACCCCACCACCGTCATCCACCTCGCCGAAGGCGCGCAGCTGGAGATGGAAACGACCCAGATCGCAGGCATTGACGACACCATCCGCAAGACCAGCGGCGACGCCGCGGCCGGGGCGAGCCTTGTCATCCGCGAAAAGATCCTGACAGTGGGCGACCAGCACGCCGTGACAGACTTTGCCGTCGACCTCAACGGCGACGGCTGCTCGGCCAACGTCATCTCCCGCAGCGTTGCCAGGGACCGCAGCGTGCAGGAGTTCAAGAGCTATATCAACGGCAACTGCGCCTGCGCAGGCCACAGCGAGTGCGACGCCATCATCATGGACGACGCCAAGGTCATCGCCACGCCGGGGCTCATCGCCAACAATGTCGACGCCAGCCTCATCCACGAGGCCGCCATTGGCAAAATCGCAGGCGAACAGCTCATCAAGCTCATGACCCTCGGCCTGACCGAACAGGAGGCCGAAGAACAGATCGTCAACGGCTTCCTGGAGTAAGAGCAGAAGAATAAAATGGGGAAGCGCTGAGAAGTGCTCCGCCAGAAACAGGTCATATAGCCCTTTGCCGGCTATATGACCTGTTTTTTAATTCTTAAATAAGTATCAGACGAATCCAAAGCGCCCGACGCAAAATGCGTAAAAATCAGAGTAAAGATTGGGTTTCCCTCTGTCCTTTGCATCTAAAATATTGTAAGATAAAGATATGATCAGAAAAATGATGGTTTTCAAGGCGGTGCTTTCCATGTCCGGGTTTACATATGACGTGATCATCATCGGCGGCGGGGTGGCCGGCTGCGCGGTGGCGCGGGAGCTGGCGCGCTACCGCGCCCGCATTGCGCTGCTGGAGCGCGCCGAGGATGTCTGCTCCGGCGCCTCCAAGGCCAACAGCGGCATTGTCCACGCCGGGTTCGACGCCGCGCCCGGGACCGCCAAGGCGCGCTTCAACCTGCTGGGCAACCAGCAGATGGGCGCGCTGGCCCGCGAGCTTGACTTTGAATTCGCGCGCTGCGGCTCGCTGGTGCTCTGCCTTGACGAGGCGGACCGCCCGCGCCTGGAGGCGCTGGCGGCGCGCGGGCGGCAAAACGGCGTTCCGGGGCTGGAAATTTTGCCCGGCGACGAGGTCCGCCGCCGCGAGCCGATGGTCAGCGAGCGCTGCGTGGCGGCGCTCTGGGCGCCGACCGGCGGCATCGTCTGCCCGTTCGGGCTTACGATCGCCCTGGCCGAGAACGCCTGCGACAACGGCGTGACCTTTTTGCCGCTGACAGAGGTCACGGCCATTGCGCGCATGGAGGGCGGCTACCGCGTGGAGACCGGCCGCGGCGCGCTGACGGCCCGCTGCGTCGTCAATGCGGCCGGGGTTTATGCCGATGTGCTGCACAACCAGGTCAGCGCCCGCAGGCTGCACATCACGCCGCGCAAGGGGGATTACTGCCTGCTGGACAAAACGGCGGGCGGCCATGTGCGCAGCACCATCTTCCAGCTGCCGGGGGCGGCCGGCAAGGGCGTGCTGGTGACGCCCACCGTGCACGGCAACCTGCTGCTGGGCCCCACCGCCACCGACCAGACCGACCGGGAAAACACGGCCACGACAGCCGCCGAGCTCGACTTCCTGCAGCGCCGGGCGGCCGAAGGCGTGCGGGCGCTGCCGCTGCGCGCGGTCATCACCGCGTTCAGCGGGCTGCGCGCCCATGAGGACGGCGGGGATTTTGTGCTCGGTTCGCCCGGCGACGCGCCCGGCTTTTTTGACGCGGCGGGCATCGAGAGCCCCGGGCTGACCAGCGCCCCGGCCATCGGCCGCTGGCTGGCCGAACGGGTGGCGGCGTACCTGGGGGCGCCGCCGCGTGCGGACTGGCAGCCTCGCCGCCGCGGCATCCTGCGCGCCGCCAGCCTGCCGGAGGAGGAACGCCGCGCCCTCATCGCCCGGCAACCGGCCTATGGGGCCATCGTCTGCCGGTGCGAGCAGATCAGCGAGGGCGAGATCCTCGACGCGATCGCCCGCACGCCGGGCGCGCGCTCGCTGGACGGCCTCAAGCGGCGGGTGCGCCAGGGTATGGGCCGCTGCCAGGGCGGCTTCTGCACGCCGCGGGCGATGGAGCTGCTGGCGCAGGCGCGCGGCATCCCACCGGAAGAAGTCTGCAAAAACGGGCCGGGGTCCCGCATGATCGCCGGGGAGGAGGGGGCGCAATGAAAACAGCGTATGATCTTGTGGTCATCGGCGGCGGACCGGCCGGTCTGGCCGCCGCCTGCGCCGCGCACGAGGCCGGTGTGCGGGACATCCTTGTGCTGGAGCGGGACGACCGCCCGGGCGGCATCCTGAACCAGTGCATCCACAACGGTTTTGGGCTGCACACTTTCCGCGAGGAACTGACAGGCCCCGAATACGCGGCCCGCTATATCGAAAAAGCCGGGGCGGCGGGCATCCCGTGCCTGTGCGGCACAATGGTCATCGGCCTTACGCCCGGCCGCGCGGTCACGGCGGTCAGCCGCGAACACGGCCTGTTCACGCTGCAGGCCGGGGCGGTCGTCCTGGCCATGGGCTGCCGGGAGCGCCCGCGCGGCGCGCTCAACATCCCCGGCACGCGCCCGGCCGGGGTTTATACAGCCGGGACGGCGCAGCGCCTGATGAACATTGAGGGCCTTCGCGTGGGGCGCGAGGTGGTTGTCCTGGGTTCGGGCGATATCGGCCTTATCATGGCGCGCCGCATGAAGCTGGAAGGCGCCGAGGTCCGGGCAGTGGCCGAGCTGATGCCCTACTCGGGCGGGCTCAAGCGCAACATTGTGCAGTGCCTCGACGATTTCGGCATCCCGCTCCTGCTCAGCCACACGGTGGTGGAGGTCCACGGGCGGCAGCGCGTGACCGGCGTCACACTGGCAGCGGTGGACGCGCAGCGCCGCCCGGTCCCCGGCAGCGAGAAATACATCCCCTGCGATACGCTGCTGCTCTCGGTCGGCCTGCTGCCGGAAAACGAGCTTAGCCGTGCGGCGGGGCTGGACATTGACCCGGCCACGGGCGGCCCGTGCGTCGACCAGCGGCTCGCAACCAGCGCGCCGGGCATTTTTGCCTGCGGCAATGTCCTGCATGTGCACGACCTGGTCGACTATGTCTCGCAGGAGGCGGCCCTGGCCGGGCAACAGGCAGCAGCATGGCTGCGGGCCCGGCAGGGAGACGCCGCCGCAGCGGCGCCGCTGCGCGCCGGGGCGGGCGTGCGCTACACGGTGCCGCAGGCGCTGCGGGCCGCCGGCGGCCCGGTGACGGTGCGCTTCCGCGTTGACGGCGTCTACCGCGACCGGTTCGTCAGCGTGTACCTGGGCGGGACGCGCGTTGTGCACAGACGCCGCCGTATCCTGACGCCCGGCGAGATGGAGCAGGTCAGCTTCGACCTTGCCGCCTGCCCGGCGGGCGGGGAGATCACGGTCTGCCTGGAGGTGGAATAGATGGAACAGAGGGAACTGACCTGTATCGGCTGCCCGATGGGCTGCCAGCTGACCGTCACTGTGGCGGATGGCGCCGCCCGGCAGGTGGCGGGCAACGCCTGCCCGCGCGGGGAACAGTATGCCCGCGAGGAAGTCAGCCGCCCGGTGCGCATGGTGACTTCCACCGTGCCGGTGCGCGGCGGGGAGATCCCGCGCGTTTCGGTCAAAACGGCGGCGGCTGTCCCCAAAGAGGCGGTCTTCGCCGTGATGGCGCAGATCCACACGCTGACGCTGGACGCCCCGGTTCGGGCGGGGCAGGTGCTGCTGCCCGACGTCGCCGCCACCGGCGTCCCCCTGGTCGCGACCAAAACGGTCGCGCGCAGGGGAACATGAAGCTGGGTAGAGAAAATCCCCGGCCAATGCGGCCGGGGGATTTTGCAAACGGGGAAAAGGGGAACGCGGGCGGTCACCCCGCCGTCTGTGCGCGCAGCCAGGCGAAGGCCTGGCCCAGGCACCGGAAGGGGTCGCCGTCCCAGGTCTCCTGCTCCACAAAGCCGTAGGGGACCTGCGTTTCGCGGCAGGCGCGCAGCGCGGCGTCCCAGGGGATGACGCCGCTGCCCGCGGGCGTCAGCATATCGCCCGCGGGGCCGGGGCGGTAATCTTTAAAATGTACCATGCACACGCGGCCGGCCCAGCGGCGCAGGGCGGCCTCCGGCGCAAGGCCCGCGCGGTAAGCGTGGTACAGGTCCAGGCACAGCGCGCCGCCGTGCCAGCGCTGCATCAGAACATCCACCGGGCACACGCCGTCCGCCGCCGCAAAGTCCTCCGCCCGCGGGTGGAAGCAGAGCTTGAGCCCTTCGGGCGCAAGGCGCTGCTCGAGCCGTTCCAGCTGCTGCACGAATTCCGCCAGCCCGGCGGGGCCCGCGTATTCGGGCGGGATGCGGCTCACGCACACCCACTCGCCGCCGCTCAGGCGGTTGAGCCGGATGAAATAATCCAGCCGCGCCTGCACCACCTCGAAGAGGTCCTGCGTGGAGACCGAGCGGATGCCCCGGCGCTCCATCTCCCGCACGATGACCTCGGGCGGGACGGAAAAATCGATCCACTGCAGCTGCACCGTCGTGCAGCCCATGCGGGCCGTCTCGGCCATCACCTGCGCCACGCCCTCCGGCGTGGAAAGCAGCGGACGGAAACTGGAGATCTGGATACCGGGGATCATGGAAACACACCTCCCGCCGCGGCGGCTGGGACATATGCGCGGCCGCTGTGACACAAAAATCGCACTTTGTACAAATAATACAATGAAAATTTGTCGCCCGCAAGAAAATTCAGAAAAATGTTACAAAATGCGGCCGCGAACGTCCGTTGTACGCCGCACAGCGCTGTGCTATAGTTAAAGTAGCGACCCGGGCCCGGCCCCCGTGCGCCGCGCCGTTTCCGGCTTTTGCGCGCCCGGCCGCCCGACACGAAAAGGAGTTGACCGCCCATGAAAGAAAACATCAAGATCTCCGGCTTTGCGGACGAGATCAGCCAGGACTTTGAGACCCAGCTGAAGACCGTCACCGAACTGGGGATGCACTACATTTCGCTGCGCTCGGCCGACGGCAAAAACGTGGCCGACTACACCGCCGCGGAAGCGGAAGAAAAGCTGCTGCCGCGCCTGAAAGCCTACGGCGTCGGCGTGTCCTCGCTGGGGTCGCCGATCGGCAAGATCCCGGTCAACGACGAGGAAGCCTTTGCGCAGGACTGCCGGAAGCTCGAGGAGCTGTGCCGGATGTGCAAGGTGTTCGACTGCCGCTACATCCGCATCTTCAGCTTCTACATCCCCGAGGACGAGGACCCCGAAACCTACCACGACGCCGTTGTGGCCAAGCTGCGCCGCTATGACGAGATTGCGCAGAAATACGGCGTCGTGCTGCTGCACGAAAACGAAAAAGGCATTTACGGCGACGTTGGCAGCCGCTGCAAAAAGATCTTTGACGCGCTGGCCAGCCCGCATTTCCGCGCCGCGTTCGACTTTGCCAACTTTGTCCAGTGCGGCGAGGACACCGCCGCCTGCTGGGACCTGCTCGCCCCCTACATCGAGTACATTCACATCAAGGACGCCGTCACCACCGGCAAGGAGAACGTGCTGTGCGGCACCGGCGAAGGCAAGATCGCCCAGCTGCTGGCCCGCGCCATCCGCGACGAAGGCTACGAGGGCTTCCTGACGCTGGAACCCCACCTTGTTCTGTTTGAATCGCTCAGCGCGCTCGAAGTCGAAGAAGCGCACAACGTCATCCGCAAGAACAAGGCCCGCAATGGCGCCGAAGGCTACGCGATGCAGTACCACGCGCTGGTGGACATCCTCAACGCCATCTGAACCGGCGCAGACCCAGGAACCCGGCGCCCCGGCGGGCCCGCCTGCCCGCGGTGCCGCACGATACAACACAAACACCCCAAAAGGAGAGACAGCTTTATGGAAAAGATCAAATTAGGCATCATCGGCGTCGGCGCCCAGGGCGGCGCGTATGCCGGCTTCCTCACCGGCCGCGGCGGCATGCCCGGCATGCCCCCGGCCCCGCAGCCGGAGCATATGGAGCTTGGCGCGCTGTGCGACATCGACCCCGAAAAGGAGAAGATGTGCAAGGAAAAATACCCCGAATTCCCGTTCTTCAAGGACTGGAAGGAAATGGTCGATTCCGGCAAGGTGGACGCCGTCGTCACGACGGTGCCGCACTATCTGCACCATGAGATCGCGATCTACTGCCTGGAGCACGGCATGAACGTCCTGGTTGAAAAACCGGCCGGCGTGCGCGCCAAGGACGTCATGGCCATGAACAAGTGCGCGGCCGAACACCCGGACGTCGCGTTCGGCATCATGTTCAACCAGCGCACCAACAAGCTCTACCAGAAGATCAAGGAGATCGTCGCTTCCGGCGAGCTCGGCGAGATCCGCCGCTCCAACTGGATCATCAACACCTGGTGGCGTCCGGACAGCTACTATCAGCAGAGCGAATGGCGCGCCACCTGGGGCGGCGAAGGCGGCGGTGTCCTGGTCAACCAGGCCCCGCACCAGCTCGACCTGTGGCAGTGGATCTGCGGCATCCCCAAGACCGTGTACGCCAAGTGCCTGTGCGGCTGCCACCGCAAGATCGACGTCGAGAACGACGTCACCATCGTCACGACCTATGAAAACGGCGCGACCGGCAGCTTCATCACCTGCACCCACGACGCCATCGGCACCGACCGCCTTGAGATCGACCTCGACAAGGGCAAGATCGTGGTCGAAGACTCCAAGAAGGCCACGATCTACCGCATGAAGAAGAGCGAGGCCGAGATGAACGACACCATGAGCATGATGGAAGTCGCCATGCTCACGATGGGCAACTCTGCGGGCGGCGGCCTGTACGACATTGAGGAGTTCGAGAACACCGACGGCTGGGGCGTGCAGCATGTCACCGTCATGGAAAACTTTGCCCAGCACATCCTGACCGGCAGCCCGCTGCTGGCCCCGGGTTCGGACGGCATCAACGGCGTCAACCTGGCCAACGCGACCCAGCTTTCCAGCTGGTTGGGCAAGGAAGTCGACAACCCTGTCGACCCCGAGCTCTATGCGGCGGAACTGAACAAGCGCATCGCGGCCGAGGGCAAGTTCCCCGTGCGCGAATAACGCGGACAAACTGTAACGGCGCCCCGGGGCGCGCCCTGCCATAAGGCGCGCCCCGCCCCGCGCCGCCGGAGGCGAAACAAACCATGAAAAAAGCAGCAGTGATCGGCCTGGGCGACATTGCCCCCATCCATCTGGCCGCCATCACGGCCAACCCGGAGATCACCCTGGGCGCGCTGTGTGACACGGACCCCGAAAAGCGGGCGATGTGCGAAGAAAAGTACCCCGGCGTCCCCTTTTATACCGACTATCAGGAGATGGTGCGGGCGGAAAGACCCGACTGCGTCCATGTCTGCCTGCCGCACTGGCTGCACTATCCGGTGTCGGCCTGGTGCGCCGGGCAGGGCGTCCACGTCTTCTGCGAAAAACCCGTCGCCCTCAACGAAGCGCAGGGCCGGGAGTTCGTGGCGCTCGAAGCCGCCCACCCGGAGCTGCACATTGGCATCTGCCTGCAGAACCGTCTCAATGAATCGGTCGAGATGCTCAAGGGCATCATCGACAGCGGCGAGTACGGCGCGGTCACGGCCACCAAGGGCATCGTGCCCTGGTACCGCCCCAAATCCTACTACGACGTCAAACCCTGGCGCGGCCGGTGGGAGACGGCAGGCGGCGGCTGCATGATCAACCAGAGCGTGCACACGCTGGATCTTCTGTACTTCCTGGGCGGGGACATCGCTTCGCTCAAGGCCAGCGTCACCCAGCTGCTCGACTACGGCATCGAGGTGGAGGACACCGTCGCCGTGCGCCTGCACTATGCCAGCGGCGCGGCGGGGCTGTTCATGGCCACCAACGCCAACTACCAGAACGAGAGCGTGCAGATTGGCGTGCAGCTGGAGAAGGCGAACTTCGCCATCATGGACAGCGTGCTGTACAAAGTCGCGCCGGACGGCGAGCGCACCCGCCTGTGCGAGGATGCCAAAATGCCCGGCACCAAGTTCTACTACGGCGCGTCCCACGCCAAGCTGATTGCAAAATTCTACCGCGCCATCGAACAAAATACCGATGATTACATCCATGTGCGCGATGCGCTGATGAGCATCCGCCTGATCGACGCGGTCCAGAAAGCAGGCCGCACCGGCGAAACGGTGCGCCTGTGAACCCCTGTTTTGAAAGGAGCATGATCGTATGAAAAAAGGCCTGATCGGTGTCCAGATGAGCACCATCGCCCCCGCCAAAATGCCCAAATTCGACGCCTTCGAGTCGATGCAGAAGCTGACCGATATCGGCTTCCACTGCATCGAGATCTCCCAGGTGCCCATGACGGCCGAGAACGTCGCGGGCTTCCGCCGTTCCATCGACGAGCTGGGCATGAAGGTCTCCTCCTGCACGGCGTCGGTGTCCCCCATGGTGCCCGGCATGCCCGGCGAGTATCTCTCCAACCCCGACGATTTCAAGAAGATCGTGGAGGATTGCCGCAAGCTGGACTGCGATATGCTGCGCATCGGCATGCTGCCGATGACCTGCATGGGCAGCTACCAGAAGGCGATGGACTTCGCCAAGGAAGCGGACGAGATGGCCGCCAAGCTCAAAGAGGAAGGCATCGACCTGTACTACCACAACCATCATGTGGAGTTTGTCCGCTATGACGGCAAGTATCTGCTGGACATCATCAAGGACAACACCAAGAACATCGGCTTTGAGCTGGACACCCACTGGATTCACCGCGGCGGCGAGGAGCCGGTCTCCTTCATCAAGAAGTACGCCGGGCGCATCCGCCTGCTGCACCTCAAGGACTACCGCATCGGCGAAGTGCAGATGCCGCAGGGCGAGTTCAACGCCAAGACCTTCATGGATGCGTTCAACGGCATCGTGCAGTTTGCCGAAGTGGGCGAAGGCACGCTGCCGATCAAGGACTGCATCGAAGCCGGCCTTGCGGGCGGCAGCGAGTACTTCCTGATCGAGCAGGACGACTGCTATGGCCGCGACCCGTTCGACAGCCTCAAGATCAGCCACGACAACCTCGTCAAGCTGGGCTTCGGCGACTGGTTCGAGGTCTAAAGCCTTACCACCCCCCAAAAAATTAAAACGGCCCCGGCCCGCAGAGCCAACGCTCTGCGGGCCGGGGCGCTTTGCTTTGCCCGGTTCGCCTTATTTCAGCCCGCGTTCGCGGTATTCGCGCGGGGTCATGCCTTCAGCTTCGCGGAAGATGCGGTTAAAGCTGCTCTGGCTCTCAAAGCCGGACTCCGCCCAGATCTCGGTCAGGGGGCGGTCGGTGGTCGTGATGAGCTGCTCGGCATAGCTTAAGCGGATGCGGTTGAGATATTCGCGGAAGTTCATCTGCAGCTTGCGGGAGAAAATGTGCGAAAGATAATACTTGTTCACATGTAGCTCAGCGGCCAGGCGGTCCAGCGTCAGCGGCTGCTGGAAATGCTCCCGCACATATTCCAGCAGCCGCCGGGTCAGGTCCATGCTGTCGGCGCCGCGGTTTTCCTGCAGCGCCAGCTGCGGCAGCAGCGCCGCCAGCAGCACGCCCAGCCAGGCCGCGCACAGGTCGCGCTTTTCCCGCACGGCGGTCAGGCGCAGGCGTTCCAGCGCGATGCGCGCGTCCTCCGGCAGGCGGTCGCTTTTCAAAAACGCCTGCTGCGGGCAGTATTTCTGCAGCAGCCCGCGCGGGGCCCCGGCCAGCACCGGCGAAAAAATCACGATCAGCAGCCGCCCGTGGCCAACCGGCCGGTAGCCGTGGATCTGCCCGGGAAAGATCAGCGCGCAGTCCCCGGCCGTCACGGTGCGGCTCTCGTCCATCACGGTCGCGTGGAACGAGCCTTCCAGGCAGCACATGAACTCCGCTTCCTCGTGCAGGTGCAGCGGGGAAACGATATCATTGGCCGCAAACGCCCACAGATACCGCCCGCCTTTTTCGTAATAGGGGCTTTCGTTCTCGTCCATCGGCTGCGCCTCCTTTGCCCAAAAGGCCAATTTTTGACTGGTTTTGTTTGCGGAATGATACACATTATAGCCCTCATTCTGGTACAATACAAGGGTGTAATGCCCGGGCGGGCGCCGCCCGGGGCCGTTTTTGCGCAGCACAACAGGAAAGGAAGTACCCCATCATGAAACAACTGCATTTTGACATTGCCGCCAACGCGCAGGTCCCGTTCAACAACCGCGTGGATTTCTGCGTCGGCACCGGCCGCATGGGCCTGGCTTTGCAGAAAGAATATCAGGACGAGCTCGCGCTGGTCCAGCAGGAGATCGGCTTCAAGCACATCCGCGGCCATGGCCTGTTCCATGACGATATGGCCATCTACCAGGAATATGAGGACGAAACCGGCGCCAAACATGCCGAATACAACTTCACCTATCTGGACCGCGTCATGGACGCCTACCGGCGGCTGGGCCTGCGGCCGTTCCTGGAGCTCGGCTTCATGCCCAAAAAGCTCGCCAGCGGCACGCAGACCGTGTTCTACTGGGCCAGCAACGTCACGCCCCCGGCGGACTACGAAGCCTGGTGCGCGCTGGTGCAGGCCACGCTGCGCCACCTGATGGACCGCTACGGCGCGGACGACGTTGTGACCTGGCCGGTCGAGGTCTGGAACGAGCCCAACCTCGAAGTGTTCTGGGAACATGCCGATATGGACGAATATTTCCGCCTGTTTGCCCGCACGTTCCGCGCCGTCAAGGCGGTGGACGAGCGCTTCCAGGTGGGCGGCCCGGCCATCTGCGGTGTGGACGACAAGCGCTGGCTGCGCTGCTTCCTGGAGTTCTGCCGCGCCGAGGGCCTGCGCCCCGACCACATCACCCGCCACCACTATACCATCGAGCCGCCGGAGCGGGACGGCCACTATGGCTACCCCAAGCTGTCCGACCCGGAAACCTGCCTGGCGACGCTGCAGGCCAGCCGCGACATTGTCGACAGCTTTGCGGAGTTCCGCGGCCTGCCCATCCATGTGACCGAGTTCAACACCTCCTACAGCCCCACCACGCCGCTGCACGACACCAACCTCAACGCCGCCTACATCGCCCACCAGCTCTCCCGCCTGGGCGACTGCAACGAGTCTTACTCCTACTGGACCTTCGGCGATGTGTTCGAGGAGAGCGGCGTGCCGTTCACGCCGTTTCACGGCGGTTTCGGCTTGGTGGCCGACCACTGCATCCCCAAGCCGACGTTCTGGACCTTTGCTTTCTTCAAAAAGCTGCAGGGGACCTGCGTGCACCGTTCGCAGCAGGCGGTCGTCGTGCGCGGGGCGGACGGGCGCTACCGCGGCGTGGCCTGGAACCCGGCGGAGGGCGGCGGCGAGGCGCTTTCGCTGACCTTTGCGCTGCCGTTTGCCCAGGCGGCCGAAGCCTGCGTGACGACCCAGACCGTCGACGAAGAGACGTGCAACCCGCTGAAAGTCTGGCATGACCTGGGCGAGCCTTCCAGCCTGAACCAGGCGCAGATCGACCTGCTGCGGCGCAGCGCCGTGCCTTTTGTGCAAACTGAACGCAAAACGGCCGAAGATAAAAAAGTTTCCGTACAGGTTGCCATCCGCCCGAACGGTGTGGTATATTTTGAAGTAGCCCCTGTGACCGGCGGCGGCGACCGCGGCTACGATTACCGCCGGGTCATGGGCCGGTAAAAACGCCCGCGGCGGGCGAGCGAGGTGAGGCGGATGCGGGAAAAGATCGAACGGGCGCTGCAGCGTTGGCTGGACGCAGCGCTCGCACGCATCGACGGCCGCCTGGACAACGTCAGCCTGCGCAGCAAGCTGTACAGCATTTTTGTGTTCTGCGTGCTCTGCCCGCTGGTGCTCACCGACAGCATCGTGATGTGGATGCTCTATGACACCGAGCACAAATCCCGCCAGCAGACGATGGAAAACACCGCCGAGGCGGTCGCCTACGAGCTCAACACCACGATCGACGCCGCCGTGGACCTGGCGCAGATGATCTACCAGAGCCGCTATATCAACGAATTTCTGCAGGGGAGCTACCCGACGCCGCTCGACTATTACATCGCCTACAACGACCTGATGGAAGAATCGCTCTATGAGGTCGTGATGGGCAACAGCGCCTACCAGACCGTCATCTATGCCGACAACCCCGATTTCATCAACGGCGGCTACTTTGCCCGCCTGTCCAGCGTGCAGGGGGAAAGCTGGTACCAGGAATTCAACGACAGCGGCCGCTCCTCGATGGTCACGACCTACTACTACAGCAAGGAGGCCATCGGCTACCGCACGCGCAAGACCATCTCGGTCATCCGCCGCATGGACTATCAACGCGCCGGCAGCCGGGATATCCTCAAGCTGGACCTTGATTATTCCGGCATGAGCCGCGCGCTGGACAACGCCCGCTATGCCAACACGGTCTATGTCTGTGTCGGCAACCGCATCCTGTTTTCCAACGACGGCCGCGGCGGCATCAACACCCCGTTCGAGGCGCTGACCTCCGAAATCCGCAAACAGGCGGGCGTGCGCCGCCCGCTGCCGCTCAACGGCACCAGCTGGGATGTTTATGTCATGCCGGAGCCGATCGAGCTGCTCGGCATGATCCGCCGCAACCTGGCGCTGCTGGCGCTGCTGCTGGCGGCCAACATCTGGCTGCCGCTTCTGTTCATGCGGCTCATCAACCGCTCCTTCACGCAGCGGCTGCAGCTGCTCAGCGATGTATTCAAACACCAGAACACCGACCGCCTCGAGCCCATCGCCCGGGTGCGCGGCTATGATGAGATCGGCGCGCTGATGCGCAGCTACAACCACATGGCCGAGCGCACCAACGGCCTGATCCAGACCGTTTACAAGGACAAGCTCAAACAGCAGGAGATGGACATCGCCCGCCAGACAGCCGAGCTGCTGGCGCTGCACAGCCAGATCAACCCGCATTTCCTGTTCAACGCGCTCGAGAGCATCCGCATGCACAGCATCCTGAAAAAGGAGTACGAGACCGCCGACATGGTCGAAAAGCTGGCCCTGATGCAGCGCCAGAATGTAGAATGGAGCAGCGACGACGTCACGGTCGAAGGCGAGCTGCAGTTTGTGCGCGCGTATCTGGAGCTGCAGAAATACCGCTTCGGCGACCGGCTCTCCTACGAGATCGAAGCCGAGGAGGACTGCCGCGGCCTGCACATCCCGCGCCTGAGCCTTGTCACTTTTGTCGAGAACGCCTGCGTGCACGGCATCGAGAAAAAGTCTGCGCCGGGCTGGATCTTTGTACGGGTTTTCCTGCAGGGCGGCACGCTCTGCCTGGAGGTCGAGGACACCGGCATCGGCATGCCGGAGGAGGACGCGCAGGCCATGCGGCGGCGCATGAACGAAGCCGAGATCAGCCAGCTGCGCAAAAAGGGCCGCGTGGGCATCCTGAACGCCTGCATCCGCCTGAAGATGGCGACGGGCGACCGTGTCCGCTTTGAGCTGGAAAGCGAAGAAAATGTCGGCACGACCGTGACGGTCCTGCTGCCGGCCGAAGGTTTGGAAAAGGGGGATATACATGCTGAAAGTAATGCTCGTGGATGACGAACCGTTTATCCTGCGGGGGCTTTCCCTCCTGATCGACTGGCGCGAGCAGGGGTTTGAGATCGTCAAGACCGCCTCGAACGGGCTGGACGCGCTGGAGTATCTGCGGCGCGAAAAAGTGCACCTGGTCCTGGCCGATATCCGCATGCCCGGCATGACCGGGCTGGAGCTGGTCGAAACGCTGCGCAAAGAGCAGGGCGCCAAACGCCCCTATTTTGCGATCATGAGCGGCTACAATGATTTTGAGTACGCCCGCCAGGCCATCTGCAACGCCTGCCTGGACTATATCCTCAAGCCCGTTTCCCGCGCCGACCTGCTTGCGCTGCTCGAGCGCGTGCAAAAGCTCTACCGCGAAGCGGAGGAGAAAAAGGCCGAGGAGACCCGCAACGAGAAAGCCTTCTTTACCCGGCGGCTGACTTCGGTGCTGTACGGCAAGCACGACCCGCAGACCCTTGACTATGTGCGCGAGCGCCTGCACCTGCACGGCGGGCTGCGCTTTGTGCTGCTGCAGCCAGACGGGCGCGACGAAAAGGTCCGCGCCATGGACGACCAGGCGCTGCGCCGCTGCCAGGGGGAGCTGTACGCCGCCTGCCTGTCCTTTTTGGGGGCGGCCAACGCCTACCACTGCGTGTTCGACGCCACCCAGCAGCGCGGCGTCTACGACGTCTGCGTGCTGTACAGCGACGCGCTGGCCGAAGCGGACGGCTGCGACGAGCAGGCCTACTTTGACCGCCTGCGCGAGCGCGTCAACGCCCAGACCGGCGTGCCGGTGCTGATGTTCATCGGCGACCGCGTAGCCACGCTCGAAACGCTGGATATCTCGGTGCGCAGCGCCATTGCGGCGCGCGTGGTCGAAAGCTTCCGCATGGACGTCCTGCAGGCGGACAGCGAAAACGGCGGCAAGCTCTGCAAACAGACGCTGGACGCGCTGATCCAGGCGGTGGAGCAGGGCGACGCCGGCGCGATCGCGCAGGGTGTCGACGGGCTGTGCAATGCGCTGGACAGCGGCGTGCTGGACGCCCAGATGATCACGGTCAATGTCAACTACCTGCTGTTCCAGCTTGTCTACCTGGCCGTGCAGCAGGATGAAAACGTCAACCAGGAGGAGATCCTGCGCTATATCACCGCCAACACCTACGCCGAAGGCGCGCTGCGCGGCGGGCGGGAATATCTGAACCGCTTCGCCAACGAGTACGCGGGCTACCTGGCCCAGCTGCGCAGCCGCAACGTGGGCGGCGTGCTGGCCCAGATCGAGCGCGAGGTGCGGGAAAACTACACCCAGAACCTGACCCTCAAGGAGCTCAGCCGCAAATATTACATCAACAGCGCCTACCTTGGCCAGATCTTCCGCAAAAAGTACGGCGTCTCCTTCAAGGAATATCTCAACGAATACCGCGTCGAGCGCGCGGCCGAACTCCTGCTGCACACCGACAAAAAGGTGATGGAGATCGCCGGGGCGGTCGGCTACCGCGACCCCGATTATTTCATCAACCGCTTCATTGCTTCGCGCGGGTGCACGCCCGCCCGCTTCCGCAAACAGGCGAGGGACCCCGGCGCGTGAGCCAAAAACGCAGGGACCGGGCAAATTATGGCATGCGTTCAAGTTGTCATAGTTTGTCCGGTCCTTTTCTATGGTTTTTCCAGTGAAAAAAGTGTGAATAACCTGTAAAATAAAAGTGTCAGAAATTTGCGCCGGTGTGGATGGATTGTGTATAACTTGCACAATCCCGGGCGCAAAACAGAAAAAAGGAGGACCCACACATGAAAAAGAAGAGAATCGCAGCAGCTTTGCTGGCGGCAGCCCTGGCAGCGACCACGCTGGTCGGCTGCGGTGGCGGCGGCGATGCCGCGGGCGGCACCGGCGAGACCGCGGAAGGCGGCAGCGCGGCGGCGGCCGGCAGCGGCGAGATCAAGGAATTTGACGCCTTCTTCGCCGTTCCCGGCTCTGAGATCAACGACGACAACGAGATCCAGCAGCTGATTGCCGAAAAGACCGGCGCCAAGGTCAAGGAGACCTGGCTGACCGGCCAGACCGCCGAGGAAGCGATCGGCACCATGATCGCCGGCGGCGAATATCCCGACTTCATCGACGGCAGCGACGGTATGCAGCAGCTGTATGAAGCCGGCGCGCTGATTGCGCTCGATGATTATCTCGACGATTATCCCAACATCAAGAACTACCTGACCGAGACCCAGTGGGACAAGCTGCGCCGCGACGACGGCCATATCTACTGGATCAACCAGTTCAGCGCCCGCAACGGCAAGGATATGACCACCACCCACAACGACGAAGCGTTCTGGATTCAGGTCCGCGTTCTGGAATGGGCGGGCTACCCCGAGATCCGCACGATGGACCAGTACTTCGACCTGCTCGAGAGCTACATCGCCGAGAACCCGACGATGGAGGACGGCACCGAGAACATCGCCTACACCATCCTGTGCGAAGACTGGCGTTACTTCTGCCTGGAGAACGCGCCCCAGTTCCTGGACGGCTACCCGAACGACGGTTCGGTCATCGTCAAGGACGGCACCACCATCGTTGACTACAACACCACCCCGACCGCCAAGGCATACTTCGGCAAGCTGAACGAAGAATTCCACAAGGGCATCGTCGACCCCGAATCCTTCACCCAGACCTATGACGAATACATCGCCAAGCTGTCCACCGGCCGCGTGCTGGGCATGATCGACCAGTGGTGGAACTTCGCGTACTCCGTCAACGACTCCCTCAAGGTCCAGGGCCTCGAGGAGCAGGGCTGCAACTATGTGCCGCTGCCCATCACCATCTCCGAGGATATCAAGAACCAGTGGCACACCACCGGCCTGAGCGGCGACAACATCAACGAAGCCAGCGGCATCGGCATCACCACCAGCTGCGAAGACATCGAAGGCGCGCTGAGCTTCATCAACGGCCTGCTCGACCAGGAAGTTCTCGACCTGCGCAGCTGGGGCGTTGAAGGCGTTGACTACAACGTTGACGAAAACGGCGTCTACTACCGCACCGACGAGCAGCGCGCTCAGGTTGCCGACACCGCTTACAAGGCGTCCCACCTGTGCGGCTACTCCTACTTCCCGGGCTACGGCGGCGAGAGCTTTGACGGCATCAACGCGATGAAGCCCGAAGAGCAGCCGCAGGAATTCCTCGACAGCCTGCCGGATAAGGTCGCTGCCTGCCTCGAAGCCTATGGCTGCAGCAACTACGTCGATATGCTCGGCAACAACGAGATCCCCGGCATCTGGTACCCGATGTACTCCTACTCCAACAACATGACCACCGCCACCCCGGGCGGCATGGCCTGGACCAAGATGGGCGAGATCAAGCACCAGTGGCTGCCGCAGGTCGTCATGGCCGAAGACTTTGACGCTGCCTGGGACGAGTACATGGTCGCTTACTCCGAGTGCAAGCCCGAAGACTTCCTGTCCGAAATGCAGGAAGAGCTCGACCGCCGTCTCGCTATGGCGGAATAAGCAAAAAACCACACAGGGGATAAACCTGTAGAAATTCGCCGGGGCGGCCCCCCGCCCCGGCTCCGTTTTAAAACCTGCGATCGGGCAGCCGCGGAACACGCTGCGGCTGTCTGATTCTTATAAGTGTAACGGGAGGTACATATGGCTGTTCAAGTAAAAGATGCCGGCTCCCGGCAACTGGAAAAAAAGCGCTTCTGGAAAGAAGTCGGCCGCCAGAAGGTCCTGCTGATCTGGGCCGCCGTGTTCGTGGTCTACGGCTTCGTCTTCTGCTACCTGCCGCTGGCCGGCTGGCTTATGGCTTTCCAGAACTATAAGCCGAAGGACGGTCTGTTCGGTTCCCAGTTCGTCGGCCTGGCCAAGTTCCAGCAGCTGTTCTCGGACGACACCTTCCTCGGCGTCATCCGCAACACGCTGGCTATGGGCGTGCTCAACCTGGTCACGACCTTCGTCATGGCCATCCTGTTCGCCATCCTGCTCAACGAAGTGCGCACGGTCTGGTGGAAAAAGACCATCCAGACCATCTCCTACCTGCCGCACTTCCTGTCCTGGATCATCGTTACCGGCATCCTGCATGACGCGCTGTCCACCTCGGGCATCGTCAACGAGCTGCTGGTCAACCTCGGTATTTTCGAGACCGAGCTCAACTTCTTCGCATATCCCAAGTACTTCTGGGGCATCGTCGCCTTCGCCAACGTCTGGAAGGAGACCGGCTGGAACGCCATCATCTATCTGGCCGCCATCACCTCCATCGACCCGTCTCTGTACGAGGCGGCTTCCATCGACGGCGCGGGCCGCTTTGCCAAGATCTGGAACATCACGCTGCCCGGCATCCGCTCCACCATCATGATCCTGCTGCTCATGAACGTCGGCAACGTGCTCAACGCCGGCTTTGAAGTGCAGTACCTGCTCGGCAACGGCCTGGTGCAGAACGTGTCCCAGACCATCGACATCTACGTCCTCAAGTGGGGCATCAGCCAGGGCGACTACGCCATCGGTACCGCAGCCGGTATATTCAAGAGCGTGGTCAGTATCGCGCTGATCGTTGCAGCCAACATGTTCGCCAAGCGCACCGGCGACGACAGCCTGTTCTAAGGAAGGAGGTCCGAACATTATGGCAAAAGAAAAAGAGCTCAAAGCAAAACCCATCCATTACCGGGCCACTGTTTCCAACACGCTGTTTGTCGCGCTCAACACTTTGTTCATGGTCCTGTTCGTGATCATCACACTGTACCCGGTGCTCAACACGCTGGCGATCTCCTTCAACGACGGCACCGACGCGCTGCGCGGCGGCATCTACCTGCTGCCCCGCAAATGGTCGACCCAAAACTATACGACCGTTCTGCAGAAGGATAACCTGATCACCGGCGCCTACATCTCGGTTCTGCGTACCGTCATCGGCACGCTGACCGCCCTGGCGGCCAACGCGCTGCTGGCCTTCATCGTCAGCCGCAAGCGCTTCCTGTTCCGCCGTCAGCTCTCGCTGTTCTGGGTCATCACGATGTACGTTAACGGCGGCATGATCCCGGTCTTCCTGCTCTACAAGGGCCTCGGGCTCACCAACAGCTTCTGGGTCTACATCATCCCCGGCATGGTCAGCGCCTTCAACATGCTGGTGCTGCGCACCTACATGGAAGGCATCCCCGAAAGCCTGGAAGAATCCGCCCAGCTGGACGGCGCGGGCTACATGACCATCTTTGTCAAGATCATCTCCCCGCTGTGCCTGCCGGTTTACGCCACGGTCGCCCTGTTCGCGGCGGTCGGGCAGTGGAACTCCTGGTTCGACGCCATGCTGTACAACCGCATGAGCGAAGAATACACCACCCTGCAGTATGAGCTGATGAAGCTGTTGTCCTCGGTCACGAACCAGGGCGCCAGCGCCGAAGCGATGAAGACCGCCTCCGCTGCGGGCGCGGTCACGCCGGAAACGGTGCGCGCGGCGGCGACCATCGTCACCATCCTGCCCATCGTCTGTCTGTACCCGTTCCTGCAGCGCTACTTCGTCACCGGCCTGACCATCGGCGGCGTCAAGGAGTAAGCAGGCGGCAACCAAACCATTCCCGTAGCTATAGCTCTCATAGCATATCTCCATTGGCTAAAAAGCAGCGTATGCACGAAAAGCCCCCGCGCAGTCCAGACCTGCGCGCCGGGCGGCGCAGCAGCGCTGCTTTTTAGCCGTTTTTCTATACTTTGCCCCGTTGCCTTTCCCACCATGAACCGGCACAATGCAAAAAAAGGGCCCGCCCGGCGGGCCAAACGCCACAGGAAAGAAGGTCATACCCCGATGAAACGCAGCGAAATTTTGCAGCGCCTGGGCTACACCGTGCCCGCGGGCGCGGTCCGGCGCGTGATCGTCGACACCGACGCCAAAAACGAAGCCGACGACCAGTACGCGATCCTGCACCACCTGCTCACGCCGATGTTCGATGTGCACGGCATCATCGCCACCCATTTTGAAAGCAAGGCGCAGACCCCCGGTGAAACGATGGAGATGAGTTACCGCGAAGCGCAAAAGCTGCTGGCGCTCGCCCAGATCGACGATGTGCCGCTGCTGCGCGGCTGCCCGCTGCCGCTGGCTTCGCCCGCCGAAGCCCCCGACAGCGAGGGCGTGCGCTTTCTCATTGAGGAAGCGCGCAAACCGGACGACCGCCCGCTCTACATCGCCGTGCAGGGCGCCATGACCAACGTGGCCGCGGCGCTCAACCGCGCGCCGGATATTGCGGATAAGATCGTCGTTTTGTGGAACGGCGGCGGCCCTTACCCCGAAGGCAGCGAAGGCGAGTTCAACCTGCTGCAGGACGCCGACGCCTGCCGCGCGCTGCTGGCCAGCCGCGCCGAAGTCTGGCAGATCCCCCAGAACGTCTACGGCCTGCTGGAAGTCTCGCTCGCCGAGCTGGCCGCCCGCGTGCGCCCCTGCGGCGCGCTGGGCGAATATCTGTTCGCCCAGCTGCGGGAGGAGTACGACCGCGAATTCTACCCCGGTATCACCTTCCGCTCCGGCGAAAACTGGACCCTGGGCGACAACACGACCATCGCCGTGCTGCTCAGCACCGGGGCGCGCTGGCACATGCAGCGCGCGCCGCGCATCCTGCCCGACCGCCGCTATGCCAGCGACCCCGCCGGCCGCCCGATCCGCGTTTACGACTGGCTCAGCGCGCGCCTGACGCTGGAGGACCTGTTTGCCAAACTGAACCTTGCTTACGGGGAGCAAAACGCATAAATTTTGACATCACACAGGTGCCGTTCAGCTGCCGCGGCAGCTATCTGGCGCTGTCGCAGAACGAAGGCGAATTCGGCGGCTGCACGGCGGAACCCGGGCTCTACCTGCGCACGGTGCGCGGCGCGGCCAAAGACCCGTTCCTGGCCCGGCTGACGCCGCTGTGCGGCGGCCGGCCCGCCGCCTTTGCGCCGCAGGCGGACCCGGCCTGCCTGCACCTGGCCGCCGATGGGGCGGACATCGACATCGCTTTTGCCGACGCCGCCACGCTCCTGCTGCGCGGCCGCGGGGCCGCGGCGGGGCTCTGCCTCGACTTCCTCAGCGCGGGCCGCCCCTACACGATGCTCGAACCCCTGCCCGCGGCGGAAGGGGTGTACTATGCCAGCTGCTATGTCAGCCGCACCCGCCTTGTGCTGCGCGCGCAGCGCGGCCGGGTGTGCATCGACCAGGCCTGGAACGTCAGCAGCGCGGACCACGCCCGCCTGACCGTCGAGGCGGACGGCGGGGAGTTCCTGCTCGCGGTCGAGGAGATCCGCGGCGACGGGGCCGGGCGCGGCCCCTGGGACTTTGACGCCGCCCGCGCCCGCATGCGGCGCTCGTTCGAGGATTTCTGCCGCGCCATGCCGCAGGTCCCCGCGCCGTTGGCCGCGCCCGCCCGCCTGGCCGCCTATGTCAACTGGAGCAGCCTGGTGGACGCGAGCGGTTTCCTCAAGCGGGAGACGATGTACATGTCCAAAAACTGGATGTGCAACGTCTACAGCTGGGACCACTGCTTTAACGCCATCGCGCTTGCGCAGCGGGACCCGGCCCTCGCCTGGGACCAGTTCATGGTGCTGTTCGACCACCAGAGCGCCGCGGGCCGCCTGCCGGACAGCGTCAACGATTCCGAAGTGGTGGACAATTTCTGCAAGCCGCCCATCCACGGCTGGGCGCTGCACAAGATGCGCGAGCGCATGACCCTGACCCGCCCCATGCAGGCCGAAGCCTATGACAAGCTGGCCCGCTGGACGCTGTGGTGGCTCAACTGCCGCGACCGGGACGGCGACGGTCTGTGCGAATACACGCACGGCAACGACTCCGGCTGGGACAATGCGACCGCCTTCGCGCCCGCGCCGCCGGTTACGCTGCCCGACCTGGCCGCCTTCCTGGTGGTGCAGATGGACGAGCTGGCCGACCTTGCCGGCGGCCTCGGCCGCTGCGCCGCCGCGGACTTCTGGCGGCAGCGCGCGCAGCAGATGCTGGAGGCGATGCTGGCCAAACTGTTCGACGCCGGCGGGCGGCCCTTCGGCCTGCAGGCGGCCACCGGCGCGCGCATCGACTGCCAGAGCCTGATTCTCTGCCTGCCCATCGTGCTGGCGGACCGCCTGCCGGACCCCGCGCGCCGCACGCTGATCCAAATGCTGGAAGGCGAGACCTTCCGCACGGCCTACGGCTTTGCGACCGAAGCCCCGGAAAGCCCGCTGTATGAAGACGACGGCTACTGGCGCGGCCCCATCTGGGCCCCCGCGACGATGCTGCTGCTCGACGGCCTCTGGCGCTGCGGCGAGCGCGATTTTGTGCGCGACATGGCGCGCCGTTTCGCGCAGCTGGTCGCGCAGAGCGGCTGCGCCGAAAACTTCGACGCCCGCACCGGCGCCGGCCTGCGCGACCGCGCCTACACCTGGACCGCCAGCGCCATGCTGACCATGGCGGAAGAATACCTGCGCTGAGCAGGCATACGAACCGGCGGGGAATGGTTTTCACCGATCGGATACAAGGCGGATACAGCTTTGCAACAACTGGGATACGTTTTGCCCCTATCATAAAGGCAGCTTAAAAGATGCAGCCGGGCTGCAGGAAAAGGAGAGTCTTTATGAAAGAAAAGGGATACGTTGCAAAGCAAACAGGCCGTCTTGCCGTTCTTGCGCTGTTCGCGCTGCTGCTGTGCGCCTGTGGGGCGCGCGGGGAGGCACCGGCGGGCGGCGGCAGGGCGGCTACGGTGGAATCCGGGACCGCGGAGGATGGGGACGAACGGCAGTCCACGGCCCTGCAGGGCGCGGACGGCATCGCTTACGGCGGGGCAGGGGAGGACGGGTTCTACTTCGTCAACCTTGAAACGCGCGCAGATGGCTCCAGCAACCTCATGTACCTCGACTATGCCTCCATGCGCACGGCCTATCTCTGCGCCCGGCCCGGCTGCGCCCACGACAGTGCGGACTGCGCCTGCTATGTGCCTGCCTCGGCGGGCGGCGCTGTGCCCTGTGTCGTTGGCAAAAACCTGCTGCTTGTCTTTCCGGGCAAACTGTACAGCGAAGGGAACACAGCCGTTTTGCCCCACATCGAGCGGATGGACCTCGACGGCAGCTACCGCCAGACAGTCGTCACCTTCGAGGCCGACCAGATGCTGTGCCTCCCGTTCGTGACCGACGGCAGCGCCCTCTATGCGCGGCTGGAGACCGCCCGCGCGGAGGGGCAGGCGCAGGCCGAGCTCGTGCGCATCGACCTGGCCGACGGCGGGGTGACGAGCCTCTGCCCGCTGGCACAGGAATGGCTGCGCGGCGGGGCCGGGCGGAACCTGATCCTGTTGGATGCGGACGGCAGTTATTTTGCCTATGACCCCGTGACCGGTGCGCGCACGCTGATCGTCCGGGCGGAAGACGCGAGCCTGACCACAGCGCTGTTCGGCACGACGCTGGTCTGCCAGGAGGACGGCTGTTTCTGCCTGTATGACCTGCTGACAGGGGAGAGGACGGCCCTGGGCGGCTACACGGTCCCCGGTGTGGAAGCGGCGTTCTCGACCGCCATCGACGCCGACGCCGGGCGCCTGCTGTTTCGCGTTGAGAGCGTGGAGGGGCAGACCGGCGGCGAACTGGCGGACGGGTATTATGTGCTGACCGGCAGCGATGCGCCGCAGCCCTGGACGCTTGTTTGGGAGAGCGGCGGGGAGCAGACCCCCTACATCCGCGCGGCGACGCTGCCGGACGGCCGCTATCTCGTCATCACCGGAGAGCGCGCCCCCGAAGCTGCCGGTGAGGCGGACGGCGAGCTTGACGGCGCCGCCCCCGAGACCTATACCCTGATGCGCCCGGAGGACTATTGGACCGGCCGGGACACGCCCGCATAAAGCCGCCCAAAGCGCCGCCCGGCCCCAATGGACGGGGGCGCCTTCCCGGGGAGGGCCGTACCCTGCGCCGCTGCAACCCTCTGTAGGGGCCGATTCTATATCGGCCCGGCCAGCGGCAGCGCAAACGTCCCGGGCGGATATGGAATCCGCCCCTACGGCCAACGGCAAATGCCAGGCCCCCATGGATGGCCGCGCCGCCGCAAGGCTCCAATTTTGGAAGCACCCATGCTTTGAAAACGCCGCAAAAAGGCCGCCCGCCCTGCCAAAAGCAGGGGGGGCGGCCTTTGCTTCTTTCCTGCGGGTATCCCGCACGCCGGCGCCGGCGCGGCGCTGCGGCCCGAAATTCCGGCAGGGGAGGCAGCCGTTTTCCGGCGCTGGCGCAACAAAAAAGAGGCCGTTATCAAAACGACCACTCTTTTTGGAGGTGACGACCAGATTTGAACTGGTGAATGAGGGTTTTGCAGACCCTTGCCTTACCACTTGGCCACGTCACCATATAAACCAAGTACCGGCGGCTGGCCGGTACTTGGTTGTTTGTGGAGCGGCCGACGAGGCTCGAACTCGCTACCTCCACCTTGGCAAGGTGGCGCT
>MHCFR05601__coassemble_945_pt1 | contig 27273 bp, 38 predicted proteins | sample MHCFR05601__metabat2_high_PE_011 | metagenome-assembled genome bin MHCFR05601 | reverse complement strand
GCCGTTGACGGTGAAGTGGGCGTGGCTGACCAGCTGGCGGGCGTCGCGGCGGGTGGACGCATAGCCCAGACGGAACACGACGTTATCCAGGCGGCATTCCAGCATCTGCAGCAGGTTTTCGCCGGCCTGGCCCGGGCGGCGGGCCGCCTCGTCAAAGTAGTTGGCGAACTGCTTTTCGAGAACGCCGTAGATGAACTTCAGCTTCTGCTTCTCTTTGAGCTGGGTGGCGTACTCAGACTGCTTCTTGCGGAAGTTGCCGCCGGAGTTGCGGGTAGTGGTCTTTTTGCTGTAGCCCATAACGGCAGGAGAAATGCCGAGAGCTTTGCAGCGCTTGGCGATGGGCTGGGTATTCTTAGCCATAATTCAGTTTCCTCCTTCCATCAGACGCGGCGGCGCTTGGGCGGGCGGCAGCCGTTGTGCGGGATCGGGGTCACGTCGCGGATCATGGTGACCTCCAGGCCGGTGGCCTGCAGCGCGCGGATGGCGCTCTCACGGCCGGAACCGGGGCCCTTGACATAGACCTCGACGGTCTTCATGCCATGTTCCATCGCGGCCTTGGCAGCCACTTCGGCAGCGCTCTGGGCGGCGTAAGGAGTGCTCTTGCGGGAGCCGCGGAAGTTCAGCGTACCCGTGCTGCACCACGAAATCGTGTTGCCCTGCGTGTCGGTGATGGTGACGATGGTGTTGTTAAACGTGCTCTGGATATGAGCCGCGCCAGCGCTGACGTTTTTACGCTCTTTGCGCTTGGTGCGTACCTTCGCATTAGCTTTCGTAGCAGCCATTTCAGTTCCTCCTTACTTCTTCTTGTTGGCGACGGTGCGCTTCGGACCTTTGCGGGTACGCGCATTGGTCTTGGTGCGCTGGCCACGAACAGGCAGGCCCTTGCGATGGCGGATACCACGATAGCACTGGATCTCGGTCAGACGCTTGATGTCCAGCGCGACGTTGCGGCGAAGATCGCCTTCCACAATGATATCGTTTTTGTCGATGTAGTCACGGATCTTGGCTTCATCTTCAGCGGACAGATCCTTAACGCGGATATCCGGGTTAATCCCGGTGCCGGCGAGAATCTCGTCAGCAGTACTCTGACCGATACCGTAAACGTAGGTCAGACCAACCTCGATCCGCTTCTCACGAGGCAGATCAACACCAGCAATACGTGCCATAAAGCACCTCCATACTAACATCCCATGTCCAGTGTCGGGGCCTGCGCCGGGAATCTACGCACTTGGCCCCCAAGCGTTTTGGGTGCGGTTTCCGGCCTTACGGAGCCGGACCTGCAACAGTTTGGTGAAGCTGTTCTTTAGCCCTGACGCTGCTTATGCTTGGGGTTGATGCAGATGACCATCACGCGGCCTTTGCGCTTGATGACCTTGCACTTCTCACAGATGGGTTTCACGGAAGGTTTTACCTTCATGATGTTAACCTCCTTCTATAGCACATGGCGTTTACTTGGAACGCCAGGTGATCCGGGCTTTGGTCAGGTCGTAGGGCGACATTTCCATCGTGACCTTGTCGCCGGGCAGGATGCGGATGAAGTTGGTCCGCAGTTTACCGGAGATGTGTGCCGAGACCGTGTGGCCGTTGGGCTTGCCCTCTTTGTTGAGCAGCTCGACCTTGAACACGGTGTTGGGCAGTGCCTCGCGCACGACGCCTTCTACTTCGATGACATCTTCTTTAGACAAGCTGATTGCCTCCTTGAAGGGTTCATTCAGCAAGGATGCGCCGCGTCGTAGGCGGCGATCGCTTCGCTGAGCAGTTGATCGCTTTTCAGAAGCTCGTTTGCCAGTACGGTGGCGGTGGGCGCCGCATGCCGGGCCTTCTTTTTCTTGGGGGCCGCCAGGGGACGTTTGCCCCCGTCGGCCAGCCAGAGCACCGGGCCCTGCACCGCCACAACGGCAAAGGTGCGGGTTTTGTCACGCCCTGCCCGGGAGCGCACCAAACGGCCTTTTACAAAGTCCATTCGGGGTCCTCCCAGCCGCGGGTCAGAACTTCCGGCCCGTTCGCTGTGACGGCGATGGTGTGCTCGAAATGAGCGGCCAGGCCGCCGTCGCAGGTTTTCACGGTCCATCCGTCGCCCAACGTCTTGACATCGTACTTGTACTGGTTGACCATCGGCTCGATGGCGATGCACATGCCGGGCACCAGACGCGGGCCGCGGCCGGGATGGCCGTAGTTGGGCACCTCGGGGTCCTCGTGCAGTTCTTTGCCGACGCCGTGGCCCACAAAGGCCCGCACGACCGAGAAGCCGTTTTCTTCGACATAGCTCTGGACGGCATGGCCGATGTCGCCGATGCGCGCCCCGGCCTGCGCGGCCGCGATGCCGCGGTGCAGGCTTTCCTTCGTCACATCCAACAGGCGCTGCGCCTCCTTGTCCAGCTTGCCGCAGGCAAAGGTGCAGGCGTTGTCGCCGTTGAAGCCGTCGATCTTGCAGCCGGTGTCGATCGAAACGATGTCGCCGGGGCGGATCTTCTGGCTGTGGGAAGGGATGCCGTGGATCACGGTATCGTTGACGCTGATGCAGGCCGTGGCCGGGAACCCGTACAGGTGCAGGAAGTTGGGTCTGGCACCGTGGCGCACGATAAAATCGTAAATGATCTTGTCGATCTCAGCCGTGGAGATCCCCGGCTCGATCGCGGCGCCGCCAGCCTTGAGGGCCGCGGCGCTGATGGCGCAGGCGCGGCGCATTTTCTCAAGTTCGACGGCATTTTTGATCTGGATCATGGATGCGTTACGCCTCCAGCTCTTTGAGGATCAGAGCGTTGGTGGCCTCGATGGAGCCCTGGTCGGGGATCTCCACGAGCTTGCCGCGTTCACGGTAGAAAGCCACCAGCGGCTCGGTCTGCTCGTGATACGCTTTGAGACGGTCCAGCACGGTGGCGGGTTCGTCGTCCTTGCGGGTGACGAGCTCACCGCCGCAGCGGTCGCACACGCCCGGCTTGGCGCTGGGCTTGTTCTTGACATGGTAGCTGGCCCCGCACTTGGCGCACACGCGGCGGCCGCTCATGCGTTCCATGATGATGGAGTCCTCCACGGTCAGGTTCAAAACCTTGTCGATCTCCACGCCCATTTGCTCGAGCGCTTCGCCCTGCGCGATGGTGCGCGGCATACCGTCGAGGATGAACCCGTCCGCGCAGTCCGGCTGCGCCAGGCGTTCCTTGACGATGCCCACGATGACTTCGTCGGGAACGAGCGCGCCGGCGTCCATATAGCTCTTGGCTTTCAGGCCCATCGGGGTGCCGTCCTTGACGGCGGCGCGCAGGATGTTGCCGGTGGAAATGGTGGGGATGCCCAGCTTGTCACAGAGGATCTCGGCCTGGGTGCCTTTGCCGGCGCCGGGGGCGCCCAAAAGGATCAATTTCATAACAGTTTCCCCTTTCCTGGCGGCCGAAGCCGCCGTCAGTCATCATTCCAAAAAGCCTTTGTGATGGCGCGCCGTCATATAACCTTCGAGCGAACGCGCCGTGTCCAGCGCCACGCCGACAACGATCAGCAGGCTGGTACCGCCCAGCTGGATGGAAACGCCGGTGGCGTTGCCCAGCACGATGGGCAGGCCCGCGACCACCGCCAGGAAGATGCCGCCGATCAGCGTGATCTTGGACAGCGTCTTGGTGATGAAGTCGCTGGTGGGCTTGCCGGGGCGGATGCCCGGGATGGTACCGTTGTTCTTGCGCAGCTGGTTGCTGATATCAACGGGGTTGTACTGGATCGCCACATAGAAGTAGTTGAAGGCGACGATCAGCAGCACATAGAACACGAGATAGAACAGACTGTTGTACTGGAAGATCCCGAAGAAGGCGGTCCAGATGGGATGCTTTTCCGGGTCCAGATTGAGGAAGGTGCCGACCATGTTGGGCAGGCTGCACAGCGTCATGGCGAAGATGACGGGCATAACGCCGGACATATTCACCTTGATCGGGATGTAGCTGGCCTGACCGCCGTACATCTTGCGGCCGACGACACGCTTGGCGTACTGGACCGGGATGCGGCGTTCGGCGTTGGTCAAAATGACCACGAACACGACCGCCACAATGGCCAGCACGAGCATGACCGGCAGCATGACATAGTAGCCGGGCGCCTGCTGGGCGCGGGTGAGGAGGCCCTGCACCATGGTGATGACGCTGGACCAGTTGGCCACGATACCGGCAAAGATCAGCAGCGAGACACCGTTGCCGATGCCCTTGGACTCGATCTGGTTGCCCATCCAGGTGACCAGCTGGCTGCCGGCGGTGAAGCACAGCACGATGACGATGGCGGTGAAGATGCCGCCGAAGCCGGTGGTGTACTCCAGCGCGCCCATACGGCGCAGGATGAAGTAGTAGGCGATGGACAGCATCAGACCGATGCCGGCGCCCACATAGTTGGTGATCCGGGTCAGCTTGCGGCGGCCTTCCTCCCCTTCCTTGGAGAGGTTCTCCAGGTAGGGGATCGCTACGCAGAGCAGCTGCACGATGATGGAGGCGTTGATATACGGCTGCACGCCGAGCGCGAAGATCGCGCACTGGCTGAGCGCCGAGCCGGACATCATGTTCAGGTAGGTCAGCATGCTGCCGGTGGTGTTGAACATTTCGGTGAGGGCGCTGGAGTCGATATAAGGTACGGGGACTGCGCAGCCCAGGCGGAAGATGATAAGGATCAGCAGCGTGTAGAGAAGACGCTTGCGCAGGTCCTCGATCTTCCAGGCATTACGAAAGGTCTCGAACACCTTAGATCACCTCAGCCTTCCCGCCTGCCTTTTCGATCTTTTCCTTGGCAGAAGCCGTGTAGGCCGCGACCTTGACGTTCACCGCCTTGGTCAGCTCGCCGTTGCCCAGGACCTTGACACCGTCCAGGGTGCGGGAGATGATGCCCTTCTCGAGCAGCGCGGCCGCGTCGATGGTCGCGCCGGCTTCAAACTTCTCCAGGTCAGAGACCTTGACGGTCACATACCGGGTGGCGAAAACGTTGTTGAAGCCGCGCTTCGGCAGACGGCGCTGCAGCGGCATCTGGCCGCCTTCAAAGCCGGCCTTCTTGACGCCGGAACGGGCTTTCTGGCCCTTGTGGCCGTAGCCGGCAGTCTTACCGTTGCCGGAACCCGCGCCGCGGCCCTTGCGGGTGACAGCCTTGCGGGCGCCCTTGGGCGCGTTCAGTTCATGAAGCTTCATGCTTTGCACCTCCTTACAGCTTGGTCACGACGACCAGGTGAGAGATCTTGGCGACCTTGCCGGCGGTAGCAGCGTTGTCCGGCTGCTCCACGACATCGCCGGGGCGGTGCAGGCCCAGGGACTGGGCCACAGCGATCTGCTCCTTGCCGCGGCCGATCAGGCTCTTGGCGAGACGGATGCTCAGTTTTTCCATGTTAGCGCCCTCCTTAGCCCAGGATCTCGGCCACAGTCTTGCCGCGCTTGGCAGCCACAGACTCAGCGTCGGTCAGACCGCACAGGCCCGCGAAGGTCGCAGCGGTAACGTTGATCGGATTGTTGGAGCGCAGGCTCTTGGTACGGATGTCCTTGATGCCGGCGCACTCGAGCACCGCACGCACCGGGCCGCCGGCGATAACGCCGGTACCGGGGGCGGCGGGACGCATCAGCACGCGGCCGGCGCCGAACTCGCCCACGATCTCGTGCGGGATGGTGGTGCCCTTCATGGCAACCTTGTGCATGTTCTTCTTGGCGGCGCCTTCACCCTTGCGGATGGCCTCGGGCACTTCGCCGGACTTGCCGACGCCGTAGCCGATGTTGCCCTTGCCGTCGCCGACGACGATCAGGGCGGCGAACTTCATGACGCGGCCGCCCTTGACGGTCTTGGAAACGCGGTTGATGGAGACGACCTTGGTGATCATGCCGTCATCTTGTTCTCTGTTTCTCTGCATGGCCATGTTCGATCCCTCCTTTACAGTTTCAGCCCGGCTTCACGGGCGCCTTCGGCCAGCGCCTTGACGCGGCCGTGGTAGACGAAACCGCCGCGGTCATAGACCACTTCGGTGATGCCTTTGTCGAGGCACTTCTTGGCGATGGCTTCGCCGACCTTCTTGGCGGCCTCAACGTTGCCGCCGTAGTCCTCAAAGTCCTTGTCCATGGTAGAGGCGGCCGCCAGCGTCACGCCGGCGTCGTCATCGATGACCTGGGCATAGATGTGCTTGGCAGAGCGGAAAACATCCAGACGAGGACGCTCGGCCGTGCCGCTGATCTTGCCGCGGACGCGGCGGTGACGGCGAAGACGAGCTTCGTTCTTATCAGCCTTATTGACCATAATGTTTCTCCCCTCCTATTATTTGCCTTTACCGGCTTTGCCTTCCTTGCGGATGACATACTCGCCCACATAGCGGATGCCCTTGCCCTTGTAGGGTTCCGGCGGACGCTTGGAGCGGACTTCAGCGGCGAACTGACCGACTTCCTGCTTGTTGATGCCAAGGATGCTGAAATGCAGCGCGTCCTTGACTTCGATCTGGATGGTGTCGGTCTCTTCGACGTTGACCGGATGAGAGAAGCCCAGGGTCAGCACCAGGGTCTTGCCCTGCTTGGCGCAGCGGTAGCCGACGCCCTGGATCTCCAGATCCTTGCGGTAGCCTTCGGTGACGCCGACCACCATGTTGTGGATGTTGGTGCGGGTCAGGCCATGGAGGCTGCGGGCCTCCTTTTCGTCATTGGGGCGGGTAACCAAAATCTCATTGCCCTCGAGCTTGACGCTCATGAGGGGATGATATTTGGAATGCAGGGTACCCTTGGGGCCTTTCACGGTGATGGTGTGTTCGGCCTCGTCGATCTTCACATCAACACCCGCAGGAATGACGATGGGTTTTCTTCCAATTCTCGACATTGTCTATAAGCCCCTTTCTTACCACACAAAGGCGAGCACTTCGCCACCGACATGCGCCGCGCGGGCAGCCTTGTCGGTCATAACGCCTTTGGACGTGGAGATGATCGCGGTGCCCAGGCCGCGCATGACCTTGGGCATGTCCTCGCAGTTGGTGTAGATACGCAGGCCGGGCTTGGAAACGCGCTTGAGGCCCGCGATGACCGGCATGCCGTTGTCCTGATACTTGAGGGTCAGGGTGATGGTCCCCTGTTTGTTGTCTTCGGTCACTTTCATACCCTTGATGTAGCCCTCATCAACCAGGATCTGGCAGATCGCCTTCTTCAGGTTGGAAGCAGGAACGTCCACGGAAGGGTGTTTGGCAGTGCTGGCGTTGCGGATGCGGGTCAGCAGGTCCGCGATCGGATCGGTGATTTGCATGCCACTAACCTCCTTAGGTTGTGTTAAAGATGTTGTTGTACGTCTTTTGCCCTGTTTTACCAGGAAGCCTTCTTCACGCCGGGGATCTCGCCCTTGTAGGCCAGCTCACGGAAGCAGATACGGCACACGCCGTACTTGCGCAGGTAAGCATGGGGACGGCCGCAGATCTTGCAGCGGTTGTACGCACGGGTGGAGAATTTGGCAGGACGCTGCTGCTTGATCTTCATAGAAGTTTTTGCCATTTGAGTTCATCCTCCCCTTCTCAGTTGGCGAACGGAGCGCCCAGGGCTTTGAGCAGCTCCTTGGCCTCTTCGTCGGTCTTGGCCGTGGTGACGAAGCAGATATCCATGCCGCGGATCGCGTCGACCTTGTCGAAGTCGATCTCGGGGAAGATGATCTGCTCCTTCAGGCCGAAGGCGTAGTTGCCGCGGCCGTCGAAGCTGTTGCCCGAAATGCCGCGGAAGTCGCGGACGCGGGGCAGCGCAACGTTGAACAGGCGGTCGACGAACTCATACATGCGCTCGCCGCGCAGCGTGACCTTGGCGCCGATGGGCATGCCCTGGCGCAGCTTGAAGTTGGCCACGCTCTTCTTGGCCTTGCAGACCACGGCGCGCTGGCCGGTGATCTGGCCCAGATCCTTGACGATGGCGTCAATGACCTTGGCGTTTTCCTTCGCCTCGCCGGCGGCCACGTTGATGATGACCTTGTCCAGCTTGGGGATCTGCATCACGCTCTTGTAGCCGAACTTCTTGTTCAGGGCCGGAGCGATCTCTTTGACATACTGTTCTTTCAAACGTGCCATTGCTGTCTCCTCCCTTACAGTTCAGCGCCGCACTTGCGGCAGATGCGGACGTTCTTGCCGTCCTTGACGGAATGGCCCACGCGGGTGGGCTTGCCGCACTTGGGGCAGACCGGCATGACCTTGCAGGCGTAGATGGCGCCCTCGGCACGGACCTTGCCGCCCTGTTCGCCCTGACGGCGGGGCTTGACGTGTTTCGTTACCATGTTCAGGCCTTCGACAATGACCTTGCCCTCTTTCGGGGAGGTCTGCAGGACCTTGCCGGTCTTGCCCTTGTCCTTGCCGGAGATGATCATCACGTTGTCGCCGGTTTTAACATGAAGATTGTTCATTCTATTAAAACCTCCTTACAGCGATTCGGGCGCCAGGGACAGGATCTTGGTGAACCCGGCGTCGCGCAGTTCGCGGGCCACAGGTCCAAAGATACGGGTGCCCTTGGGGCTCTTGTCGGCCATGACGATGACGGCGGCGTTCTCATCGAAACGGATGTAGCTGCCGTCGTCACGGCGCAGGCCGTGCTTGGAACGGACGATAACGGCCTTGACCACATCGCCCTTCTTGACGGTGCCGCCGGGGGCAGCCTTCTTGACGCTGCACACCACGATGTCACCGATGTTGGCATATCTCTTGCGGGTACCGCCCAGTACACGGAAGCACATTAACTCCTTGGCACCGGTATTGTCGGCAACTTTGAGATAAGTTTGCATCTGAACCATGTCTCAGGTCCTCCTTTCAAAGTACCAGGCTTATTTCGCTTTCTCGATGATCCGAACCAGGCGCCAGTTCACATCCTTGGAGAGCTTGCGGGTCTCCATGATCTCGACGCGGTCCCCGATGCCGGCCTCGCCGTTCTCGTCATGAGCTTTGAACTTCTTGGTGCGCTTGATGATCTTTTTGTAGAGGGGGTGCTGGACGCTGTCCTTGACGGCGACGACGATGGTCTTGTCCATCTTGTCGGAAGTGACGACGCCCACACGGGTCTTTCTCAGATTACGTTCCATGTTTTACCCTCCCTCTTACGCGTTCTTCGCGTTCTTTTCCGCCATGACGGTCATCACGCGGGCGATGTCCTTCTTGACGGTGTCGATGCGCAGCGGGTTTTCCAGCTGGTTGATGGCGTGCTGAAAGCGCAGGTTGAACAGTTCGGCTTTCAGATCTTTGAGCTGCTTGGCCAGCTCAACATCGGTCATTTCGCGCAGTTCAGTGGCTTTCATTCAGCGTCGCCCTCCTTCACAGTGTCGAGTTCTTCGCGCTTGACGAACTTGCAGCGCACCGGCAGCTTGTGGGAAGCCAGGCGCAGAGCCTCGCGGGCCGTGGCCTCGTCGACATCGGCGAGCTCAAACAGCACGCGGCCGGGCTTGACCACGGCCACCCAGTATTCCGGGCTGCCCTTGCCGGAGCCCATGCGGGTGCCGGCGGGTTTTTCGGTAACAGGCTTGTCGGGGAAGATCTTGATCCAGACCTTGCCGCCGCGCTTGATATAACGGGTCATGGCAACACGGGAGGCCTCGATCTGGTTGGAGGTGATCCACGCGGGCTCGAGCGCGACCAGGCCGTAATCGCCCTGGTTGACCTTGTTGCCGCGCATGGCCTTACCGGTCATGCGGCCGCGCTGAACGCGGCGGTATTTAACACGTTTCGGCAGTAACATTACTGTTTGCCTCCTTCCTTCTTGGCAGCCGTCTTGGCGCCCTTGAGGATCTCGCCTTTGTAGATCCAGACCTTGACGCCGACCTTGCCGTAGGTGGTGTTGGCTTCCGCAAACCCGTAGTCGATATCCGCGCGCAGGGTCTGCAGGGGGATGGTGCCTTCGTGGTAGCTTTCCACGCGGGCGATGTCCGCGCCGGCGAGACGGCCGGAGCAGGTCACCTTGATGCCCTTGGCGGGCACGCCGCCGCGGGGCTGCATGGCGTTGCGGATCGCCTGCTTCATGGCGCGGCGGAACGCGATGCGGCGCTCGAGCTGAGAAGCGACGTCCTCGGCCACGAGCTGGGCGTTGGTGCCGGTGCCCTTGACCTCAACAATGTTGAGGTTGACGTTCTTGCCGGTGAGCTTGGCCAGCTGCTTTTCCAGCTTGGCGCTCTCGGCGCCGCCCTTGCCGATGACCATGCCCGGCTTGGCGCAGAAGACGTTGACCTTGATGCGCGGGGCGCCGGTCTGGCTGTCCACCGTGCGCTCGATCTCGATCTTGGGGATGCCGGCGGAGTACAGCTGCTTCTTCAGAGTGGTGCGGATCTTGTGATCCTCGACCAGGGTGTCACCGAAGGCCTGCTTAGAGGTAAACCAGCGGCTGTCCCAATCTTTGATAACACCCACGCGCATGCCGTGGGGATTGACTTTCTGGCCCATTTGTTTACCTCCTTACTCTTTCTCTTTCAGAACGACCGTCATGTGGCTGGTGCGCTTGAGGATGCGGTACGCACGGCCCTGGGCGCGCGGCATGATGCGCTTGAGCGTGGGGCCGGGGCAGACATAGCATTCCGCCACATACAGGCTGTTGCGGTCCATGTTGAAGTTGTTTTCAGCATTGGCCGCAGCGGAGTTGACCAGCTTGAGAAGGGGCTCGCAGGCCGCCTTCGGGGTATACTGCAGAATAGCCAGCGCTTCGTCCAGAGGCTTGTTGCGGATGAGATCCATCACGATCGAAACCTTACGCGGACTGATGCGGGCGTAACGGAGAATAGCCCGTGCTTCCATTGTTTGCTCCTCCTCTCTTACTTACCGGTGGTCTTGCCGCCCGCATGGCCGGTAAACTTCCGGGTGGGGGCGAACTCACCGAGCTTGTGGCCGACCATATCCTCGGTGACATAGACGGGCACATGCTTGCGGCCGTCGTGGACGGCGAAGGTGTGGCCGACGAATTCCGGGAAGATGGTGGAGGCGCGGCTCCAGGTCTTGACGACGCTCTTCTTGCCGCTCTCGTTCATGGCTTCGACTTTCTTCATCAGAGAAGGCAGGACGTAAGGGCCTTTTTTGGTGCTGCGAGACATAGTACTTTACCTCCCTTAACCTTTGGCGCGCTTGACGATGAACTTGTCGGAGCGAGCATGATGTTTGCGGGTCTTGAGGCCCAGGGCCGGCTTGCCCCACGGAGTGCGCGGGCTGGAATGGCCGACCGGGGCGCGGCCTTCGCCGCCGCCGTGCGGGTGATCGCAGGGGTTCATGACGGTGCCGCGGCTGCCGGGGCGCACGCCCATGTGGCGCTTGCGGCCGGCCTTGCCCAAGTTGACGTTCTCGTGGTCAAGGTTGGAGACAACGCCGATGGTCGCGATGCAGTTCAGCGGGATGTTGCGCATCTCGCCGGAAGGCAGGCGAACCAGCGCGTAGCCGTTCTCCTTGGCCATCAGCTGCGCCATAACGCCGGCGGAGCGGACCAGCTGGCCGCCTTTGCCCGGGTACAGCTCGATGTTGTGGATCATGGTACCGACGGGGATGTTCTCGAACGGCAGGGCGTTGCCGGGCTTGATATCGGCATGGGGGCCCGCCATGACCTTGTCGCCGACCTTGAGGCCGTCCGGCGCGAGGATGTAGCTCTTGACGCCGTCCTCGTACTGAACGAGAGCGATGAAGGCGGAACGGTTCGGGTCATATTCCAGCGTCATGACAGTGGCGGGGACGTCAAACTTGTTGCGCTTGAAGTCGATGACACGGTACTTGACGCGGTTGCCGCCGCCGTGGTGGCGGACGGTGATCTTGCCGGTGTTGTTGCGGCCGGCATGCTTCTTTTTGGGCTGGAGCAGGCTGCGCTCGGGTTCGACCTTGGACAGCACGCTGTAATCGGTGACAGTCATGCCGCGGCGGCCGGGCGTAGTCGGCTTATACTTTTTGATCGCCATGTTGGTACTCCTTCTAACTATCTTATGACTTATTATCGGGGTCATATCCCCATAGCTGAATCCCTCGGCGGGGTTCCTGTTAAGGTGCGTCGGCTGCGCCGACGTGCGATGTTTCTGGAATTTTCGCTGCGCGAAAATTGCGAAGCATCGGAACGATCAGGCGTAAGCGCCGGATCAGGTCATGCTGGTGAAGAACTCGATCTCCTTGGAGTCGGGGGTCAGCGTGACGATGGCCTTCTTGGCCGCGGCGGTGTAGCCGCCGTGCAGGCCCTGGCGGCGGAAATGGCCGCGCACGTTCATGGTGTTGACCTTCGCAACCTTGACGCCGAACAGTTCTTCGACCGCACGGGCGATGTCGACCTTGGTGGCGTCGGTGGCAACCTTGAAGGTGTACTTCTTTTCCGCGATGCCCGCCATGGAGTTCTCGGTGATGACGGGGGCGAGAACGATATCCTGTGCGAATTTCATCAGCCCAGTACCTCCTCAAGTTTCTTGGCCGCGTCCAGGCTGATGATCATCTTCTCGGCGTTGACAACGTCGTAGGTGTTCACGCTGGCGGCGGTGGTGGTTTTGACGCCCGGGATGTTGGCGGCGCTCTTGACGAACTTGGCGTCGACCACGTCGTTGACGACGAGGTTCTTCTTGCCGGCGCCGACGGCGGCCAGCATGGCCACGACGGTCTTGGTCTTGTACTCCTCGGTGGTGAGCTTGTCGACCACGATCATGTTGCCGTTGGCAGCCTTGTCAGACAGCGCGCTGAGAACAGCGAGGCGCTTGACCTTCTTGTTGATGCGGTAGCTGTAGTCGCGGGGCTTGGGGCCCAGAGCGACGCCGCCGTGGGTCCACTGCGGCGCGCGGATGGAACCCTGGCGCGCATGGCCGGTGCCCTTCTGGCGCCACGGCTTCTTGCCGCCGCCGCGCACTTCCTTGCGGATCTTGGTGCTCTGGGTGCCCTGGCGCTGGTTGGCCAGGAAGTTGACGACCGCCTCGTGGACGGCCTTCTCGTTCGGGGTGATCCCGAACACGGCGTCGGAAAGCTCAACGGTGGAAACTTTCTTGCCGTTCATATCGACGACATCAAATTTAGCCATTGTGTTTTCCTCCCTTACGCTTTGACGCTGTCGTGGATCATCACCACAGAGCCCTTCGGGCCGGGGATGGCGCCCTTGACGGCGATCAGGTTGTTTTCAGCGTCGACCTTGACGATGCTGAGGTTCTGCACGGTCACACGCACAGCGCCCATATGGCCGGGCAGCTTCTTGCCCTTGAACACACGGGACGGGGTGGAGGTGGAGCCGTTGGAACCGGCGTGACGGCTGACGGGGCCGGTGCCGTGGCTCTCGCGCAGGCGGTGCTGGCCGAAGCGCTTGATAACGCCCTGGTAGCCCTTGCCCTTGGAGGTGCCGACCACGTCGACCTTGTCGCCGGCGGCGAAGACATCCGCCTTGAGGATGTCGCCGATGTTGACGCTGCTGACGTCATCGAGACGGAACTCGCGCAGGGTGCGTTTGGCGGCGACGTCCGCCTTGTCAAAATGGCCCTTGGCGGCCTTGTTGACCTTCTTGGCGGAAACTTCGCCGAAGCCGAGCTGCACGGCCTGGTAGCCATCGCTCTCGACGGTCTTCTTCTGCACGACGGTGCAGGGACCGGCTTCGATGACGGTGACGGGAACGACCTTGCCGTTCTCGTCGAACAGCTGGGTCATGCCCAGCTTCTTGCCGATGATACCTTTTTGCATTGTGTTTGTCCTCCTAAAAAGGTTATTGGTTGGTGGGGTGGCCCATCAACATGACCTCTCCGCGGTCATTTTCTCGATCTTGCCTTTGCCTTTTGGGCGTCGCTTTGCCGGTGGTCAGCGTAACACGGTAGCTCGGACCGGCGTGAGCGCCGCTATTATAAAAGGTTTACAGCTTGATCTCGATGTCGACGCCCGCGGGGAGCTGCAGGCTCATCAGAGCCTCGACCGTCTTGTTGGACGGCTTCAGAATGTCGATCAGACGCTTGTGGGTGCGGGTCTCGAACTGCTCGCGGCTGTCCTTGTATTTGTGGACAGCGCGCAGGATCGTGACGACTTCCTTGTCGGTGGGCAGAGGGATCGGGCCGGACACGCGGGCGCCGGTGCGCTTCGCGGTTTCCACGATCTTGGCCGCCGCCGCGTCGATCAGGGACGCATCGTAGCTCTTCAACCGAATTCTGATTTTCTCTTTGACTGCCATTACATTCGCCTCCTAAAATTTGTTTTTGCCTTAGGCGAGCCGATAAATCACACACGCTTCCGGGTGTTCGACCTGTTTGCATGAGAAAATCCGGTGAACCGCTCAGCAGTTCCCCCGGAAAGAATCATCGCAAAGCATGGCGGACATTGGTCCGTGCCGCAGAATGCAGCGCCGTACATATCCCTTCGCATTCGTAATTCTTTCGCCCGGTTCTAAGATCGGACATACTCCGCGGAAAAACCCGCAGCTTCCTGTGGGCACAAGAAGTGCGGCAACCTCCCGCATCAACGCATATCGCCGGCTTGTTCTGAACGGATGTTCGTCACAAGCCGTTCGCAGCCATGGGTAAGTATAGCACACCCGGCCCGGCGTTGCAAGTGTTTTTTGGCCGTTTTACAAAATTTTTTTGAAGATTTTTTACGTTTTGACCACTTGACAGGGGCAAAAGCCCCAGAGAGAACTCAAAACGGCAGCTCTGCCTGCCGCCAGGCGCCGTTTTCTTTCAGCCAGAGGGTCGTGCCCTCCCAGGCGACGCCGACCTGTTCGCAGGGGATGACTTCCGTTCCGGCGGCATTCAGCAGGCCCCAGGCGCCGCCGCGGCGCACGGCGGCATAGCCGTTTTGCAGCGGAGCGGCGTAGAAGGGTTCGGCGGTGGGCGGGTCGCTGTACAGCCGCGTTCCGGTGGCGTAGGTGGGGTCGTAAAAGCCTTCGGTCACAGTGTGACCGGCGCGGTCCACATAGACCCAGCCGCCGGGCATCTGCACGGGGGCCAGCTGCTCATTATAAAAGAAACCGGCCATCTGGGCGTTGGGCACGAAGTAGAAATTTCCCTCCCGGCTGATGTACATATACCGGTCCAGGCTGCCGTCCGCGTTCTCGGTGACAACCGGGTCGCCGGGGTAGCGCGGGTCGCCCTCCTCCCCTTCCTCGTGGGCGGTAAAGGCGGGCAGCCGGTCTCCGTAATGCTCCCACAGTTCATCGGTGACCGGCACAATGCTGCCGGGGCCGTCGCTTGAGATATACACGCGCAGCGCCCCGGGGTCCAGCGCGTGGATGTCGCGGCCGGGGGCGTCGAGGTCATAGAAAAAGATGGTGCTGCCCGCGCCGTGGCCCTGGCAGAGGACGGGTTCACCGGCTTCTTCAAGCTCCGCGCTGATGGCGTCGATCTCCTCCCAGCTCATGCCGGAGACATTCCACATCCAGTGGTTCCCGTTGCCGCAGTTGGACACCGGGGCGGCGGCCCGGCAGGGCAAGAGCTCCGTCCCGTCGGCGCGGATGAGGCCCCACAGGCCGTTTTGGCTGACCGTAAAATAGCCTTCCATCACCCCAAACGGCGTGCTGCCGCCGACCGCCACCAGGCGCAGCTCGTCATAAGCGAGCGTCTCCCCTTCCGGTTCCGGCGCAGGGGTGGGTTCCGGGGCCGCCGTAGGGGCCGGGGTGGCCGCCGGAGTGGCGGACGGAGTTGGCGTTGCGGCCGGGGCGGCAGGCTGCGCGGCGCAGGCCGTCAGCAGCAAAGACAGAGAGAGGGCAAACAGCTTTTGGCGGGTACGCATCACGGGCACGCTCCTTTCGGCAGGGATCGGTTTAAGGGGAAGAGATCGTCGCAGAGGGATGAGGCGGGCCTATTCCCGCCCTGTCAGCCCAACCGGCTAGACCGCAAGCTCGGCTTCAGCGACGCGCCAGCCATCGGCGGCAGGGACAAGCCGGATGGTGTGCCAGACGGCCCGTACCGGTTCGCTTTCTTCATAGGCGCGGGTGTCCTGCCCATCGCGTTCCAGCCCGAGCAGACCAAAAGTAACACTGCCGTCGGCCTGTGTCACCGGTTCGGTACACAGCTGGGTCAAAACCAGCGGGCTGGTGCCGCGCTCGCCGACGCCGAAGCGCAGTTCGTCGTTGGTGGCGGGCAGATAGCCGAAATAAGCCTTGCGCTGTGCGTCATAGCCGCCGGATGCATAGCTTTCGGCCAGTTCCGGCGTAAAGACGGATGCGAGATGCGCCTTCAGTTCGCTGTAGCTGGTGAAGCGCGCCCCTTCGGCCGCCTGGTAGAGTTCGCCCCGCTCGTCTTCCACCTGTTCGGCTGGGGTATAGCCGGTCCTGACGCTGGAGTGCCAGAGAAAGTCCAGCGCTTCGGCGGCGACGATATACGCCTGTTCGTCGAGGCCGTCCGGCAAGGTATATGTATGGGTCCCCTGATACGTCTCCCACGGCAGCAGGATACGCACCGCCCGCTGCGCGTTCGGGTCGGGCAGAGCGTAGGCGGGGTCAAGCAGAAGCCTGTCCAGAATAACGCCGTCTTCGCGGACGCGCACATCGGGGTTGAGGGCTTGCAGCGCCTCCACCGTCATGTCGAACCTGTCGGCGGCCTGCTGCCAGGTCAGGCCGCTTTCCCCCACCAGCGGCAGGGTGTCCGGCAGCGGGCGGCCATTGCCCAGGCGGACCGATGTGCCCCAGATCTGATATTCCGGCGTTTTATGGCCGCCCGCCCAGCCCGCACGCAGGATGGCCCAGCTGCCGTCCGCATTTTGGCGCAGCGTGTAGGTGATCTGCCGGTCGGGCCGCATCCACAGGCTGTTGCAGCCGCGGGCAATGGTCAGCGAAACGGCGCCGTCTGCCTTTTCTTCAAAGGCAGACATGCGGCGGTTTCGGCCGCCGTCGCCCGGGCTGGCCGCCAGCAGGAAAGCATCGGCGGCTTCGTCGTAAACACAGCCAAAGTTTTCATCGGTGAAAGCGGCGGCCCAGCGGTTTTTGAAGGCTTCCGGCACAAGGCCGAAGGCATCCTGCGCCTGCGCGGCCAGAACCTCCCCCGCCCAGACGCCGCTGCCCGGGCCGCCGGACGGTTCAAGGCCGCGCCCGGCGGCAAAGCCGGACAGATAGTAGGCAGTCCGCAGCGGCGGCAGGTCGTTGGCGTCCCGCCAGGGCTGGTCTGTGACCCAGGTGCGGAAGCCGCGAACCGTTGTGTAGGCGCTGCCGGTCTGGGGCAGATAGTACGGCTGCTCCACAAGCGCCTGCACACAGCCCGGCGCCACAAACCAGCCGTCGCCGAACTCCACCGCGTAGGTGGTCGTGCCCCCGGACAGCATCGTCTCGCCCGGCGCGGCGACCGAGAGGGTCAGCCAAAGCGGTTCCCCCGCCCCGCCGCCCGAAAACGAAAATCCCTTCAACTGCAGGCCGGAGAGATCGGCAAACGGGAAAATATCTTCGGCGGAGGCGGCGCGGTCTGTATCGGCCGCCGCAGCGTCGCAGGCAGCCGCGGCCGCGCCGGCATCACCGTTATACAGCGCCGCCGCCAGCGCATAGGCGTTTTGCAGGCAGGTTTCGGCGTCGAGCTGCTCGCCGCTATCGCCCGGGCCGGAGACCGCAGCCATCGCCTCGTCATAAGTTGGGCAGCGGTCCAGAATGATCGCCTCGGATACTTCCGGCGCAGCGGACGGGGATGATCCCGGCGCAGTGGAGGGAAACGGCGCTGCAGAAGGCGCGGGCGTCGGCGCGGGCGCGGGCTGCGCGGCGCAGGCGGCCAGCAGCAAGAGCGCGAGGGAAGCGGCAGAAAAGCGGCGGAACATGCGGAGTCCCCCTTTCGGAAGCACAGCTTAAGCTGTGTAAAATTTGTGAAAAGTCTTTATGCTTTCAGTATAGCACAAAAAAGTCCCACCGGCCAGACAGCCGGTGGGGCGCAGAAAATTTTTACAAGTAACCGCCGCTTATTTTTTCACCCGCAGCTGTTCTTCCAGCCCGGGGCGCGGGGTGACGTAGACGGTGGTGTAGACTTCGTACAACACCATGCCGGGCTTGGCACCGTTGGCCTTCCAGATGTTTTTGACCTCGGTGGTGTCCACCGCCACCTTGGCCCCGCCGCTCTGGCTGGAGTGCAGCACGGCCAGTTCGGCGGCTTCCTGCCGGGTCGTGTCCGGGATATCGCGCCCCTGGCTCATGACGACGGCATGGCTGCCGGGGGCTTTCTGCACATGGAACCACAGGTCCTTGCCGCGGGCGGTGTGCAGCGTGAGCTTGTCGTTCTGCAGGTTGTTGCGGCCGACCAAAATCTCAAAGCCGTCGCTGGAACGGTAGCGCAGGAAATCAGCCGGTTTCTGGCGCTTGTCGCGCTGCTTATAGTATTTGAGATAGCCCTGGCTCTTGAGCTCGGCGCGGATCTCGTTGAGCGCCTGCTCGCCGGGGGCGGCGTCGACCTCATAGAGCACGGTCGCGAGATACTCGATCTCAGCCTCGCCTTCTACCAACAGCTTTTGCAGCATGGCGTGGGCGGTCTGCTTCTTTTTGTAGTCCTTGAAATACTTCTGCGCGTTTTCGTTGGGGCCAAGGCGCGGGTCCAGCCGGATGGTGACCGGCTGGCCGGTGTAGTAATTTTCCACCGTGGCCTGGCGGTCGCCCTTTTTCAGCGCCCAGAGGTTGGCCTGCAGCAGCTCGCCGTACAGGCGCAGGGCGTCGGCCTTTTCGCTCTGGGCCAGCTCTTCGCGGCGGGCGGCCTGCTTGCGCACAGCGCGGTCGTACAGGTTGTGCACGGCCTTATACAGTTCGCGGCTTTTCTGGCGCAGGCGCTCGGCGCGGTCTTTGGTGGCGTAGTAGTCCTCCAGCAGTTCGCTGTAGGTCGGGTAGCCCGTCAGCCGGGCGGCGGGGCCGTACTGCTGCGGGGCAAAGAAGCTGAACTCGGTCGGCTTGAACGTGCCGTCCGGCTGGGGCAGGCGCACGGCGGTGGGGTGGCCGCCCGCGGCGTGCTCCGCCTTAAGGGTTTCGAGCGCGGCGGTCAGCGCCCGGCGCTGGTCTTCGTCCAAATCGCAGGCGGCGCAGGCGGTATCGCCGCCAAAGGCGCGCCACACGGCCTCGCGCAATACGACCGGCCCCACGCCGCCGACCGCCTTGCCCAGCGCTTTGGCGACAGGCAGGTCGCTTTCGCAGGCAGCCTGCGTGAGCGCGGCGGCGCTGACGGCGAGGAAATCCGGCTTGTTCGGCTTGGGCGGCAGCGCATAGGCAAGGCCGGGCAGCAGCTGGCGGATCTCGCTGTCCTCAAAATCGACGCGCTTGAGCGCGTCGATGATGCGGCCGTCCTGGACGAGCACCAGGTTGGAGTAGCGGCCCATGAGTTCCGCGGCCAGCGTGTTGGTGACAAGGTCGCCCATCTCGTTGGTGCAGCGGAAATCAAAAAAGACGATGCGGTCGCCGGGTTCCATGCGCAGGCCGACCAGACGGCCGCCGGTCAGGTGCTTGCGCAGCAGCATGCAGAAACCGGGCGGGGTGAGCGGGTTTTCAAAGCTCTCCTGCGTTAAACAGACGCGAGCGGAGCCGCTGCGGGCCGAGAGCAGCAGCCGGTAGGTATCGGTGCGGGTGCGCAGCGTCAGCAGGACTTCGTCGCGGGTCGGCTCAAAGATCTTATCGATCTTGGCGTCGAGCAGCGTATCCTTCAGTTCCCTGGTGACAAGCGCCAGCGTGGCGGCATCCAGTGCCATGGGGGTCTCTCCTTACAAATACAAAAACGGGTCGGTATCGGCGGCGGCCGCCTGCACGCGCAGGGCGGGGAAAGCCGCGGCGAGTTTTTCCGCCAGAACGGCGGCGATCGGGTGTTCGGTGCCCCAGTGCCCGGCAACGACCAGGCCCAGGCCGCAGCGCCTGGCGTCGCAGGCGGCGTGGTGGCTGGCTTCACCGGTGACAAGGCAGTCGGCCCCGAGCGCCAGCGCCTCCTGCCAGTAGCTGCCGCCCGCGCCGCTGACTTCGGCCACGCGGACGACGGGGCGGGCGGCTTCGACATACTGCACATGGGCGCCGAGCTTTTCGGCGCACAGGCGCGCGAGCGCCGCGGCCGTGGTGGGTTCCACCGTGCCGATGCGGCCGCAGCCGTCGGCAAAGACGGCCGTATCCCGCAGCCCGAGCAGCGCGGCGAGCGTATCGTTGACGCCGCCTTCGGCCGCGTCGAGGTTCGTGTGCATGCAGACAGCTGAGATGCCGCGGCGCAAAAGCAGCGCGGGCACATCGGCGGGGCCCAGCGTTTTGAGCGGTTGGAAGATGACCGGGTGGTGGGCGACGATCAGCTCGCAGCCGAGGGCGGCGGCTTCTTCGACGACCGGCGGCGTGATATCCAGCGCGGTCAAAACCGCTGTGACCGGGCGGCCCGCATCGACAAGCAGGCCGACGTTGTCCCAGCTCTGGGCCAGCTCCGGCGGGGCCAGGCGGCGCAGTTCGGCCAGGACATCCGTGACAGGGACAGACATGCTAAAACCCTCCTTCTTTCAGCTTTTGCAGCAGCGCGTCGACCGCTTCGGCTTCGGGGCCGGGCGGCAGGCCGCGGCGGTACTTTTCCACCTTGGGCGTCTGCTGGGCCAGGTACCCGGCAAAGCCGGGCTGGCCCGCGGTCAAGCCGGTCAGGCAGGCCCAGGCGTCCGGTGCGGCGGCCTCGCCTTTGTAGCGCGCATTGACGACGGTATACCAGCGCCCGGCGGCACGGCAGAGGGTTTCAGCCTGCAGGGCGAAGCCGCGCCGCCACAGCCCCAGGCGCAGCAGGCTGTGCTTGGTGGCGGGCACAAAAACCAGGTTGTAACCGGGGTCGCGCACCCAGGGCGCGGCGTCGAGAATGTCCAAAATCGTCTCCGCCCCCATACCGGCGATGATGATATCCTGCGCTTCGCCGGGGGCGAGCACCGAGAGGCCGGAGCCGAGGCGGAAGACGACCTTGCCCCCCCAGGGCGCGCAGGTGGCGCGGGCTTTGGCAAGCGGGCCTTCCCGCAGGTCGCAGGCAAAAACCAGCGGGCAGCGTCCGCTGCCCGCCAGCCATGCGCTCAGTTTGCCGTGGTCGCACCCGATGTCCGCCGCCGTGCTGCCGGGCCGCACAAAATCGGCCGCGGCCTGCAGGCGGGCGTCCAGCCGGGGCGGCGCCGGGTTACTGCTTGGCAAAGTAGTCATTGAGCTGGGAGACAAGGGTTTCGGGGTCAAGGCCGTGGACCTGGCAGGCCTGCTCGACGGTCTCGCCGTGGGCGGCCATGCAGCCCAGGCAGTGCATGCCCGCGTTCTGGAAGATGGGCACGCAGCCCTGGGCGGGGTCGTTCTTGAGAATGTCGATGATGATGGTGTCTTTCGTAACAGTCATGGGAAACTTTCCTTTCTGAATCAAGCGTTTATGACATCTGCCAGGCCGCGTAGAGACCCGCGCCCTGCAGGATGACCAGAGATGTGAGGCAGACGGTTGCCAGCGCCGCCGGGCGCGCAACGCTGCGCTGCGCCGTGAACGTGCGGCCGTTGCCCAAAAGGACAAGCGCCAGCGGCAGCACGGGCAACCAGTAGCGCCCCTGCACGCCGAAGATCGTTTCGTAGTTGATCGGCGTCCAGCTGAGGGCGGCAAAGAACGTGAGGCCGACAACGCAGGCCACGATGGCCCAGCCGCCCGCGCAGGCACGGCGCGGCAGCAGCGGGGTGTCCGCCTGCGGCAGCGCCGCCGCCAGCAGCACAAGCACAAGCGCCACGCCGAGCACCCAGCTGACCGCGACGGGATAGACGATGGGTTCGCCGAGCGCCGTGCCCAGCAGCCCCTGCAGCCAGGCCGCGCCCTGGGTGCTGGCCGAACGCAGCAGCAGCTTGACGGTGGCAGGCAGGTTGCGGCAGATATACCCGGCCGAGTAGGTGTAGATGGAATCGCCGTTGGGCTGGACGCTGCCGACGAGCTGTTCCGGCGTTAAGCCGCCCCACATGTGGGTGAGGCGGTAGAGCGCCACCGGCACGGCCACGCACAGCCCGGCGATGAGCACGCCGAAAAAGACTTTGCGGCCCAGCGGACGCCGCCGTACCTGAAAGTATACAAAGGCGAGCACGGCCGCGGCGATTGCCACGGCAACAGCCGCGCGGGTAAGGCCGACGTTGTCGACATCGCGGGTGGCGTACAGCACCGCGCCAAGGTTGAGCGCCGCCCACCCGGCAGCGGCCAGCGCCAGCGCCAGCGCCTTGACAAGCGTACCGGCGCGCAGCGAAACGCGGCCCAGCCGCAGCGGGGCGGCCTGCGGCCCGCGCGGGTCGAGATGCGCGGTGGGGACCAGGCAGAGCAGCAGCACGACCGGCAGGTAGATGGCCTTGGCCGGGCCGATGGCCAGCGCCAGCGCCACAAGCAGCGCCAGCTGCCAGCGGCGGGCAGGCTGAAGCCGCAGCCGCAGGCACAACGCCGTAAAGCTGAACACAAGGCCGAGCACGGTGGCGTCGGCCGAAAAGCTGGCCGCCAGCTGCAGCGTTTGCGGCAAAAGCGCCGCACAGGCCAGCAGCCCGCGCCGCGCGCGCGGGCACAGCGCCGCCGCCAGCGCCGCCAGCGCCAGGTAGACAAGCAGGTTGCCCAGCCGCCCGGCCAGCAGCATGCCGTGGAAGCCGAGCCCCGCCGCGCGCGCGAGCGCGACGCCCGCGGTCTGGCCAAGGTAGAGCGAGGCGTTGACGCGCGCGCCGACCGTGAACCCGCTGGCGACCGAGGGCGTGGGGTCGCAGCCGGTGACGCCGAGCCCAGACAGGTAGGTTTTGTAGGCAAAGATGCCGATATCGCCGCTTTGGGCGGTGAAGTACGGCGCATCGCAGGGGCGGACGAGCAGCGCCCAGTTTTCGGCCTCGCCGTTTGACAGCGGCTGGCCGAGCAGTTCGCTGGCCATCTCGTAGCTGGCCGCAAGGTGGGTGTATTCATCCGGGCCGACGAGCGGCGGCGTCAGCACCGCGAACGCCCCGCCCAGCAGCGCCCCGCACACGAGCACGACCAGCCAGAAAGCGGCGCGCCGCGCCAGCAGCACGAGCCCGAGCACGACCGCCGCAAACAGCAGCCCGCCCAAAACAAGCGACAGCACGACCGACCAGCGGCCGGAATAATCGACGACATACTGCAGCGCGGCGGTGGCGTTGCAGGGCTTGCCGTCCGCACCGGTCAGCGGCAGGGCGGCGTCCAGGCCGCTGCCCTGCGCGGCGGTCTGCACGCCCTCGCTGGCCCAGATGCCGAGCGGCAGACCGGCCTCCTCATCCGAAAAGCCGTCGGCTGTCAGCACAAGCTGCAGCGTTTCGTCGGCCGCGGCGGTGTAGGGGGCGTCAAAAATCAGCGGGGCGAAGGTGTTGTCCAGCAGCTCGATGCAGGGCACGGCGGCCTGCACGACCGGCGTGCCGTCCGCCTGGCGCAGCTGCGCGTGCAGCGTACCGGTGGCAAAGGCGTGGCCGTAGGTCGTCAGGTCCAGGCGCACGCCGTACAGCGTTTGCCCGGCGCGCAGCGGCACCGCCTGGGACACGCCCTGCAAACTGAGCGTCTGGCTGTATTCATCGTTGACGATCTGGTAGACCGGCTGGCTGTCCACCCGGGCGGACAGGTCGAACCCCGCCCAGGCGAGCACGAGCGCCCACAGCGCCGCCAGCAGCACACCGGCCAGCGGCAGACGATGCCGCCGGCAGAAACCCACGATCCGTTGCACAGTCCCCCGCCCTTTCGTTTTGTAGTTGTAGTGCGCAAAAATGGGAAAACGGCCGGTTGCTGCGGTTGCAGTTTGTATAATATGCCGGATTGTTTCCGAATTGTATAACGCCGTCTTACCTTGCAGGGCGGGGTTTTGTCCCCCGCCGCGCCGAAGCAGACACCTTAAGCACGCCGCAGCCGTTTACAGCGGCTATTATACCATGACGCGCAGCGGAATGGTATAATTGCGCATCAAAAGGCGGTTGCCGGGCTGGCGTCAGCCAGAGCGGCGAGCCGCTGCGCAAAATTTGTATAATAACCGTTTCGCGGTTATTATACCCCAAAACGCAGAAAAACGCAACCGCGGCGGGGCGGGCGGCCGGGGTTGATGGGGATTGTCCGTGGTTCGCAGGGGCGGATTCCATATCCGCCCGGGGGTGTTTGCGGCGGCGCGGGGTTTGCGGCGGTTTTGCCTCCCTTGTCAAAGGGAGGTGGCACGGCCGAAGGCCGTGACGGAGGGATTGCCTTACGGCGGGCTGACGTTTGAAAGAAGCGGCATGCCGGAAGGGTCGCCCGGGCGCACAATGTGCGCCCCTACATGGGGGCGGCAGCGCGAGGGTTGCGGCCGGCCGCAGGGTTTCCCCCGGTCCGTAGGGGCGGGCCATGGCCCTCCCGCGGAACATTGCGGCGGCGCGGGGTGCGGCGGGATGGGGCATCCCGCCCTACGGTCGGCCGGGTGGTTGCGATTGTCCCCGTTGGCCCAAAGCACAACATTTTATTCGTAGGGGCGGGATTTATCCCGCCCGCGGGACCCTGCGCCGCCGTAAACCGGGCCGATATGGAATCGGCCCCTACAGGGGTTGCGGGTAACGCAAGATTGCGGTCGCCCGGGCGGTTGCGGCCACCTGGGATTGGTTGCGCGCCCACCGTTGACCGTAGGGGCGGATTCCATATCCGCCCGGGGGTGTTTGCGGTGGCGCGGGGTTTCCGGGACGATGCGAGCATCGTCCCCTACAGGGGTGCAGGTAACGCAAGAGTTCGCGGTTGCCCAGTTGAGTATACGGCAAAAAACGCGCCCGCGGCGTTTGGGCCGCGGGCGTAGAGGGGTTATTGCTGGTTGGTGAAACGGTCGCGCAGGTTTTTGAAGAAGCCTTTGCGCTTTTCGTAGTTATCCTCTTTGAGCGAGGTTTCGAACGCGCGCAGGGCGTCGCGCTGGGCGCGGGTCAGCTTTTTGGGGATCTCGACGTCGACAATGACGTACTGGTCCCCGCGGCCGCGGCCGTTGAGGTACTGGATGCCCTGGCCGCGCAGGCGGAAGCGGGTGCCGCTCTGGGTGCCTTCGGGGATGGTCTGCATCACGCGGCCGTCCACGGTGGGCACTTCGACCTGGTCGCCCAGAACCGCCTGGCTGAAGGTGATGGGCACATGCACGGTGACGTCGTAGCCGTCGCGCTGGAAGATCGGGTCAGGCCGCACGGTGACATGCACAATGACATCGCCTGCCGGGCCGCCGTTGGAACCGGCGTCGCCCTGGCCGCGCAGCGCGATGTTCTGGTCGTCGTCGATACCGGCGGGGATGCGCACCTCGAGGGTCTTGCGCGCCGTAGTCTTGCCGGTACCGCGGCAGGTCTTGCACGGGTCCTTGATGACGGTGCCGCGCCCGCCGCAGTGCGGGCAGGGCTGCTGCGACTGCATGACGCCGAACGGCGTGCGCTGCTGGGTCATGACATACCCGCGGCCGCCGCAGTGCGGGCAGGTTTCGGGCGCCGTGCCCTTGGCCGCGCCGCTGCCGCCGCAGTCCGGGCAGGCTTCCTGGCGGTTGATCGTGACCTTTTTGGCGCAGCCGTGGGCGGCTTCCTCAAAGGTCAAAATCACGCTGGCCTGGATATCGTGGCCTTTGCGCGGGGCGTTGGCGCGGCTGCGCCCGCCGCCGCCAAAACCGCCGAACCCGCCGAAGCCCCCGCCGAACAGATCGCCGAAGATATCGCCCAGGTCCACGCCGCCGAAACCGCCCGCGCCGCCAAAGCCGCCCTGCTCGGCCGCATAGTTGGGGTCGACCCCGGCAAAGCCGAACTGGTCGTAGCGCTGGCGTTTTTCGGGGTTGGAGAGCACGTCGTTGGCTTCGTTGACCTCCTTGAACTTTTCCTCGGCCACTTTATCGCCGGGGTTGAGGTCGGGGTGGTATTTCTTGGCGAGCTTGCGGTAGGCGCTCTTGATCTCGGCGTCGCTGGCATTTTTGCCGACGCCCAGCACCTCGTAGTAATCTCTTTTTTCTGCCATAGGATCACACCTTAACTTTTCGGGGCAAGCCCCACAATGGCCGCCGCCGGCAGCGCCAGCGGCGGCCCGGGGCTGCCGAAGGATCGGTTATCAGACTTCGTGGAAGTCGGCGTCGACGGCGCCGTCGTCGGTCTTGGTCTCGCCGCCGGCCGGGCCCTGCTGGGCGCCGGGGGCGCCCTGCGCGCCCTGCTGCTGGGCAGCCTGCTGGTAGACCTTTTCGCTGACAGCGTAGAAGGCTTTCTGCGCTTCGTCCATCTTGGCCTTGATGTCGTCGATGGAACCGGACTTGAGCGCTTCCTTCAGCGCGCTGACCTTGGTCTCGATGTCGCTCTTTTCGGAAGCGGAGACCTTGTCGCCGAACTCACCGAGGGCCTTCTCGATCTGGAAGACGAGCTGGTCGGCGTTGTTGCGGGTGTCGACCTCCTCGCGGCGCTTCTTGTCCTCCGCCGCATACTGCTCGGCGTCCTTGACGGCCTTGTCGATGTCGTCCTTGCTCATGTTGGTGGAAGCGGTGATCGTGATGCTCTGCTCCTTGCCGGTGCCGAGGTCCTTGGCCGAAACATGCACAATGCCGTTGGCGTCGATGTCGAAGGTGACTTCGATCTGCGGCACGCCGCGCGGGGCCGGGGCGATGCCGTCCAGGTGGAAGGTGCCCAGGCTCTTGTTGTCGCGGGCAAACTCACGCTCGCCCTGCAGGACGTTGACTTCGACGCTGGGCTGGTTGTCCGCCGCCGTGGAGAAGATCTGGCTCTTCTTGGTGGGGATGGTGGTGTTGCGGTCGATGATCTTGGTGCAGACGCCGCCCAGGGTCTCAATGCCCAGGGACAGCGGCGTGACGTCGAGCAGCAGCAGGCCCTTGACGTCGCCCTGCAGCACGCCGCCCTGGATGGCGGCGCCGACGGCGACGCATTCATCGGGGTTGATGCCCTTGAACGGCTCGCAGTTCAGTTCCTTCTTGACCGCGTCGTAGACGGCCGGGATACGGGTGGAACCGCCGACCATCAGGACCTTCTTGAGGTCGGAGGGCTGGAGGCCCGCGTCGGACAGCGCCTTGCGGACAGGCTCCATCGTGCGGTCGACAAGGTCGGAGGTCAGCTCGTTGAACTTGGCGCGGGTCAGCGTCATGTCCAGGTGCTTGGGGCCGTTGGCGTCAGCGGTGATGAAGGGCAGGTTGATGCTGGTGGAGGTCGCGCTGGACAGCTCGATCTTCGCCTTCTCGGCCGCTTCCTTCAGGCGCTGGGCCGCCATCTTGTCCTGGCGCAGGTCGATGCCGTTTTCCTTCTGGAAGTCGTCGGCCATCCAGTCGATGATGCGCTGGTCAAAGTCGTCGCCGCCGAGGTGGGTATCGCCGTTGGTGGCGAGAACTTCGGTGACGCCGTCGCCCATCTCGATGATGGAGACGTCGAAGGTGCCGCCGCCCAGGTCGTAGACCATGATCTTCTGGTCGGATTCCTTGTCGATGCCGTAAGCGAGCGAGGCGGCGGTCGGCTCGTTGATGATGCGGCGCACGTTGAGGCCGGCGATGGT
>MHCFR05601__coassemble_917_pt1 | contig 29314 bp, 28 predicted proteins | sample MHCFR05601__metabat2_high_PE_011 | metagenome-assembled genome bin MHCFR05601 | reverse complement strand
CGCCCCTACATGGGTTGCGGCGGCGCGGGGTTTGCGGTTGGCCGCGGGGTTGCCCGGGTCCGTAGGGGCGGATTCCATATCCGCCCGGGGAGGCGCCGCGCCGCTGGGTCCGGCGCTTGCCGCGGTTTGCAGCCGCCTTCGGCGGCTGTTGTGCCGCGATTTTCCATCAAAGCGCTGCGCTTTCCGGGGTGGCGGTTTTGGCGAGCTGTTCGTCCAGCCATTCGGCGCTGGGGCTTTCGCCGAATTTTTCGTAGTATTCGTCCACAAGGTTCTGGCGCAGCATTTCCTGCTGGTAGTTGTGCATGTCGCCGTAGCTGGTAAAGCTGTCGCCGTTATACCAGTAGGTTTCCTGCACGCTGCGGGCCAGCGCGCCGGCGTCCGCCGCGCGCCGCCAGTCGCCGCCCACATACAGCTCATAGGTCACCATGCCGTCCGTGATCCCCTGCTGCAGGGTGTCAAAGCGGTAGGTCGTATAGGGCAGCCCGGCCCCGGCGCAGGCGTCCATGATCTGGCGGGCCAGCGCGGCGAAATCCTCCCGCGTGGCGCAGGCCTCCGGCCATATGGTCACATACAGGTTCAGATAATCGCCCGCCTGCGGTTCGATGTCCTGCGCGCCGCCGCTGCGGTAATGCAGCTTGATGTTGGCGCTGATGTCCGCGATCTTCTGCTGCAGGTCCGGCTGCGCCGTCAGCAGTTCGGTGGTCTTTGCCTCGCAGTCGGCGCGCAGCTGCTCTTCGGCCTGGCTGACGGCAGGGTCATAATATTCGAGCGCACGGCCCACAATGGCCCCGCAGCCCGCGCCACACACCAGAACGATGCACAAAAAGATCGAAACGCCGTCGTATTTCAGCTTGACGTCGGGCCGCGCGGCGTAGATGAGCACCTCGATGCCCAGCCCGATGAACACCACCGGGGCCAGGCGCAGCGCCCAGCGCATATCAAACGAAGGCAGAACGCTGCTGAGCACCAGCAGCACGCCCGCCGCCACCAGCACAAGGCCGAGCGTGAAGGTCCCGGCGCGGCGGACCTTTTTGGGCGGTTCTTCCCGCAGCGGCGGCATGGGGTCCGGCGGGGCGCAGGTCTGCGCCCGGGTCGCGCTTTCACCCGCGCCTGGCTGCGGGTCGGGGGCTGTATCATGCATATTGTATTTTTCATCCATGGTAATACACCTCGTATTTTTGTTTCCGGCAAAACGCCCCCAAGGGCAGGCAGAGCGCCTGCCCCGGGCCGCCGAAGGGGTCACTTCCCGCCGTGCGGGTGGTCATGGCCGTCGTGTTCGTCGTGTTCGCCGGGGTAGGGCGGCAGGTCGCTGCCGTGCGGGGCCTTGCTGCGGTGCAGCAGGCGCAGGCCCAGCCAGATCAGCACCACAGCCACCAGCAGCGTGGGCACCTGGCGCAGATAGTAGCCGACGGCCGCATATTCCACGCCGAGCATATAGCACAGCTCGCTGATCAGCGGGGCGATCCACTGCGCGCAGATGACCCACGCGCCGACCAGGATCAGCCCCCAGCCCACCAGCTTGCTGGCCGAGGGGGTCATGCGCACAAGCATGTTCCAGTCAAAACGGTCGCCCCAGAGGTAGTCGTCCGGTTTGGGCGAACCGGAGGCCACATAGCGGATCAGGTCGTAGGTGTCAAAGAAGGAATACATCCACACCACCGGCGAAAGCAGGAACAGCGGCGGCAGCAGGGTGGCGACCATGCAGGTCAGGCAGAAGATCAGGATCATCGAAAGCCCGCGGCGCATATAGCCGTAGTACATCTGCCCGGCGCCGGGGATGCAGGCGAAGAGAAAGGTCAGGAAATTGTTCTTTTTCATGTTCGGTTCACGCTCCAGTTATTCGGCTTGGGCCGGTTGGTTTGCCGGTTTTTCAGCGGGGTCGGCCATCTGGGCCCAGCCGCTTTGGATGGTGGCCTGCAGGCTGCCCAGCAGGTCGTTCAGGCCGCCGCTCATGGTGTTCAGCGCGTCGCCCAGCAGCTCGCTGAAGCCGGGGCGCTGCGGCATATCCGGGACAGCCCGGCGCGCGGGGGCGGCAAAGCCGCCGAACGCCCCGAACCGCCACAGCGTAAAGGCCAGCGCAATGGCCGCGGCGGTGGATACATAGCGGTTGGTCAGCACACGGAAACGCCGCAGGTGCATCAGCGCCTGCACCTGGGGGATCAGGTCCCGCATCGGGGCCGAAAGGCGGATGCTTTCCAGCAGGGCGGTGTAGCGCGCGAGGCACCGGTCGCAGAAGGTCAGGTGTTCGGCGGCCTCCAGGCGGCCAAGGTCGTCCAGGCGGTCGTCCTGCAAAGCCTGCAGGCCGCCGGCGGTCAGGCAGCCGGCCTGGTCGAACAGGGCTTCGTTGTCAAACAGGTCCATGGCGGGGCGCGGGGTCAGTTGTTCGCTCACAGAGGTTCCTGCCTCCTTTCTGTGATCAGCTTGCGCAGCAAAACTTTGGCGCGGAAAAGCTGGTTCTGCACGGTCGCGGGCGGCCGCCCCAGCAGGCGGGCGATCTCGGCGACCGGTTTATCTTCCAGTAAGTAGAGGGTGGCCACACGGCCGTAGGGTTCGCGCAGGGCGCGCACGGTCTGTTCCAGCTCGGCGGCGTCGGCCCGGCGCAGGTAAAGGTCCTGCGGGTCGGGGTCCGGCGCGGTGAGCGCGCTGCCCGCGGGCGGCGCGCCGCGCGGTTCGGGCAGGCTTTGGTGGTCCTGCGCTTCGACCCGGCGCACCCAGGCGCTTTTCAGGTGGTCCTTGCACTTGTTGGCCGCCACGCGCACGAGCCACTGTTTGCGGTAGGCGGGGTCGCAGCGGTCGATGCTGGTAAAAGCGGAGAGGAAGGTGTCCTGGGTGAGGTCTTCGGCCGTGGGCGGGTCATGGACGAACTGCAGGCAGACCGTGTAGATCAGGCGCTGATACTGCTGCATCAGCTCAGCAAATTCCTGGTTGGTCATACAAGGCCCCGCACCTCCCCTCTCTCGCCGTTCAAAGCGCTTCTATCCCATACTACGAACCCGGCCCGCCGTATTTTGCAGCGGGCCGGGGGATTTTTTAAATTTTTTTCTTTGTTTTTGCGCGGGCGGGCTGCGCGCCGGTTACAGGTCGATCGTGAGGGTGACGGGGCAGTGGTCGCTGCCCTGGATGTCCATGAGGATATCGGCCGCGGCGATCTTGTCCCGCAAGCGTTCGGAGACGATGAAGTAGTCGATGCGCCAGCCCGCGTTGCGCTCACGCGCGCGGAAGCGCATGCTCCACCAGCTGTACATGCCGGTCGCATCGGGGTGCAGGCAGCGGAAGGTATCGACAAAGCCCGCGCCGAGCAGCTCGGTCATCTTGCCGCGTTCCTGGTCGGAGAAACCGGCCGCGCCGCGGTTGGGGCCGGGGTTTTTCAGGTCGATCTCCTCGTGCGCAACGTTCATATCGCCGCAGAGGATGACCGGCTTTTTGGCGTCCAGCCCCTGCAGGTAGGCGCGCAGGTCGTCCTCCCACTGCATGCGGTAGTCGATGCGGGCCAGCTCGTTCTGGGCGTTGGGCACATAGACGTTGACGAGGTAGAAGTTTTCATATTCCAGCGTGATGGCGCGGCCTTCGTGGCTGTGCGCCTCCACGCCGATGCCGTTCCAGGCCGCCAGCGGCGTGCGGCGGGTGTAGATCAGCGTGCCGGAATAGCCTTTTTTCTCGGCGCTGTTGATGTATTCGGCATAGCCTTCGGGTGCGAAATCCGCCTGGCCGGGCTGCATTTTGGTCTCCTGGATGCAGACGGCGTCGGCATCCAGGGCGGCGAAGGTTTCGGCAAACCCTTTTTTCAGGCAGGCGCGCAGGCCGTTGACATTCCAGCTGACGAGCTTGAGCATGGTTTTTTCCTTTCTTGCGGGAGGGAATTTTTGAGAGTTTAGAGTTAAGAGTTTAGAGTTTACTATAGTGTTCAGAGTTAAGAGTTTAGAGTTTAGATTTGGTGGACCGCCGCCCTGCGGGCGGCTCAAAAAAACGAGAGAAACTTTGTGGCTGTATTTTGATCGCGGCCGTCCGGCCGCGTTCCGCATCTCAACTCTTAACTCTTCACTCTGAACTCTCATTTAGAGAGCGCTTTTTTGCGCCAGGCGCCGCACAGGAAGCGGGCGGCGAAGCAGGTCACGCGGCAGACCCAGTCCACGACCATGGCGATCCAGACGCCGACCGCGCCCATGCCCATCTGCACGCAGAGGATGTAGGAGAAGCCCAGCCGCCAGAACGCCATCGAGAGCACCGAGGTCAGCATGGTGAAGCGCACGTCGTTGGCGGCGCGCAGGGCGTTGGGCAGCACAAAGCCCGCGGGCCACAGCAAAACCGCACAGCCGACATGGATCTGCACCAGCAGCATGGCCAGCGCGCGCGTCTCGGCCGAGAGGGTGTAAAGGCTGAGCAGCTGCGGCACAAAGATAAAGATCAGCGCATTGCCGGCGCCCTGCACGATATAGTCCCACAAAAGCAGCTTGCGCGTGTAGCGCGCGGCCTGGTCCAGGTCGCCCGCGCCGACGCAGCGGCCGACAACCGTGATCATGGCAAGGCCCATGGCCTGGCCGACGATGCAGCCGATGCCGTCGAGGTTGTTGGCGACGGCGTTGGCCGAAATGTGCACGGTGCCGAACAGGCTGATCATGCTGACGACCAGCACGCGGCCGAGCTGGAACAGGCTGTTTTCGAGCGCCGAGGGGATGCCGATGTACAGGATGTTGCGCACCATGCCCGCCTCCAGCCGCCGCACGCCGTTCCAGGTGATGCGGGCGGGGTTGTCATGGCGGACAGTGGCCAGGTAAAGGATGATGACCGCGCCCAGCGCGCGGGAGAACAGCGTGGGCACCGCCACACCGGCCGTGCCCATCTTGAGCACAAAGACGCACAGCGCGTTGCCCGCAATGTTGGTGACGTTCATCAGCAGGCTGACTTTCATCGAGACGGCGCTGTTGCCCGCCGAGCGGAAGATGGCCGCGCCCGCATTGTACGTTGCCAGGAACGGGTAGGACAGGCCGGTGATCGTGAAATAGATCAGCGCTTCGCGCATGACGTCGTCGGTGATGGTGCCGAAGAACAGCCGAAGCAGCGGTTCACGCAGCAAAAGGCAGAACGCCGCCACGCCGACGCCGAGCAGCGCGCTGAGCGTGACCAGCTGGCCCGCGCTGCGGGAGGCTTCCTGCGGGCGGCGCGCGCCGAGGAACTGGCTGGTGACGACCGCGCCGCCGGTGGCGAGCGCCGCAAAGATGTTGATGATGAGGTTGTTGATCATATCAACGAGCGAAACGCCCGAGATGGCGGCTTCGCCGACGCTGGAGACCATGACGGTGTCCGACATGCCGACGAGAACGGCGAGCGTCTGCTCGATGATGAGCGGCCAGAGCAGGCGGATGAGGTCGCGGTTGGAAAACAGCGGCGGGCGCACAGCCGCCGCGGGCGTTGACACAGTTTGCAAAGCAGTTCTCCCTCTTTTCTGTCCAAAAGTATAGCATACTTCCGCACAAAACAAAAGGCCCCCGCGAAGCGCGCGTGACACAAGAAAACAAAGGTTCCGCAGGAACTGCGCAGCACCGCAAAATCGCTGCAAAGCGGCAGATGCAAGGCAGCGGGGCACAGCACTCCTTGGTGGAATGCTGTGCCCCGATAACGCGGCAGATGCCGCTTTGCAGTCAGATTTTTGCGGCTTTGTTTTCTTATGGAACCGCGCCTAAAGGGGGCATCCATTTAGGCCGCGGTTATTTGGCCCGTATTGGCAGGGAGCCATGCGGCGGGGCAAGGTTCCCGGGACGATGCGAGCATCGTCCCCTACAGGGGTTTGATGTAACGCAGGGTTTGCGGTTTCCCGGTTGGCCGCGCGCCCGCCGTTGGTTGCAGGGGCGGATTCCATATCCGCCCGCGGGGGTTCGCGGCGGCGCGGGGTGCGGCGGGATGAGGGCATCCCGCCCTACGGCCGCCCGGGTGGGCGGGGCCATTCCGGTTGGTCCAAAGCACAAATTTATTCGTAGGGGCGGGATTTATCCCGCCCGCGGGCGTTCGCGGCACCGCAGGGTTCCTTGGACGATCTCCGGCCCAAGAGCCGGACCTTCGGTCTTTGGCCTACGAAACGCGCCTGCGGGCGCAGTGCGAGCATCGTCCCCCACAGGGGTCAGCGCCGCTGCTCCTGCATGCGCTCGCAGGTTTTCAGCACAAGCATGAGCAGGATGATATCGATGGGGAACTTGATGATGTTTTTGACCAGGCGCAGGCTGCTGAGCACAACAAAGGACTGGCCGTAGGTGATGTGCAGCCACAGCGGTGTGAGCAGGAAGTTGAACAGCAGCACCATGTTCAGCTTGCACAAAACGATCCGCCACAGCTTGAGCGGGCGGCGGTAAAGCCACAGGCCGTACAGAATGCCGACAAGCACGGCGCTGAGCGTCCAGCCCGGGAAATAGGGGCCGTTGGGGCGCAGGACGTAGCCCAGGACGTCGGTGACGATGCCGGACAGCCCGGCCACCCACGGCCCGCACAGATAGCCGATGGCCGCCACGGCGAGGAAGTCGAAGCCGACTTCCAGCAGCTGGGAAACCGGGATGGTGAACTGGTTGAGCACAAGGTGGAGCGCCGAGAAGATGGCCGCCAGGGCCAGTGTGCGCGGGCGGTGCAGCTCCTGCACGGCGTCGACACGCAGGCGCGCCAGGCCGCGGGCGGACAGGGTGGGGTGGTTCATGACATTGCCCTCCTTTAGAAAAGGCTGGGCCGCATGCGGGCAAAACAAAAAAGGCGCGGCGCCCAAGCGCACGCACCCTCTGCTCTGTGTAACAGCCCCGCGGGGCCGCCGCATACAGCAGTGGGATGCGGGGGCCGCACCGCGGGCCGCCTGATGCGGCCACTTCGTCCTGCCACAACTCCCCGTTGGTCAGGCACTAAACGCGCAGTCCCCTACTCTGCCTGGCCGGGCCAAAGGCCCGGCGAATATGCTCATTATACAACTTCACGCAAAAATTGCAAGCCCCGGGCACAAAAAGGCCCCGGCCGCAGGGGCCGGGGTTTGTTTGCTGTTGTGGTCAGCCGGGGCGGCGGACGCCCCCCGTTTACTTGGAGACCTTTTCCTTCAGGCGGCCGCTGGCCTTGAAGCCCGGGATGGCGGTGGGCTGCAGCTGGCTCGTGACCTTGGTCTTGGGGTTGGTGAAGTTCTTGGTCTGGCGCTCGCGCATCTCAAAACGGCCGAAGCCCGCGATGGTGACCTTTTCGCCATTGCGGAGCACGTCCCCAATGGTCCCGAAGATCCCATCCATGACCTTCTCGACCGCGGTGGCGGTCAGGCCGGTGTCGTTGGCAACTTTGGTAATCAACTGCGATCTTGTCATTTCCTTTTATCTCCTACTCCATCGGCCCGGCGGGACGCCCCGGCAGGCCGCGTAATCATCGCCAACTATTATATGAAAAATATGGCGCAGAATCAAGCGATTTTGCCAAACGCCCCGCTATTTTTCTAAAAATTGGCATTTGTCATAAAATGCAGCGGGCATCCGGGGCAAAGTTCGGCGCTTCTCCCCCTTGACGGCGCAGAAAACGGGCGCCCCGCCGGGCGCCCGTTTGAAGGTTCTTGCTGTTCTATCGTTGTTTTCCGCGTTTTGGTCAGTGCGCGGCCGCATCGCGGTGCAGCGTGGCCACATCGACAAGTTCCATGCGGCTGATGTCGTGGTCGCCGCGCAGCGCATCCACCAGCACGCGCGCGGTGTCCAGCGCCGTGATGCAGGGGATGGACAGCTCGGTGGCCTTGCGGCGGAACTTGACCGAGTCGCGGTGCGGGTCGCGGCCGTGGGGGCTGGTCGAGATGATGTAATCGACAAGGCCGCTTTCCAGCAGGTCGATGGCGTTGGGGCGCGCGCCGCTCATCTGGCGCACAACGCTGCAGGGGATCATCTGGCTGTTGAGGTAGCGCGCGGTCCCGGCCGTGCCGTAGATCTTGTAGCCGTAATCGTGCAGCTTCCAGGCCAGCTCGGCGGCTTCGGCCTTGTCGGCGTCCTTGACCGTGATGATGACGCAGGAGCCGGGGCCCGGCACCTTGAACTGGTAGCCCGCGGCGACAAGGCCCTTCATCATCGCTTCGTGGAAGGTGGGGGCGATGCCCAGCACCTCGCCGGTGGACTTCATCTCGGGGCCGAGCATGGTGTCGACGCCGTGCAGCTTGAGGAAGCTGTACACCGGCACCTTGACCGCGTAATACGGGCTCTGGCCGCCGCGCCACAGGCCGGTGCCGTAGCCCATGTCGCGCAGCTTTTCGCCCAGCGTGCAGCGCACGGCCAGGTCGACCATCGGTACGCCGGTGACTTTGCTGATGTAGGGCACGGTACGGGAGGAACGCGGGTTGACCTCGATGACATAGACCTTGCCGTCCTGCACGGCGTACTGCACGTTGACAAGGCCGACGACCTTGAGCTCGCGGGCAAAACGGCCGGTGTAATCGACAAGGGTATCAATGACGCTCTGCGGGAAATCGTAGGGCGGGTAGACGCAGATGGAGTCGCCGGAATGGACGCCGGTGCGCTCGATCTGCTCCATGATGCCGGGCACGAGATAGTCCTCGCCGTCACAGATGGCGTCGACCTCGCATTCGGTGCCGTAGATGTACTTGTCCATCAGCACGGGGTGGGACATATCGACATGGGCCGTGATGACGCCCATATACTCGATGACGTCGGCCGAGTTGTAGGCCACGATCATGTTCTGGCCGCCGAGCACATAGGACGGGCGCATGAGCACCGGGTAGCCGACCTCCTCGGCCGCCTTGAGGGCCTGATCCAGCGTGTAGACGGTGCGGCCTTCGGGGCGGGGGATGCCGCAGCGCTCGAGCAGTTCGTCAAAGCGCTCACGGTCCTCGGCTTCGTCGATGGCGTCGGCCGGGGTGCCCAGGATCGGCAGGCCGATCTCATCCATGTGCTTGGCGAGCTTGATGGCGGTCTGGCCGCCGAACTGCACAAGGCAGGCGTCCGGCTTTTCGGTGGCGATCACGTTGTCGACGCTCTCGGGGTTGAGGGGGTCGAAGTAGAGGCGGTCGCCGGTGTCAAAGTCGGTGGAGACGGTCTCGGGGTTGTTGTTGATGAGGATGGCCTCGCAGCCGTGCTTTTTCAGCGTCCACACCGCATGGACCGAGCAGTAGTCGAACTCGATGCCCTGGCCGATGCGGATGGGCCCGGAGCCGAAGACCAGCACCTTTTTGCGCGTCTTGTCGCTGCGCTCGTCAATGAACTGGGCGGCTTCGTTGTCCTTATCGTAGGTGGAGTAGAAATACGGGGTCTTCGCCTCGAATTCGGCCGCGCAGGTATCGACCATCTTGAACCCGGCGCGAAGGTCCTGAACCGGCAGCGCATCCGCGCCCGAAAGGCGCAGGATGGTTTTGTCCAAAAAGCCGTATTTCTTGGCTTCGAGGTATTTTTCCTGCGTCAGTTCGCCGGTTTTAAGGCCCTGTTCCAGGTCGGCCAGGTGCTGCATCTTGTCCAGGAACCACCAGTCGATCTTGGTGATGTCGTAGATGGTCTGGTGCGGCACGCCGCGCTTGAGCGCCTCGTACACGCAGAACGCGCGCTCGGAGTCCTGCACATGCAGGTGCTCGATGATCTCCTCCGTGCCGAGCTTTTCAAAGTCGGGCAGGGTCAGGGTGTCCATGCCCAGCTCGATCGAGGAGACGGCTTTCATCAGCGCATGCTCGAAGTTGTTGCCGATGGCCATGACCTCGCCGGTGGCCATCATCTGGGTGCCGAGAGACTTATCCGCATAGACGAACTTGTCAAACGGCCATTTGGGGTATTTGACAACGACGTAGTCGAGCGCCGGTTCAAAGCAGGCGCAGGTCTCGCCGGTGACGTCGTTGGTGATCTCGTCGAGGGTGTAGCCCAGCGCGATCTTGGTCGCGACCTTTGCGATGGGGTAGCCGGTGGCCTTGGAGGCAAGCGCCGACGAGCGCGACACGCGGGGGTTGACCTCGATGACCGCATACTCAAAGCTGTCCGGCTTTAAGGCAAACTGGCAGTTGCAGCCGCCCTCGATGCCGAGCTCGGTGATGATATCCAGCGCGGCGGTGCGCAGCATCTGGTATTCCTTGTCGGAAAGGGTCTGGCTGGGGGCGACGACGATGGAATCGCCGGTATGTACGCCGACGGGGTCCAGGTTCTCCATGTTGCAGACCGTGATGACGTTGCCCTTGGAGTCGCGCATGACCTCGTATTCGATCTCTTTCCAGCCGGCGATGCACTTTTCGACCAGGATCTGGTGGATGGGCGAAAGGCGCAGGCCGTTGGTCGCGATCTCACGCAGCTTTTCCTCGTCTTCGCAGATGCCGCCGCCGGTGCCGCCCATCGTGAAAGCCGGGCGCACAATGACCGGGTAGCCGATGGTGGAGGCGTATTCGACGGCGTCCTCCAGCTCCTCGACGACCTTGGACGGCACGATGGGCTGGTGCAGCTTTTCCATCGTGTCCTTGAACAGCTGGCGGTCCTCGGCGCGGTCGATGGTGTCGGGGCGGCAGGCCAGCAGGCGCACGCCGCTGCGGCCCAGAAAGCCGGAGCGGGCCAGCTCCATCGAAAGGTTGAGGCCCATCTGGCCGCCGAGGTTGGGCAGGATGGCGTCGGGCTTTTCTTTTTCGATGATGCGCTCGACGACGGCGGCGGTCAGCGGTTCGATGTAGACATGGTCGGCAATATCGGGGTCGGTCATGATGGTGGCGGGGTTGGAGTTGACGAGCACCGTCTCGATGCCCTCGCTTTTCAGCGCGCGGCAGGCCTGCGTGCCGGAGTAGTCGAACTCCGCCGCCTGGCCGATGATGATGGGGCCGGAGCCGATGACCATGACCTTTTTGATGCGGGGATCTTTGGGCATGTTACTGCACTCCTTTCACGCGGTTGATGCGGCGGATGTTCTGCAGGAAGCGGTCGAACAGGAACTCGGTATCCCGCGGGCCGCCGCTGGCTTCGGGATGGAACTGCACGGTGAAGCAGTTCCACTGCAGGTATTCGATGCCTTCGCAGGTCTTGTCGTTGGCGTTGACATGGCTGACCCGGCCCACGCCGCGGGGCAGCGTGGCGCCCAGCACGGCGTAGCCGTGGTTCTGGCTGGTGATGAAGGTGCGGCCGGTGGCGAAATCGGTCACGGGCTGGTTGGCGCCGCGGTGGCCGTACTTCATCTTGCTGGTCTTGGCCCCGGCCGCCAGCGCCGTGAGCTGGTGGCCCAGGCAGATGCCGAAGGCGGGGATGCCGGTATCCAGCATCTCGCCGATGTTTTTGATGATTTCGACGTTCTCGGCCGGGTCGCCGGGGCCGTTCGAGAGCATGAGGCCGTCCGGGGCGAGGGCGGCCAGCTCGGCGGCCGTAGCCGTGCCGGGCAGCACGGTCACGCGGCAGCCGCGCTTTTGCAGGCAGCGCACAATGTTGTTCTTGCAGCCCAGGTCCAGCAGCGCCACATGCAGCGGGCGCGCGCCTTCGGCCAGGCCGCCGGCCGGCTCATAGGTCTTTGCTTCGCGGCAGGTGGTGGCCGCGACCGCGCCGGTGACGGCGTAGTCCTGGATGGCCGGCATCAGCTGCGCCAGGCGCTCGGGCTCGGCGGCGGGGTCGAACTCGGTGGTGATGGCGCCGTTCATGACGCCGCTCTCGCGCAGGGTGCGGGTCAGGCTGCGGGTGTCGACGCCCTCGATGCCGATGATGCCGTGCTTTTTCAGGAATGCGTCCAGCGTTTCCTCACAGCGGAAGTTGCTGGGCGTGGTGCACGCTTCGCGCACGATGTAGCCGCGCGCCCAGATGCGCCCGCTTTCCATATCCTCGCTGTTGAAGCCGTAGTTGCCGATCAGCGGGTAGGTCTGGGTGATGATCTGGCCGTAATAGCTCGGGTCGGTCAGCGTTTCCTGGAAACCGACCATACCGGTGGCGAACACGACCTCGCCCACCGTGGTGCCCGGGCAGCCGACGCTTTGCCCGGCCAGCACGGTGCCGTTTGCCAAAATCAGATAAGCCTGCATAGTTTGCCTCTCGTTCCGCTTTGTAATAGTTTTGGGGGTCCTGCGCGCAGCGCTCAAAGCGTTTGCTTCGCCTTTTCCTGCATTTTGCGGCTGCCCAGGTGCACCAGCGGCAGCTTGCCTTCCTTGCAGATCGGGCATTCGTCCGGCGCGTAGTTGGGCAGTTGCAGCTTGAGCGCGCTGGCCAGGATCGGGATGGGCGAAGGCGCCGCGGCGGTCGTGCGGTCGACCACACAGACGATGCCCAGGCACACGCCGCCCGCTTCCTCAATGACGCGCTTGGTCTCGAGGCTGGACACGCCGGTGGTGACAACGTCCTCCGCAATGACGCAGCGCTCGCCGGGGTTGATGGCGAACCGCTTGAGGGTCATCTGGTTGTCGACGCGCTCGGTGAAGATCGCGCGCTTGCCGCACTGGCGGGCCAGCTCATAGGCATAGACGATGCCGCCCATGGCCGGGCCGACGAACACATCGACATCCATCGCCTTGAGCTGCTCGGCCACCGGGGCCATGACCTCGCCGCACTTTTCGGGGTACTGCTGCAAATAGGCCATCTGGCAGTAAGCGCCCGAATGACGGCCGCTGGACAAAAGGAAGTGTCCTTCCAGGAAAGCTCCGCATTCTTTCAAAATTTCTTTTGCATCTCTGGCCATGGTCGTTTCCTCCCTGTTACTGTTTGAATTTCCGTATCCGCCGGGGCGGGCGCTCTCCCCCGCCCGCGGAAGCCGTATTTTTCTGATTGTAGCACATCCTGCATATTGTTGCAAGATATGCAGCCAAACTGTATATTTTTGCAGTTTTATCCGCGCGCGCAGCCGCGGATCTCCTCAAGGCTGTGCACACCGTGGGCGTCCATCCAGGCGGCGATCTCCTGCGTGATGCGCACGCAGGCCCGCGGGTCCAGGAAGTTGGCGGTGCCGACCTGTACGGCGGCCGCGCCGGCCATGATGAACTCCAGCGCATCGCGCCCGGTCAAGATGCCGCCCAGCCCGACGACCGGGATGGACACCGCGCCCACGGCCTGCCAGACCATGCGCAGCGCAATGGGCCGCACGGCCGGGCCGGACAGCCCGGCGAAGGTGTTGTCAAACACCGGGCGGCGGCGCTCGATGTCGATGGCGCAGGCCTGGAAGGTGTTGCACAGACTCAGGCCGTCCGCGCCCGCGGCTTCGACCGCGCGGCACATGTCGGGCAGGTTCTCGGCCTGGGGGCTGAGCTTGACGATGAGCGGCACGGTGCAGACTTTGCGCACCGCGCCCACCACGCCCGCGGCGTCCGCGGCGCGGATGCCAAACGCAAGGCCGCCCTGCTTGACGTTGGGGCAGCTGATGTTGAGCTCGAGGAAGTCGATCCCGGCGGCGCAGAGCTTTTCTACGCCCTCGACGTTTTCTTCCACCGTGTGGCCGCCCAGGTTGGCCCACACGGTGGTGCCAAGGGCTTTCATGGCGGGCAGCTCGTGTTCGATAAAGTGGTCGACGCCGGGGTTCTGCAGGCCGATGGAGTTCATCAGGCCGGAGGGCGTCTCGTACAGGCGCTCGCCGCTGTTGCCGGGCTGGCCGTGCAGCGTCAGCCCCTTGCCGGAGATGCCGCCGAGCAGCGTCAGATCCTCGATGCCCGCATACTCCGGCCCGAAACCGAAGGTGCCGGAAGCCGCAATGACCGGCCCGGCCAGGCGTTTGCCGAGAAGGTCGACATGCAGGTCGACGTTTGCAAATTCAGCCAAGGTCGAACACCTCCTGTGCGGGGAATACCGGGCCGTCCTGGCAGACGGTTTTGGGGCCGACTTTCGTGTGGCAGGTGCAGCCCAGGCAGGCGCCCAGGCCGCAGGCCATCTTGCGCTCCAGGCTGGCCAGGCAGGGCACGCCCTTTTCGGCGCAGAGGCGGTAGACGCCCTGCATCATCACATTGGGGCCGCAGGTCAGCACCAGGTCGAATTCCTCCGGGTGCAAAATGCCGGTGACAAGGCCATGGTAGCCCACGGCGCCGGAATCAGTCGCAACGCTGATGGCGGCGCAGTAGGGCAGGAAGTCCTCCAGCGCATAGGGCGCATCGCGGAAGCCCGCGTACAGCTCCGGTTTGCAGCCGGCGGCGGCCAGCTCCCTGCACAGCAGCAGCAGCGGCGCCACGCCGATACCGCCGCCCACAACGGCCACGCGCCCGGCGGCGGCCGCCGCGGCCACGTCGAAGCCGTTGCCGCAGGGGCCGGTCAGGGTCAGCGTCTGTCCCCAGGCCAGGTGGGCCAGTTTCTGGGTGCCTTCGCCCTTGATCTGGTACAGGAAGGTCAGCGTGCCTTCGCGCTCGTCCACATCGTGGACGCTGATCGGGCGGGAGAGCACCGGCGTTTCGGCCGCGCCCCAGCAGCGCAGCATGTAAAACTGCCCGGCATGGGGGCGGGGGCCCTCCTTGGGCAGCGCCACCGTCAGGCGGCGGATATCGGATGCGACCGCCTTCTGGCGCAGCACCCGGACGTTACAGCTTGTCGCACTCACCCTGGATATCCTCCTTCATGCGCACGCACTCGTTGTAGGCGGCTTCGTCGTAGGCGACGCCGGGCTGCTTTTTCCAGGCCAGCAGGATGCCGCGGCTGGAGTTGACGACGCCGCCGTTGCCTTTGTTGAGATACTGGGCGATATCGGCCGCCTTGCCGCCCTGCGCGCCGTAACCCGGGATCAGGAAGAAGGTTTCGGGGTAGCGGGCGCGGATGGTGGAGGCTTCCTCGCCGGTGGTGCCGCCGATGACCAGGCCGACGCTGGAATAGCCGTGCTCGCCCTGGTAATCCGCGCCCAGTTTGGTCAGCGCATCGCCGACCATCGTGTAGACCGGGCGGCCGTCGGCCAGGGTCTGGTATTCAAAGTCGACGCGGCCGGGGTTGGAGGTGCGGCAGAGCACGAACACGCCCTTGCCCTGCTCCTGGCAGTACGGCAGATAGGGGCTGATGGAGTCCAGCCCCATATAGGGGGCCAGCGTGAGGAGGTCGGCTTCAAAGTCGCCGGTAAAGTGCGCCTTGGCGTACATTTCCGCCGTCTTGGCGATGTCGCCGCGCTTGATGTCGGCAATGACCGGGCAGCCGCTCTCACGCACCAGGCGCAGCGTTTCGGCGTAGGCGCGCATACCGTCCAGGCCCAGCGCCTCATAGTAGGCGATCTGCACCTTGTAGCAGCCCGCCACGGCTTTGGTCGCTTCGATCAGGGCGCGGTTGAAGGCGACGATGTTCTCCCCCGCCGTTTTGGCAGGGTCGACGGCGGTCTCGGGCAGGTAGCCGAACTCGGTGTCCAGCCCGACGCAGACCGGGCCGCGCGCGGCCACGGCTTCGTACAGTTTGTCCATGTTGGTCATTTGCGTTCCACTCCTTTTACTGCTCGCTGCGGTAGGTGATACGGCCTTGCTTGATCGTTGTGACGACGCGGCCGTAGAGATGTTCGCCGTCGTAGGGGCTGTTTTTGCTCTTGGAGTGCAGTTTGGCGGCTTCGACCGTATACATGTGGTCGAGGTCGACCAGCGCGAGGTCGGCGTCGTAGCCGGGGGCCAGCAGGCCCTTGCGGTCGTCGAGGCCGAGCACCTGCGCGGGGCCGGAGCTCATCAAAAAGCTCAGCATCTCCAGCGGCAGGCCCTCCATGCGGCAGAGCTTGGTGTAGCAGACTGCAAAGGCGGTCTCGAGCCCGACCATCCCGGCCGCGCCTTTCGCCTTGTCCTCGGCCGTGTGGGGGGCGTGGTCGGTGCCGATGCAGCTGACGGTGCCGTCTTTGATCGCATCGACAAGCGCCTTGACGTCGTCCGCCGTGCGGATGGGCGGGTTGACCCGGTACTGCAGGCGCTTGTCGTCAAACCACAAATGGTGCGGCGTGACTTCGCAGGTGACGAGCGCGCCGCGGCGGCGGGACTGGCGCACCATATCGACAGCCTCCCGCGTGGAGACGTGGCACATGTGCAGCCGGGTGCCGTAGTACTCGGCCAGGTGGCAGTTGCGCAGCGTCTCAAGGTTTTCGGCCAGGCGGTAGTCCCAGGGGCTGACTTCCATATCTTCGGCGTGGGACATGACGGTCAGGCCGCGCTCGGTGGCGATGGCAAACGCGCGCGCCATGACGGCGTTATCCTGCACGCCGTGGCCGTCCTCGCTGATAAAGCGGATATCCTCCGGCAGCGTGAGCAGGTGGTCGAGCGTGCGGCCGTCGAAGTCCTTCGTGATCGAAACGCACTGGTTGGCGCCGCACAGGCCGATGGCCTCGGCTTTCTGCTGCACGGTGTGCGCCGTTTCGGCGTCCGAACACACGGGCCTGGTGTTGGGCATCAGGTTGACAAAGGTGTAGCCGCCCGCCGCAGCCGCCGCCGAACCGGTGGCGATGTCTTCCTTATATTCAAAGCCCGGCGTGCGCCAGTGGCAGTGGGTGTCGATGAAGGCGGGCAGCACGGTCAGGCCGCGGGCGTCGAGGGTCTCCTCGCCTGCGGGCGCAGGCAGATCGACGCCGACAGCGGCGATCTTTCCGTCGCGCAGCCACACATCGCAGGCGCGGCCGTTACAGTCCTTGGCATGGCGGATCAGCATAGAACAGCCTCCTTAACAGGGATAGGGTCCCGGGCGTGAATGGGCAAAAAAAAACTTTTCCCCAAAAAAGGGAAAAGTCAAATACGAAGCCCGGGCGCAGCCACAGGAAAGAGCGCTGCACCGCCAAACGCAGAGCTGTTGAGCAAAGGGGTGAACCGATACGCCACGCTGCAGGGCCTCCTTCCTGAAAAATGATCTCGCGGCAAAGCCGTGATTTTACAGTGGCTTTGCGTGATTTTTATTATTCTACCATGCGCCCGGGGCGCTGTCAAGGCGCGAACCGGCCGCAAAAAGCGCCCCCGCCGCCCCGATTTTTGGGCACACTGCCCACTTGACAGCCGCCGGGCGGGTCAGTATGCTGAAAACAGAAAACCGGAAGGGGGCGCCCCACATGTCCACACAAAAGCTGCTGGTCCTGTTTCCCGGCATCGGCTACACCTGCGGGACCGGGCTGCTGGCCGCAGGGGCCGCGCGCGGGCAGGCGGCCGGGTACACGGTGCTGCCGCTGGCCTACAGCGCACAGACGGCCGCGCAGCGCGCCGACCTGGACGCCGCCGCCTGCACGGCGCAGGCGGACGTAGGCGCGCAGCTCGCCGCGGTCGACTGGGGCGCGTATACGGACATCGTGTTTTTGTCCAAGAGCCTTGGCACTGTCGTGGCCGCGCGCAGCCTGCGGCAGCTGGGCGTTGCGGCGCGCAGCCTGTACCTGACGCCGCTGGCCGGGGCGCTCGCCGCCGTCCGCCCCGGGGACACCGTGCTGGGCATGGTCTCGGGCGGGGCGGACAGCTACATCGACTGGCGTCTTGTGCGCGATTTCTGTGCGGGACAAAACCTGCCCTTCCTGCTTGTCCCCGGCGCCGGCCACCGCCTGACCATCCCCGACGACGACGCGGCCAGCGAGGAATATGCGCGGAAGATTTTGGAGATGCTGGCGCTTTTTTAGAGTTTAGAGTTCAGAGTTTAGAGTTTAGAGTTTAGATGCGGTAGCCCCGCGGCCGTTGGCCGCGGGGCTTATACTTTATAAAACCATATAAAAACCGCCGCCAGGCAGGGCCGGGCGGCGGGGGCAGGTTTCTCAGTTCTGCTTCATCTTGGCGAAGCACTCGCTGCAGTAGACCGGGCGGTCCTCACGCGGCTGGAAAGGCACCTTGCAGGCCTTGCCGCAGCTGGCGCACACGGCGTCGAACATCTGGCGCTCACCGCGGACGGCGTTCTTGCGGGCATCGCGGCAGGCTTTGCAGCGCTGGGGCTGGTTCTCGAAACCGCGGGAAGCGTAGAATTCCTGCTCGCCGGCGGTCCAGACGAACTCCTTGCCGCAATCCTTGCATACCAAAGTCTTGTCTTCAAACATAGTGGGTATCTCCTCTTAAAATATTTGCCCGCGGAAGAATGTTAACCAACGCCCATGGTTTGACCCAGGAAGAAATGATCGCCAAGCTACTGGGGGCACTTTGTAATATTGACCAGGCGGGGAACGCCTAAGTCCAAATGGGGAAGGCGCGGCAAAACCGACAGGGCGGTTTTGCCGGCCGCTTACGGGGCCGCGGCCCGCAGTTTGCGGCGCGCGCGCGCCAGCGCGTTTTCCACCGCCTTGGGCGTGCAGCCCATGGCGCGGGCCGTGTCGGCGGCGCTGCGGCCGTCGAGACTGGCGAGCAGCGCGGCGCGCTCCAGCGGGGAAAGCAGGGTGCGGATGCGCTGCACCACACGGTCGAAGGTCTCGCTGGCGATGGCCAGCTCCTCCGGGCCGGGGGCGGCTTCATCCTCCGGCAGCGGCACGCTGTCGTTGAGCGGCGCGTGCTTTTTGCGGGTGGCGGCGCGGCGGGCGTCCTGCTGGGCGTGCCGGATGCACGCCGCGGCAAACGGCACGAACGGCGCGCCGCGGTCCGCATCATAGCGGCGCAGCGCTTCAAACAGACCGATGAGTCCCTCCTGCACGGCGTCCTCGAGATCCAGGCCGGGGGCCAGGTTCTGGCGTGCGCTTTTGCGGATCAGCGGCATCAGGCGGGCGATGAGGGCGGCGATGGCCGTTTCGTCCCCTGCCTGCGCTTTGCGCAGGGCTTCCTGGCTGATGGGCTGCATGGCACACACCTCCGTTGGCGGCCGCGCAGGGATTGCTCTCATTTTAGCGTCCGGGCCCGCATTTGTCAATGGATTTTTGCGGTGTTACTTCTTGCCGCCGCTGTTGCGGGTGAAGTAGCTCAGCAGCTCGGCGCCCAGCACGATGACGATGGTGACGACGAACACGCCCAGCCACCCGGCGCCGGCCAGCGGCAGTACCTGCAGGAAAGTCTCAATATTGGACATTACAGTTACGCTCCTTTACAGTGAATCTTTGCGCCGCATCAGGCGAACAGCGTCATGATCATGCCGCCCGCAATGACCGAGGCGATCTGGCCGGAGACGTTGATGCCGACCGCGTGCATGAGCAGGAAGTTCTGGTTGTCTTCCTCCAGGCCCATCTTGTTGATGACGCGGGCCGACATCGGGAAGGCCGAGATACCGGCCGCGCCGATCATCGGGTTGATCTTGGTCTTGGCAAAGATGTTGTAGACCTTGGCGACCATGACGCCGCCGACGGTGTCGAACACGAACGCGACAAGGCCGAGCACCATGATCAGCAGCGTCTGCGGGGTCAAGAAGCTGGCCGCCTGCATCTTGGTGGCGACGGTCAGACCCAGGAAGAGCGTGATGAGGTTGGCCAGGTCCTTCTGCGCCGTGTCAGAAAGGCCGTCCAGCACGCCGCACTCGCGGATCAGGTTGCCGAACATCAGGAAACCGATCAGCGCGACGCTGCGCGGGGCGACAAGGCCGGCCAGCGCCGTGACAATGATGGGGAACAGGATGCGGGTCAGCTTGGAGACCTGGCGGTCCGCATACGCCATGCGGATGCGGCGCTCGTGCTTGGTGGTGATGAGCTTGATGACGCGCGGCTGCACGATGGGCACCAGCGCCATGTAAGAGTAGGCCACGACGACGATGGCGCCGAGGTAGTTGGACTGGAACATGTTGGCGACGACGATGGAGGTGGGGCCGTCCGCCGCGCCGATGATGCCGATGGAGGCGGCGTCCTTGACCTCAAAGCCCATGAGCGTCGCCACGCAGAGGGTGAAGAAGATGCCGAACTGCGCCGCCGCGCCGAAGATCATCATCTTGGGGTTGGAGAGCAGCGGTGTGAAGTCGATCATGGCGCCGATGCCGACAAACAGCAAGAGCGGGAAGAGCTCGTTGGCAATACCGGCGTTGAACAGCACATCGATGGGGCCGACCTCCTCCACGCCGTCAATGATCTGGGTGACGGCGCCGGACATCGGCAGGTTGACCAGGATCGCGCCGAAGCCCATGGGCAGCAGCAGCGAGGGTTCCATCTGTTTCTTGATCGCCAACCAGATCAGCAGCCCGCCGATGGCCCACATGACCACCTGCTGCCACTGCAGGTTGAGGATGTTGCCGAAAAGTTCCTCAATCATAATATCATGATCCTCCTGTGAATGTTTAGACAGAAATGCCTGCTTATGTTTCATTATGGGGGAGGGCGCGGAAATTGTCAAGGGGCAAACGCCGTTTTTTGCCGCAGCCTTCACGTTTCTTGCCAAATATTCTTTGTTCTTTTTGTGTATTCCGCCAATGCTTTACCGCTTTAGCGCCTTGACTTGCCGCGTGCAAGTTGCTACAATTGAAGCAGCAGTCAAACGCCCGCCTGCCCGCCCCTTTGGGCCTGGCGGGGTGGCCGCGTTTTTCACCCCGTTCACCCCATTTAAAAAAGGAGATGCCTATGCGCGCCGGCAATTATCGCGGCGGTCCGCAGCCGCCGCGCAGCACCGCCCTGTACGAAGCCATCCTGCGGCTTGGCAGCCTGGAGGAGTGCATCCGCTTTTTTGACGACCTGTGCGCCGTGACCGAGCTGCGCACGCTGGAGCAGCGCTACGACGTGGCCTGCTGCCTGCAGGAAGGCAAGGTGTACAGCGAGATCCGCCGGGAGACCGGCGCTTCCAGCGCCACCGTGAGCCGCGTGAACCGCATGCTGAACTACGGCCAGGGCCAGGTGGCCGAAAGCGTGCGCTACGACCTGGCGCACCGCCCCCAAACCGGACCAGACGCCCCCGACCCCGGGGACGATGAATGATGAACAAATGAAGGAGGCCCCCTCATGAGCGTACAGATCAAACAATTCGGCACCACCCGCGCCGGCGAGCCGGTGCAGATCGCCGTGCTGAAAAACGAACACCTGGAAGCGCATATTTTGAGCTATGCCGCGGCCATCCAGCGCCTGATCGTGCCGGACCGCAGCGGCAAGCCGGTCGACGTGGTGCTCGGCTACCCCGATGTGGAAGGCTACGAGGCCAACGGCGGCGCGATGGGCTCGGTCGTCGGCCGGTTTGCCAACCGCATCGCCGGGGCGAAGTTCTACCTCAGCGCCGAAGAATACCATGTGACCGTCAACGACCACGGCAACTGCCTGCACAGCGGCGAGCACGGCTTTATGCGCACCGTGTTTGAGATGGAGCCCGCGCCCGACGGCGGGGACGGCGTGCTGCTGCGCGCGGTCAGCCCCGACGGCACCGACGGGTTCCCCGGCAACGTGACGCTGGAGGTGCTGTACACGCTGGCGGGCAGCGGGCTGATGATCCAGTACACGGCCACCACCGACGCGCCGACCGTCATCAACATCACCAACCACAGCTATTTCAACCTGAACGGCCATGCTTCCGGCACCGTGCTGGGGCACCGGCTTTCGATGGACGCGCCGGAGTTCCTGGAGACCGACGCCGACCTGATCCCGACCGGGCGCATCCTGCCGGTGGCGGGCACCGCGCTCGACTTTACCGAGGAAAAGACGCTGGGCCGCGACATTGGGGCCGACGAAACGCCGCTGAAGTACGGCGGCGGGTACGACCACTGCCTGGTGGTGCCCGACAGCGGGCTGCGGCACATTGCCTGGCTGACCGGCCCGCAGACCGGCATCCGCATGGAGACGCTGTCCACGCTGCCCGGCGTGCAGCTGTACACCTCCAACATGCTGGAAGTGACGACGCCCTGCAAGGACGGCGCGCAGTATGAAAAGCGCTGCGCCGTGTGCCTGGAAACGCAGGACTACCCCGATGCGCCCAACCACATGGAGTTCCCCGATACGACCGTGACGCCCAAGGCCGCCTATAGCGCCACCACGATCTATCGCTTTGACATCGCGCCGGAATAAACGCACCGAAACTTAAAACGGCCGGAAGGGTTGCACCTTCCGGCCGTTTTGTTTTTTATGCTTACGCCAGGTGCAGCACGAGGCGGGCGAAGTTGAAGTAGATTAGCAGCGTGGTGGTGTCGACGATGGTGGTGATGACCGGCGAGGCCATGACGGCCGGGTCGACGCCGAGGCGGCGGGCCGCCACCGGCAGCGCGCCGCCGATGAGCTGGGAGAGCAGCACCGTACACACGAGCGTGAGGCTGACGACCAGCGCCACCGGCGCGGCCATGCGGTCAAGCAGCAGCATCTTGCCGAAGTTGCACACCGCCAGCGTGCCGCCGCACAAAAGCGCCACGCGCAGCTCCCGCCAGAGCACGCGCAGCCAGTCCCGCGGGGCGATGTCCCCCACGGCCAGGCCGCGGATGATGGTGGAGGTGCTCTGGCTGCCGGCGTTGCCGCCGGTATCGGTGAGCATCGGGATATAGGCCGTCAGCGCCGTGACGGCGGCGAGGGCGTCCTCGTAGCCGCGGATGACAAGGCTTGAAAAGGTGGCGCTGAGCATCAGAAACAGCAGCCAGGGCGCGCGGCTGCGGTAGAGCTCCCACAGGCTCATGCGGAAATAGGGCTTGTCGCTGGGGGCCATCGCGTTCATCTTGGCCAGGTCCTCGGCCGCTTCGTCCTGCAGGATGGTCATGGCGTCGTCCACCGTGACAATGCCGACGAGGCGGTCCTCGGCGTCGACGACCGGGATGGCCAGCAGGCCGTATTTTTCAAACAGGCGCGAGACTTCCTCGCGGTCGGCCGCGGTCGCGGCGCGGACCGGAGCCTCCTGCATGAGCGCCTGCACCGGGCGGCCGGGGTCCTTTTCCAGCACGAGCGCGCGCAGCGTGACTTCGCCCAGCAGCGTGCGGTCGGGGCCGGTGACGTAGCAGGTGTTGATGGTCTCCTTGTCAAAGCCGTGGGCCCGCAGCTCGGCCATGGCGCGGCGCACGGTCCAGCCGGGGCGCAGCTCCATGAATTCCGGCGTCATGACGCCCCCGGCAGAGTCCTGCGGGTATTTGAGCAGCTCGTTGATGGTGCGGCGCGTGCCCGCGTCGGCCTGGGCCAGGATGCGCCGGACAACGCCCGCGGGCATCTCCTCGACAAGATCGGCGGCGTCGTCGGCGCACAGCGCGGCCACGACCGCGCCCAGCTCTTTGTCCGACAGCTCCTCGATCAAGCTCTGCTGCGTTTCGGGCGTGAGTTCGGCAAACAGCGCGGCGGCCTGGTCTTTGGGGCACAGGCGGAACAGCACGGGGCGCTTTTCCGGGCTCAGGTCCTCGAACACGGGGGCCAGGTCGGGCGCGGGCAGCGACTGCAACACATCGCGCAGGCTCTGGTACTTTTTGGCGTCGTCCAGGTGCGCCAGCATGGTCTTGAGGGTCTCGATGGTGGTGTGGGCCATAAAAAAACTGCCTCCTTTTCAAGCGGCAGCTGCCCTTTTATAAAACAAAACGCGCAAAGGCGCGCCACGCTCAGGCCCGGCCCGGCGCAAAGAGACGGTTCTCCCCCGCCCGGCCGACCCGCGCATGGCAAAAGCAGGCGGCTGCCGTCCGGATATTTTGTTGTACAGGTCTACTGGGGGTATCCAACGTCAACCACCTCCCGGGTGTGAATTTTGAACCGTGTACAGTTTTACTGTACCACGCCGCCCCGCGGGCTGTCAACCCGCGGGGTGGCGTTTGGGCTATGCGGCGGGCGGGCTGCGCCGAAAAATTGCGGCGGGCTGCGCCGAAAAAATGCGCATGGTTCGCCCATACGCATTGTACAACATCTTTTTGAACGGTTTTTGAACAAATCAGCGGGGCGTCTGGGCGGCGGCACGCAGCGCGGCCAGCTCCGCGGCGGTCAGCGGCCTCCATTCGCCCGGGGCGAGGGCCGGGTCCAACCGGACCGGGCCGATGGCTTCCCGGTGCAGCGCGTTGACCCCCGCGCCGTAGACGCCGAACATGCGCTTGATCTGGTGGTAGACGCCCTGGCGCAGCGTGACGCGCACACAGCAGGGGTCCGCCCCCGCCGGTTCGGCCGCGGCCGGGGCCAGGCGCGTTCCGTCGGCCAGCGTGACGCCCGCGGCAAAGCCCGCCTGCATGGCCGCGGTGAGCGGCGTGTCCAGCTGGACAAGATAGGTCTTGTCCACATGGCGGGCGGGGGCCAGGATGTCGTGCGCAAAGCCGCCGTCGTCGGTCAGCAGCACAAAGCCGGTGCTGGTCTTGTCCAGCCGCCCGGCCGGGAACAGCTGCCGTCGCGGATAGGCGGAAGCAGCCAGGTCGGCGACGGTCGTCTCGCGCGCGTCGCGGCTGGCGCTGACGACGCCCACGGGCTTGTTGAGCATCAGGTAGACGTATTTTTCATAGGCGCCGCCCAGCGGCTTGCCTTCCAGCGCGACCTGCGCGGTGTTTTCGTCGAGCTTGGCGTCCGGGCGTTTGCACACGGCGCCGTCCACCGCCACCGCCCCGGCCGCGATCTTGCGGCGGCTCTCGCTGCGGGTCAGCCCCAGGCGCTCGGCCAGGTACTTGTCCAGGCGGATCATGCGCCCGCCTCCGCTGTGATGGCCGCGGCCGTCCCGCGCGTGGCGGCGAGCAGGTCGGCCGGGGCGGCTTCGATCTGGGTCCCGATGCGCCCGGCCGAGACGAGGATGGCCGGTTGGGTCAGGCAGCTTGCATCGAACACCGTCTTAAACTGCTTTTTCATGCCCACCGGGCTGCAGCCGCCGCGCACATAGCCGGTGACTTTGAGCAGGTCGGCCACATGCAGCATGGACACGCTCTTGACCCCGGCGGCTTTGGCGGCTTTCTTGAGGTCGAGCTCCGCCGCAACGGGGATGACGAAAACATAATAGTTGCGGTCCGCCCCCTGGGTGACAAGCGTCTTGAACACGCAGTCCGGGTCCCGGCCGGTCAGCCGGGCGACGGTGACGCCGTCCACGGCTTCGCCCGGCGCATGCGGGTATTCGTGGGCGGTGTAGGCGATCTTGCTGCGTTCGAGCAGGCGCATCGCGTTGGTTTTGGCTTCCTTGGCCATGGGGAAACGCTCCTTCCCGGTGGATTTTTGCACCCCAATTATACGCCGCGGGCGGGCGGATGTAAAGCGCTTGACTTTAGCGTATTAAAGTGCTAAACTTTGTGCAGACAACAACATCGGAGGACCTGTTTTATGATCATCGTCTTAAAAGACCACGCCGCCCCCGCCGCCGTCGAGGCATTCTGCCGCGAACTGCGGGGCATGGGCTTCACGATCAACGACTCGATGGGCAGCGACACGCACATCCTGGGCCTGATCGGCGATACCAAATCTTTGAGCGAGAGCTGGGTGCTGGCAAACCCGGTCGTCAAGACCTGCCGCCGCGTGTCGGAGCCGTACAAAAAGGCCAACCGCAAGTTCCACCCCGACGATACCATTGTTGATGTCGGCGGGCATAAGATCGGCGGCGGGTATTTCGCCGTGATGGCGGGCCCGTGCAGCGTGGAGAGCGAGGAGCAGATCACGCTGGTGGCGCGCCGCGTGCAGGCGGCCGGGGCTTCGCTGCTGCGCGGCGGGGCGTTCAAGCCGCGCACCAGCCCGTACAGCTTCCAGGGGCTGCGGGCCGAAGGGCTGGACCTGCTGGCCAAAGCCCGCGAAGCGACGGGGCAGCCGGTCGTGACCGAGCTGATGAACAGCGAGCACATCCCGCTGTTTTTGGAGCGCGGGGTGGATATGATCCAGATCGGCGCGCGCAACATGCAGAACTTTGAGCTGCTGAAGGCCGTGGGCCGCCTGCAGACGCCGGTGCTGCTCAAGCGCGGGCTGGCCAACACGCTGGAGGAACTGGTGATGAGCGCCGAGTACATCATGGCCGAAGGCAACCCCAACGTCGTGCTGTGCGAGCGCGGTATCCGCACCTTTGAGCCGAGCATGCGCAACACGCTGGACCTGGCCGCCGTGCCGATGCTGAAAACCATGACCCACCTGCCCGTCGTGATTGACCCCAGCCACGCGGCGGGCATCGCGTTCATGGTCCCGGCGCTGGCCAAGGCGGCCGTGGCGGTCGGGGCCGACGGGCTGATGATCGAGGTGCACAACGACCCCGCCCGCGCCAAAAGCGACGGCGCGCAGAGCCTGACGCCCGACCAGTTCGACGAGCTGATGGGCGTGATCCGGCCGGAGCTGGAGTTCTTTGGGAAGAAGCTGAATTGAGAGTTCAGAGTTTAGAGTTCAGAGTTTAGATGTGGTGCGCGCCTGCGGCGCGGATCAAAAAAGAAGGATCGCTTTCCAGCCGCTGTGTCCGGTGGGAAGGCGATCCTGTTTTTTTACATAAAGCGATAGCTGCGCAGCTCGCAGTTGTGGATGCCGAAAGCGGCGAACTCGCCGTTGCCGAGCTCATGAAAGTAGGAGTGCACAACGCGGGCGATGCCGTTGTGCGCGACGAGCAGGCAGGTTTTTTCGCCCGCGCGCAGTTCGTCCAGCAGCGGGTAGAGGCGCGCCGCCAGCTGCAGCATCGACTCGCCGCCGCCAAACCGCCCGGCAAAGCAGGCTTTGGCGGCCTTGAAGTCCGCGCCGTCGCGGGGCGTGCCCTCGAACCGGCCGAAGTTCTGTTCGCGCAGGCGCTCCTCCACCTGCAGCGGCCAGCCGGTGGCGGCCGCAATGTGGCGGGCGGTATCCAGCGCGCGGGAGAGCGGCGAGGACAAAATCAGGTCCACCGGAAGGTCCTGCGCGGCCAGCATACGGCCCAGCGCCTCGGCCTGGGCGTGGCCGCGCGGGGTCAGGGCGATGTCGGTCGCGCCGCAGATCTTGTTCTCCACATTCCAGAACGTTTCGCCGTGGCGGGTAAAGTACAGCGTATCGGCCATGGGCTTTCCCTCCCCTTTTATACTTCGATGCCGCGGCGGTGGGCGGTGCGGCGGTGCAGGCTTTCGGCCATGACGAACATCAGCGCCAGGATGAGCGCCAAAAACCACGGGTAGAGCGTCGGCGTGACATACTGCGCCAGCAGGCCGAACAGCGGCGGCATCAGACAGCTGCCGACATAGGCCGTCGCCATCTGCAGGCCGGTCATCGACATGCTGACATCACGGCCGAAGTTGACCGGCGTTTCGTGGATGATGCTCGGGTAGATGGGCGCGCAGCCCAGGCCGACCGTGATGAGGCCCGCAAACAGCGTCCCCTGCCCCAGCGGCGCCAGGATCAGCACAACGCCCGCCGCGATCAGCGCCTGGCCCAGGCGGATCATGTTCTGGTCGCTGATCTTCATGGTCAAAAAGCCGCACACGCCGCGGCCGATCGTGATGCCGACATAGAACAGGCTGGCCCAGCGCGCGGCGGTCTCGGCGTCAATGCCGCGCACCAGCGTGCAGTAGCTGGCCGCCCACATCCCGGCGGTTGCCTCCAGCGCGGAGTAACAGAAAAAGCACAAAAGCACCTGCGGCACGCCGGGGCGGCGCAGCAGTTCCGGGATGGGGTGGGGCTTGAAGTCCGCGCCCTCCACATTGGCCTGCGGGCGCTTCCACAGCCGCAGGGACAGCAGCAGCACCGCCGTGAGCGCAAACTGCAGCAGCGCGATGGTGCGGTAGCCGCCCTGCCAGGTGCCGCCCGCCAGCGCGCGGCCCATGATGACCGGGCCGATGCTGGCCCCCACGCCCCACATGCAGTGCAGCCAGCTCATGTGGCGGCTTTCATAATGCAGGGCGACATAGTTGTTGAGCGCCGCGTCGACGCTGCCCGCGCCCAGGCCGTAGGGCACGGCCCACAGGCACAGCTGCCAGAAGCTGGTGCTGAGCGAGAACCCCAGCAGCGCCACCGCCGTGAGCATCACGCTGAGGAAGGTGACGCCGCCGGTGCCAAGGCGCAGGTTGAGGCGCTCGCTGCACAGGGCGGAGACGATGGTGCCCACCGAGATGATCATGGAAACGATGCCCGCCCAGGAGAGCGAAGCGCCGAGTTCGGTATACATGGACGGCCAGGCCGAGCCGAGCAGCGCATCCGGCAGGCCGAGACTGATGAACGCCAGGTAGATGACCGGCAGAAGCAAAGACGCCATAAATAAAATCCCCCTCTTGTATCCTTGCAGGCGGTTTTGCGTGGGCTATTATACCACCTGGCCGCAGCGGGATACAAGAGGGGGAGTTGTGAATTTTTTAGAGTTTAGAGTTTAGAGTGAAGAGTTCAGATTTGGTGGATCGCCGGCCTGCGGCCGGCTTAAAAATGAGGGGCGTGCCGTTTTTTCAAACGCGCCGTCAGGCGCACCGCATCTGAACTCTAAACTCTGAACTCTTAACTCTCTGCTTACCGCAGCACCGCGCCGAGGTTGGCGCTGGTGACCTGGCGAGCGTAGCGGGCCAGCCAGCCGGTCTTGACGTTGGGTTCGGGGGGCACATAAGCCGCTTTGCGGCGGGCAAGCTCGGCGTCGTCCACCAGCAGCGTGATGGAGGCGGCCGGGATGTCGATGGCGATCTGGTCGCCTTCTTCGATCAGGCCGATGGGGCCGCCGGAGGCGGCTTCCGGGCTGACATGCCCGATGGCCGCGCCGCGCGAAGCGCCGGAGAAGCGGCCGTCGGTGATGAGGGCGACGGTGGTGTCAAGGCGCATACCGGCCAGCGCGCTGGTCGGGTTGAGCATCTCGCGCATACCGGGGCCGCCCTTGGGGCCTTCGTACCGGATCACAACAACGTCGCCGGGCACGATCTTGCCCGCATAGATGGCGGCGATGGCGTCCTCCTCGCTGTTGAACACGCGGGCCGGGCCGGTGTGGCGCTGCATTTCGGGCGCGACGGCGCTGCGCTTGACAACGCAGCCGTCCGGCGCGATGTTGCCCCAGAGGATCTGCAGCCCGCCGGTCTCGCTGTACGGGCGGTCGATCGGGCGGATGGCCTTGTCGTTCAGGATGCGCGCGCCCCGGATGTTCTCGCCCAGCGTTTTGCCGGTGACGGTGGGCACGTCGAGATCGAGCAGGCCCTTTTTGGCGAGCTCCGCCTGCACGGCCGGGATGCCGCCCGCCTCGTACAGGTCGGGCATATGGGTGGGCCCGGCCGGGGCGAGGTGGCACAGGTTGGGCGTTTGGGCGCTGATCTCATTGAACAGCTTGAGGTCGATGGGCACGCCCGCCTCGTAGGCGATGGCGAGCAGGTGCAGCACCGTGTTGGTGGAGCAGCCCAGCGCCATGTCGCAGGTCAGGGCGTTGCGGATCGAGCGCTCGTTGACGATCTGGCGGGCGGTGACGCCGCGTTTGACCAGGTCCATGATGGCCATGCCGGAGCGCTTGCCCAGCTGCAGCCGCTTGGCGTAGACCGCCGGGATGGTGCCGTTGCCGGGCAGCGCGATGCCGATGGCCTCGCACAGGCAGTTCATGCTGTTGGCGGTGTACATGCCGGAGCAGGAGCCGCAGCCCGGGCAGCAGTTGCAGGTGCAGTCCTCAAGCTGGTCTTCGCTGATCAGGCCGGCCTTGTAAGCGCCGACGGCCTCAAACATTTTGGAGAGGCTGACTTCCTCGCCCTCATAGCGCCCGGCCAGCATCGGCCCGCCGGAACAGACAACGGCGGGTATATCCAGCCGGACGGCGGCCATGAGCATGCCGGGCACGATCTTGTCGCAGTTGGGCACCAGCACCAGGCCGTCCAGCTGG
>MHCFR05601__coassemble_893_pt1 | contig 31163 bp, 24 predicted proteins | sample MHCFR05601__metabat2_high_PE_011 | metagenome-assembled genome bin MHCFR05601 | reverse complement strand
CAAGAAAAGGTTGATAAAAAGATTGAAAAGCTAGGTCTGCAAAAATATGTGTATCAAGCTGGTTTGCAAGAAAAAGTAGCCATGTATATGAATGCTTTTGATCTGTTTGTACTGCCCAGTGAGTTTGAAGCGAGTCCAATCACATTGGTCGAGGCACAAGCGTGCGGCGTTCCATGTTTGGTTTCTTCCCGGGTGCCACGGGATGGCGCAGTAACGGATCTCGTGCATTTTCTCGCGTTGGAAGACTCAGCACAAAGGTGGGCTCAATTGGCGAATCGCCTTGCCACTGGTGAAAAGCATGCTGATCGGTGGGAAAAGCTGACGAAGTCAGGATATGAACTGCAGGAAGCCGCTGCACGGATGCAGAAGCTCTATGATAAAATGGTGAGATCATGATTTATGCAGAATTAGGGGGCGGGCTGGGCAACCAGATGTTCATCTACGCTTTTGCCCGCGCGCTGGGGCTTGCCTGCGGCGAACCGGTCACACTGCTGGACCGGCAGGACTGGAAGGACGGCGGCGCCCCGGCCCACACGGCCTGCGCGCTGGGGGCGCTGGCGCTGGACCCCGGCGTTGCGATCATTGCGGAGCCGGGCTTTGCCAAACAACACCTGCCGCGCCAGAACGCCGCCAAGGCGCTGATGATCAAATACGAACAGCGCCGCGGCATGATGGCGCAGGACTGGAACCGCTTTGAACGCCGTATGGCCCCGCTGCTCAACACGCTGGGGTTGCACTTTGCCACCGACGGCTACACCCCGGTGCGGCGCGGCCCGGCCAGGGATTTCCTTTGCTGGGGCTATTTCCAGAGCGAGCGCTATTTTGCCGCCGCCAAAGAGGCTATCCGCCGTGAACTACGCGCAAAACAGCCGCCGGACGGCCCCCTCGCCGCACAGATCGCCGCGGCGCGACATCCCGTCTGCGTGCATCTGCGCCGCGGGGATTATCAGGCCCCCGAAAACGCGATCCTGCAGGTGTGCACACCGGCCTACTATGCGGCGGCCACGGCGCTGGCCGCCCGGCGCTGGCCCGGCGCACAGCTGTTCGTTTTCAGCGACGACCCCGCCTGGGCGCGGGAACACCTTGACACGGCGGGGCTGCCCGCCGTGTTCGCCCCACGCGGCGAAGCCGCCGCCGACCTTGCGCTGATGCAGCGCTGCCAGGGCTTTATCCTCAGCAATTCGACCTACAGCTGGTGGGCGCAGTATCTGGCCGATGCGCCGGACAAGCAGGTCTGGGCACCCGACCGCTGGTACGCGCATACCAAGCGCAGCGACCTGTACCTGCCCGGCTGGCAGCGCATCGCCGTGCAATAAGCCCGGAAAGGACCCCGAACTTTGAGAAGCAAACGTACCCTCATCAATATGGCCTACGCGCTGGGCACAAGCTTTCTGCTCATGCTGCTGGGCCTTGCCACCCGCCGCCTGCTCGTCTTCAATTTTGGCGACGAGATCACCCGCGCTTCGCAGGTGGTGGAAAAGCTGTTCACCTTTTTCTCCATCGCCGAATTCGGCGTCGGCAGCGTCATCAGCTACCGCCTGTACGAGCAGGTGGCCGCCAAAGACGAGGAAAAGATCAGCAAATACATGTCGATGTACAAGTGGGCCTACCGTGCGGTCGGCCTGCTGATCTGCGCGCTGGCCGCTGTGGGGGCGGCCGCGCTGCCCTGGATTATGCCCGGGGCCGACCTGCGCGTCATCTACACGGTCTACGGGCTCAATACGCTGTCCACGCTGTCAAGTTACTTCCTTGTCACCCGGCGGCTGATGTACACCTGTACGCAGCAGGGCTATATCTGCACGCGCATCGATTTCTGCTTCAATGTGCTGACCTATCTGCTGCGCATCGCGATCTCGCTGTGGTGGCCGAACTATGTGCTCTACTTCGGCGTCACCATCCTGCTCAACACAGCGGCCAACCTTACGGTGGCCTGGCGCTTCCGCCAGGACTTCCCCTATGTGCGGGACACAAAAGTCACGCTGGAAGATTTCCGCGCGCTCGGCATCTTCCGCGACCTGCGCTACTATCTCGTCCATCGCCTGTCCAACACGATCTACGGCTCGTCGGATACCATTGTCACATCCCGCATGGGCGGCGCGGCGCAGACCGCAAACCTTGGCAACTACACCTCGATCTCGGACAATGTGACCAATGTCAGCACGAAAATTCTGGACAGTTTTTCGGCCGCCATCGGCAACATCGTCTATGACAAAACCGCCGCGCAGGACGACCACGCGCGCCGGGTGTTCTGGGGCATGGACCTGTTCAGTTATCTGTTTGCAAGCTTTGTCGCCACGGCCTATTTCTGCCTGTTTCAGCCGTTCATGACGCTGTGGATGGGCCCCGACCGCCTGCTGCCGCTCGGCTTCCTGCTCATGTTCTGCCTGAACGAATATGTCGGCTGGAACCACCGCATGCTGGGCAGCTATCGCGCGGTGCTCGGTCATTTTGAGCTGGACCAGTGGTTCATGGTCGTCTCGGCGGCGGCCAATCTTGTGCTCAGCTTTGCGCTGTTCATCCCGTTCGGCATCGCCGGGGCGCTGGCGGCCACCGTCGTCGCCCACGCCATCATGTGGGCCGGGCGGGTCAAGGTGGTCTGCCGCCTCTATATGACCGGCGCGCTTGGGCGGTATCTGCGCGTACAGGCGGCGCATCTGCTGACGCTGGCCGCCTGCATGGGCGCGACATCCTGGGTCTGCGCGCAGCTGCCCGGCGGGGTCTTCGGCTTTGCCGGCCGCGTGGCCGTGGCGGCGCTGCTGCCAAACCTGCTGAACCTTGCCTGCTATGCCTGGACCTCCGATGCGGCGTATCTGCGCGAATATGCAGGCGGGTTGTGGCGCAAGATCAAAAATCACAGAAGGAGTTGAAACACATGAAGCGTCCCACTGTTGCCGTTCTTTATCTGTGTACTGGCGCGTATCAAGTATTTTGGAAGGATTTTTACCCCAATTTCAAGGAACTTTTTTTGCCGGAGACAGACAAAACGTTCTTTGTCTTTACGGATGCACCCACGATAGATTACGAGGGGGAGCCCGACGTGCGCCGCATCCCGCAAAAGGCCCTGCCGTGGCCTTACAGCACCATGCAGCGCTTTGAGGCGATTCTTGGGCAGGCACAGGCACTGGATAAATTCGACTATCTGTTTTTCACCAACGCCAACCTGCATTGTATGGCGCCTGTCCATGCAGCAGATCTGCTGCCGGATGCAGATAAGGGTCAGGACCTCGTGGCAGTGTGTCATCTGCCGTATTACGGGCACAATCCTATCTTTCACCCCTATGAGCGGCGGCGTAAAAGCAGGGCTGGTATACCTTACAATTGCGGGCAATATTATGTGGCGGGCGGGCTCAACGGCGGCACAGCGGGTGCTTATCTGGCCATGTGCCGCGAACTGCAGGCCCGCACGCAGGAAGACTTGAAAAATGGTGTAATCGCCTGTTGTCACGATGAAAGCCAGCTCAACCGCCTGGTCGTGGAATATTCCGATCGGTTCCGTGTTGTGGGTCCGGAGTTCTGCGTGCCGGAAGAAAGGCCGCTCCCCCCCGGACAGGAACGCATCCGCGTGCTGCAAAAAAAACGATTCATCGATGTTGATGCAGTCAAAGGGCAGGCTAAATCGCAAAACTTTTTCCAGCGCAAGTGGGAGGCTTTTAATTTGAATTGGATGCCGTATGTCTGGTACGCCAGAGACAAACTGCTGCGCTGCCGGGCGGACCCATCGGGTCGCCTGTGAGGACGGAGGAAGGTGCCGGATATGGAGAGCGTACAACCGCTTTTTTCTGTAATCACTCCCGTTTATAATGTTTGCGAGTATCTGTTGACTGCGGTGCAAAGCGTGGTGGAGCAGCCCGGCCCAAAGGATTGGGAATGCCTGCTGATCGACGATGGTTCTACCGACGGAAGCGCTGCCCTCTGTGATGCACTCGCCGGGATGTTACCCGGCGTTAAGGCTATACATCAGCCGAACCGAGGCGTCAGCGCAGCTCGGAACACTGGGCTGCGAGCAGCCCGGGGAAGGTGGGTCCTGTTTTTAGACGGGGACGACTGCTTGGCACCGGATCTGCTGCCGCAGCTGCGGCAAACAATAGAAAGCCGGCCAGAGTGCGACTGGTTGGCCGGGCGATTTCTGATCAGGGGCGCAGATGGAACGCTGCGTGAACACACCGGTCTACAGCGGCAAACAGGCGTGTTGCCCGCCGATGCGGGGGTGGTCCCGCGGCTGCAGGCGCTGTATGCAGCGGGCCACTGGTCGGTGTGGAAGTTTTGCATCCGGCATGACTTGATCGAAAAGACGGGCGCACAGTTCTGGCCACAGGTGCGCTGGGGAGAAGAATTCGGTTTCGACCTGCAGCTGATGACAGGATGTCGGGAACTGTGCCTGCTGGATATAATCTTTCTCCATTACCGGGAAGGTCGTCCGGGCAGCCTGCTCAACAACGAGAAAGGGCTGGCGGATCATTTCCTTTCACTGCAAGCCACTTGGCAGCATCTGGAGGAGATGGCGAAAAGCAAGCGGATATCTCGCCAGGACTTGCCTGCGCTGCGCGATATGGTCGCCGATATGTTCTGGCCCCAGGCCCGCACGGCAGCGGTGCGCGATGCGGCGGTGCGCCGCGCCTGCCTGCCCGGTCTGCGCGCGCTGCGCCCGCTCTACCCTTACGGAACGGAAGTGCGCACGCGCAGCAGCTGGCGCCTGTTCCAGCTGCTGCTGCGCGCGCTCGGCCCGCGCCCGGCCCTGTGGCTGGCCAGTCGGCAGCGGTGAGACAATCAAACTGAAAAGCATTTGCAAAAAGCAACCGGCTGCAGCGCAAAACTGCAGCCGGTCCTTTTTTTGAGCACACAATTTAATAACACTCAAAGCGGTTGCTGTACCCGAACTGCACCTGGCAGGTCCCCCTCTTGTGTGATTTGTCAAATTATAGCCCCGTTTTTTGTCTGTTTCCACAACACGCAAAATATGACAAACAGAAAAAAATATGATATGATATTTACAATTGTTAATGCTTTATAATTTTAACAAAATAGAATTTTCTGAGCCATATTTCCCTTTCGCGCCGTGAGACCAGGCAAAAATACAAACAAGAAAGTAGGGCGATCCATGCCCAGCATGCACGGAAAAAACCTTGTAAAGGTAAAACAGCAGAATTTGGAATCTGTCAAAGCCATCCTGTATCGTTATGCGCCTCTTTCCCGCGCCGAGATCGCTGAGCGATTGTACCTTACCCCACCTACCATTACCAACATTGTTTCCGAGCTCATCCAACAGGGCGTTGTTGAAGAATTGCCCGCCACTGTCGGGGCTGCAACTCATAGTGTCGGACGCAAGCCAATCGCCATCGATCTGGTTCCCGGTTCCCGGTTGGCGTTGGGTATTTCGCTGGGACGTGACGCCACGCATTATTGTATCACCGACCTGCGCGGCGGTGTACGGGCCCAGGGCGTGTTTGAACTGATGCCGGAGAATTATGACGATATGCTCCGCCAACTGCTGCAAATCTTGAGCAAGCTGAAAAAGCGGCACCCTGCAGAATGGGAACTTTTGATTGGCATAGGGATCGCCGTGCCGGGCATTGTCAATCCGCACACCGGTGTGATCAAAAATCTGGGCAGTGAACGCCCCAGCTGGCGCGAACAGCCACTTGGACCGGCGCTCAGCCAGAGCCTGCAGCTGCCCGTGCGCCTGGAAAACAATGTCCGGGCACGCGCCTGTGCGGTCTCTTTGTTCCGTCCCAATCTTTTGGGTGAAGAACCCTCCTTTGCATTCTGCCATGTTTCCTGGGGCATTGCCTGCCCGGTGATTTTGGACGGCAGCTCATTCCGTAGCGAGTTTTCTACTGCGGGTGAGATTGGTAAAATGATTATGGTTCCAGACTGTGGCGGCAATGAAGATTTTTCATGTCCCGGAAATCTGGAATCTCTTTCCAGCGTGCGTGCCGTTCTTTCCAACTGCCGGCAACAGCTACGCGCCGGGCACTGCGTGTCGTTGGCCAAACTGTGCCCACACCCTGATGCGCTCACACTGGAGCATGTACTCGCGGCCCAGACTGATGGCGATCCGGCCGTCTGCCAGATCATGGAACGTGCCATGTTCTACCTTGGTATCGCATTGGCCAATGTCGTCAGTTTTTTGAACCCGCATCTGATCCTGCTCAGCGGACCCATGTTCCGTGTGGCGCAAAATTTTGATACGGTCCGCCGCTCTTTAAACGAGCACGCCTTTCGTTCCAGCGACGAAAAGCTGCAGCTTATCCATGTCGACCTGGGGGAATACGGCGGCGCTGTAGGTGCAGCTGCCAGCTGCATTGAAAAACATTTTCTGCGTGCTTGAACTCTTTTGATGTTCAATGTACAGACAACTTAACCGGGAAGAAGCATTTTTCCCGGTTTTTGGTTGTCCTTTACCCCATTGAGACTTGGCAAAACGCCCAATTTTTCTTCCTAATTTTGTTTGTTCCTACGATTTCTCAAAAAAAGTCTTTCAAACGGCTTTTCGTCTTGCAATCAAGACGGCAAGCCGCTATAATATAGGCAAATTATTCATTAAATTTATAAACTATTTGTAGGTCATTCGTTAGGAGGGTCTTATTATGTTGGTCCCCATGCGCGCCATTCTGGAAGCCGCGGACAAATATCACTATGGCCAAGCAGCCTTCAACATGAACAGCGTTGGGCAGGTGCAGGCCGCAATCCGTATCCATGAATTACTGGATTCTGCCGCAATTTTGCAGGGAGCAGAAGCTTCCAACGCCTATTTGGGCGGAGCCGCTGATTTCATGCATGGCAGTTTGGAAGAAAAGACGCGCGGCGCCAAAACGCTGGGCGACACCGTCAAACGCTTTGGCGCTGACAGCCCAATCCCTGTTGCCCTTCACCTGGACCATGGTAAAAGTCTGGAAATCGTGAAAGCCTGCATCGCCGGAGGCTATACCAGCGTCATGATCGACGGTAGCAACCTTCCTTAATGCGGATAACGTTGAGCTGACCCGCGAGGTAGTCAAGTACGCCCATCCTTACGGCGTCACTGTAGAAGGCGAGCTTGGCGTTCTGGCTGGTGTAGAGGACCATGTGTTCAGCCGGTCTTCAACTTATACCAACCCCTTGCAGGCAGTCGACTTCTTCAAAAAGACAGGCTGCGACGCACTGGCTATCAGTTATGGTACTTGCCATGGCCCCAACAAAGGCAAGGATACGCACATCCGCCGTGAGATCGCCATCGCCACCAAAGAATGTATGCGGCACGAAGGCATTCGAGGGTTCCTTGTCAGCCACGGCTCGTCCACCGTACCGCCGGAGTTTGTGTCCGGCATCAACGCTTTGGGTGGTCAGCTGGAAAACGCCTTCGGCATCGAAGTCGCACAACTGGTGGATGTCGCCCGCTGCGGCATCAACAAAATCAATGTGGACACTGACATTCGCCTGGCCTGTACGCGCAATATTCTGCAGCTGTTCCACAACGAACCGCAGCTGAAAGATTGCCCTGCACTGGCTCAGCTCTATCGTGATCTCACTGCCGATCCCAGAAATTTTGACCCGCGAAACTATTGTGCCAGCATTCTGGAAACCATCGTTACAGGCTGCATTCCTGACAAAGAAACCGGCAAAATCGTGCGTTGTATGCAGGACGGCGTAGTTGCGGCAATTGCCCCGCTCATTGTACAGTTCGGCAGCTATCGCAATGCCGGTCGCGTCGAGTGTGTAACCTGCGAGCAGATGGCAGAGCGCTACAAGAGAGAAGGCATCTGACAATGAAGCATATTTTTTTGAATCTGAAGCGCTTTGACGTACCGGCCCTATACGGCGGCGTCAACCGCCTGTCTGCCCCGGCAGCTTGGGGGCAGACCATCGTAACTGATACGCAGGCCGGGCTTTCTCTGTACGATCCGGCCGAAGTCGAGTTTGTAATGTATCTGCCCGAAGCGCACATCCCGGCTGCTGTAGCAGCGCGCCAGCCTGGCAGCCGTTTAAAGATTGGTTGCCAGGGGGGTTACCGTGAGGACGTTATGCCTGGTGGAAACTTCGGCGCTTTTACCTCCAACCGCCCGGCCGCCGCAGCCAAGGCTCTTGGCTGCGAAAGCGTGCTGATCGGTCATTGTGAAGAACGCGCTGACAAACTTGGCGTTCTGGCTGCAGGCGGCGTCACAGGAGTGGATGCCTCCCATGCCGTCAACCGGTTACTCAATGCAGAGATCAAGGCTGCAACCGCCCGCGGCATGAGCGTCCTATACTGCATAGGCGAAAGAAGCGTGGAGCAGGATGCCTGGCAGCAGGTTTTGGGGGATCAGCTGCGCCTGGGGCTGGATGGTGTGAACAAAAAGCAGGTGATCATCGCCTACGAGCCGATCTGGTCGATCGGCCCCGGCAAACCCCCTGCCGACAGACCCTATATTACCAAGATCGCACGCTTCATCAAAGAGCAGACAGGCGGGATGGAGGTCGTATACGGCGGCGGCCTGAAAAGTGAAAACGCGGCCATGTTGGCCTCGATCCCGGAGATCGACGGTGGTCTTATCGCCTTGACACGTTTTAGCGGCGAAATCGGTTTTTATCCTGAGGAGTATCTGGATATCATCCGCCAGTATACAAGGTGTATCTAAATCTCCATTCATGTCTAATTCTGTCCGGACATTTCTGGCGCAGTTCCCGGCTTATACCTAAAGCGTTGTCACTCAAAAGCAGCATCTGCTGCGTTACGAAAGCTTGGAACTCACCAAACATTCCTGCTGCTCCGCGCCTTACATCCGCTACTTTTTATCGAATCCCTTTTTATTTTTAGTTTTAGGCACTTTTGACTTATCGGCCCCCTAGGGGAAAAGGAGATTTTATGAAACATTTTGAATTTGAATACGGCGCCGGTACGATGGGCGCCGACCTGCCTGATTCCACCGATGAATTCATCCCCGGCGTTACGATGCCAGATCCGGCTTATATCCCTAACGACCGGCTCGAGGCAGCCTACAGCGAAAGTCTTGACCACCCCATCGGTATGCAGCCTGTGAAAGAGTTGGTCCATAGGGGCAGCAAAGTCGTTTTCGTCGTTCCCGATCGCGTAAAGGGCGGCGAACAACCTACTAGCCATCGCAAATTATCGATCAAGTACATTTTGCAGGACCTGTACAGCGCAGGCGTAGAAAAAAAGGACATTCTCTTTATTATCTCCAACGGCCTGCACCCGCGTTCGACTGACAATGATGCGCTCGCTATCTTCGGCCCTGAACTCTACAACGAATTCTGGCCTACCGGCCAGATCATCAGCCATGATTCCGAAGATCCGGACAACATGGTTGATTTAGGGCTTACCGAACGCGGCGACCCCGTGTGGATGAACCGCATGGTCTATGAGGCGGATCTCCCCATCCTCATCGGTCATGTAAACGGGAACCCCTACGGTGGCTATTCCGGCGGCTATAAACACAGCGCTACCGGCATTACCAACTGGAAAAGCATTGCCAGCCACCATGTACCGGCAGTCATGCACAGGCCGGATTTCACACCGGTCAATAACAGCAGCTTGATGCGGGACAAATTCAATGAAATTTCCATGCATATGGAAGAAAAGATGGGGCACCCCTTCTTCTGCTGCGATGCAGTGCTGGATTCCAAAAGCCGCCAAATCGCCATTTTTTTCCGGATACGCCAAAGAAATGATGCCTGAAAGCTGGAAAGTGGCCGACAAGAGGACCTATGTCCATTGGGCGGAAAAAAAGTATGATGTGCTGGTATTTGGCATGCCGCAGAAATTCCATTATGGCGACGGTATGGGCGCCAATCCCATTATGATGATGCAGGCGCTTTCGGCGCAGGTCCTGCGTTTCAAGCGCGTGATGAGCGATCATTGCGTCATCATCTGCTCCGCGCTATGCAACGGTTTTTTCAACGACAAAAAGTGGCCTTACCTGCGTGCGTGCTATGAGTGGTTTCAGCACGATCAGATGAACGTTCTGCCGGATATGAACCGCCTGGGTGAATATTTCGCCACCAACCAGGAGTATATTCGCCAATACCGTTTCGCCAATGCCTTCCATCCCTTCCACGGCTTTTCCATGATGAGCTGCGCGCATATTGCCGAGATGAACACCAGCGCCATCTACATCGTTGGCGCGGAAGATCCCGGTTATGCGCGTGGCATGGGATTAAAGACCCGCGCAACTTTTGAGGAGGCGCTGGAGGATGCCCAAAAGAAGTATGTAGGCTATTCGCCGAACATTTTAGCGCTCCCGCTGACCTTCAAAACGACCAGCGTACATCTGTGCATGAAAAACCCGGCGCAGGATTGCATGGATGAATATGGACACCACCCTTGCGGCGGCTGCGGCTGAAAGGAGAAACCATGGCTGGCAATCTGTTGATCGTACATGGCGGCGGCCCCACCGCTGTCATTAACGCATCGCTGTACGGGGCGATCCGGCAGGCGCAGGGATGCCCGCATGTGGACCGTGTATTGGTTGCCATCGGCGGCACCGGCGGGCTGCTGAATGAACGCCTTTGTGATGTGACTGACCTTCCGGATTATAAATCATGTGCCCTGCTGTGCAGTCCGGGTTCTGCCATCGGCACCAGCCGCGACGCGCTGGAGGCTACGGAATACGCAGCGATGGTACAGATTTTGCAAAAGTATAATATCCGCTATGTACTGATGACCGGCGGCAATGGTACCATGGATACCTGTGGAAAACTGTACAAACACTGCAAAACAAGCGGCATCGCAGTGATCGGTATTCCCAAGACAATGGACAACGACCTGGCTGTCACCGACCATGCCCCGGGGTTTGGAAGCGCCGCACGGTACATGGCGGGCAGTGTAGCCGAAGTTTGCTGTGATGTCGAAAGCCTGCCTATCCATGTGGTGGTGATCGAAGCACTGGGGCGCAACGCCGGGTGGGTGACGGCGGCCAGCGCGCTGGCCGCTGACAGCTACGGCCAGGGCCCAGACTTGATCTACTTGCCGGAACGAAGTTTTGATGAAGACGAATTTCTCTGCGATGTCAGAGATTTGATCCAAGCGAAAGGCCACGGTGTGATCGTCGCCAGCGAGGGGCTGCACGATATCAACGGAAAGCCGATCGTCGACCCGGTTTTTACCGTGGGTCGCTCAACGTATTTTGGCGATGTCAGCGCGCATTTGGCGCAGCGCATCACCCAAAAGCTCGGATACAAATCCCGCAGCGAAAAGCCCGGCCTTTTGGGAAGGGCCTCCATCGCCTGGCAAAGCCTGACAGACCGGCAGGAAGCGGAACTATGCGGCCGCGCTGCCGTAGATGCCGCCACAAACGGGGAAAACGGAAAAATGGTAGCACTACGGCGCGTCCCCGGCGAAGAGTATCGCTGCGAGACATTTTTGGCCGACATCGCCGATGTGATGATGACTGAGCATAAACTCCCCGACCGATTCATCAATGCAAAAGGTAATGGCGTCACTGAAGAATTCAAAGCCTGGTGCCGTCCATTGCTGGGGCCGCCGCTTCCGCGGCTGATTGACCTGCGCAGTGAATACCGACCATGAAAGAAGGGACCATCATGTTAAAACTCAGCATACATGACCAGCGCGCACTGGTCAGTGAGGCCGAGCTGACCGCTGCTATTGCTGCCGGCCTGCCCATGCTGGCGCGCGCGCAAACTGGCGAAGCGCAGTATGCAAATGAACAGGGTTGGCTGCACGTGGATGAATGGGCCAGCGAAGAAGTGCTAACCCGAATAGAAGACATCGCCGCCAACGTGCGGGCAACCTGCGATGCGTTTGTTCTCATCGGCGTAGGCGGTTCCAACAACGCGGCTCGTTCAGTAATCGAGGCGCTGGCCGACGGTTCCGGTCCCCAAATCGTCTATGTCGGCAACACCCTTTCGGCCAACGCCATGAACCGCATGCTCAAGCAGCTGGAAGGCAAACGCTTTGCCGTAGATTGTATTGCAAAGAATTTTGAAACATTAGAACCAGGCGCCTCGTTCCGTGTTTTGCGGCGCATGCTGTCAGCCCAGTACACGCCGGAAGAAAGCGCGCGCCGTGTTATCTGCACGGGTACGATAGGCTCTGCGCTGGAAAAGCTCTGCAAAGAGGAAGGCTACACCTTTATCCCCTTCCCCACCAACATCGGCGGCCGTTATACCGCTATGAGCTATGTCGGTCTGCTGCCGATGGCTGTGGCTGGTATTGATGTGCGCGCTTTGGTTCGTGGCGCGGCCGATATGGCGCGCACATTGCACACCGGCGCGCCGGAGGAGAACCTGGCGCTGCGCTACGCTGTCCTGCGCAACCTGTATTACCAGCACGGCTACAAGATGGAGCTGTTGGCCAGCTTTGAACCACAGCTGCGCTGGTTTTATAAGTGGTGGGTCCAGCTGTTTGCAGAAAGCGAAGGCAAAGACGGCAAGGGGTTGTTCCCAACAGCGGCCGAATACTCAGAAGAGCTGCATGCAGTGGGCCAATATATCCAGGACGGGGCTCCGCTGATGTTTGAAACCTTTTTGGACATTGAGGCACGCCAGGACAGCCTTGTCGTAATGCCGGACGGTAAAAAGGATTACTTTGATTATCTCGACGGGAAGGACTATTATGATATCAACAAAGCGGCATTTTCCGCTACTGTAACCGCACACAGCGCCAAGCTGCCCTGTCTTGTTTTTGAGGTCCCCGCCCTGGACGCCTATAACTTTGGGCAGATGTTCTACTTTTTCCAGTTCGCCTGCTATATTTCGGGCAGCCTGCTGGGTGTGAATCCCTTCAATCAACCCGGCGTAGAAGCCTACAAGCGCTGGATGTTCCAAGCTCTCGGCAAATAGCATCCACAAAAGAATGAAAACCGGCGTCTGCAAAAGCAGCTTTAGCCTTTGCAGACGCCGGTCTTATTTTATTTGGCACATCGGTTTGCAACGCGCACGGTTATCCGTTTTCCGCCCTGTTACGCATACAGCAGCCAGAAGTAGATATAGGCGGGGATGACGGCGGCGAGGGTGAAGGGGATGCCGATGCGGCAGAAGTCGCCGGTCTTGACCTCGTAGCCTTCGCGGCGCAGGATGCCGATGCCGGTGATGTTGGCCGAAGCGCCGATCGGCGTGCAGTTGCCGCCCAGCGTCGCGCCCGAAAGCAGGCCGAAGTAAAGCAGCGTGGGGTCGATGCCCAGCGTGCTGGCCAGGCCGGTGACGACCGGCAGCATGGTGGCGACGTAGGGGATGTTGTCGATAAAGGCGGAGAACAGCACCGACGCCCAGACGATGACCGTGTAGATCACAAAGACATTGCCGCCGCCCATACGCGCCAGCAGGCCCGCGGCCGCATCGACGACGCCCATGTTGGTGATGCCGCCGATGACCAGGAACAGGCCGAACAGCAGGCCGATGGTCTCAAAGTCGATCGACTTGATGGGGCCGAGGAAAGCGTCCGCACTGCGGGTGCGGGCGAAGGTATAGACCATGCCGATGATGAACAGCGACACGCAGATCAGGCCGTTGGTGATGTCGGGCTTGACCGGGATGAACGAGGCCGAGATCAGCAGCGCGATCATGCCCACAAGCAGGACGGTGGGCACATAGTCGGTCACGGGGGTCAGCTCACCGCGCTGTTCGATGGAGTCTTTTTCCTTGCGGAACAGCCAGGCCAGGATCAGCGCAGAGGCAATGGCGCCGAGCTCGACCGCAAAGAAGATGCCCGGGCGGCCCTTGTACCAGAAGAAATCGAGGAAGCTCATGTCCGCATAGGAGCCGAGCATGATGGCCGTGGTGTCGCCCACAAGCGTGGCCGCGCCCTGCAGGTTGGAGGAGACGGCGATGCCGATGATGAACGGGACCGGGTTGGTCTTGAGCTTTTTGCAGATGGCCAGCGCGACCGGCGCGACCATGAGCACGGTGGCGACGTTATCCACAAAAGCCGAGATGATGCCCGCGAACAGCGCCAGCGCCACGGCGGCCATCTGCACGTTGGGCACCTTGAGCATGATCATATCGGCCAGGCGGGCGGGCATGCGGCTGTCAATGAACAGCTGCACCAGGCCCATCGTGCCCGCGATCATCAGCAGCACGTTCCAGTCGATCGCGCCGAAGATCTGGTCAAACGGCAGCATGCCGGTGGCGATGAAGACCACCGCCGAGCCCAGCGCGATGTAGGGGCGGTATTTGGTGAAGGTCAGCATCAAAACATAGGTAACGGCAAACAGGATCAGAGCATAGATCATAGTCATACCAGCTTTCCGGGCGCAGCGCGCCAGTTTTTCTGTATATAGGGATAATTATACAACGGCGCGCGCCAAAATGCAACGCGGCGGCGGGCGGAAAAGGGCGGATTTGGACATCCGTTCGTTTTCTTTGTCAAATCTTAGTTGGACAGCCCCGTTTTTCCGTGATAGGATAGAGATAAAAAGAAGTCCCCCGCCCGGAAAACGCGCAGTGCGGCCGGGCGCGGGCGCCGGTTTCATCCTGTGCAAAGGAGGTCCCCCCATGAAAAAGCTATGTTTGACGGCGGCCGCAGCCGCCCTGCTGGTGCTGACCGCCTGCGGCGCCAAAAAAGCTGCCCCGGTCGTGACCGAAATGAACACGGTCTTTTACGGCGCGGACGGTTCACAGCTCGCCACACAGCGCACCGTGAACACCTACGACGAAAAAGGGCTTGCGCTGCGCACAGAGATCGAGCAGGACGGCACGCTGTTGATGCGCCTGGAATCCACCTATAACGAGGACGGCGTGCTCACCGGCAGCGTCCAGTACGACGGCGCGGGCAATGTGACCGGCACCAACACCTATGATGAAAACGGCAACCTGCTCACGCTTGTCTCGACCACGTCGGTCGCGACCCCCGAAGGCGGGATCGAAACCGGCGAGATCCGCCGGACCTGCACCTATGACGGGCAGGGCCGCCTGCTGGAGGACGTGTTCGAGACGCCGTACGGCACCGAGATCAAGCGCTACACCTACAACGACGACGGCACCGGCGCCATGGAGCTGGAGCGGGACGGCGCCGTGCAGTATACCGACACGCTGACGCTGGACGAAGACGGCAACATCCGGACCCAGACCCGCAGCGGCGACACCGGTGAGAGCGTTACCACCTACAACAGCAGCGGCGACCTGCTGAGCGTGGTGGCGACCGATGCAAACGGCGAGGTCACAAGCGAACAGACCTATACCCACGACAAAGACGGCAACCTGCTGAGCGAGGTGTGGAACATACAGGGCACGCCGCGGGAGATCACCTACACCTATGACGAATACGGAAACGAGCTGAGCCACCGCCGTGTGGAGAACGGCGTGCTGGCCGAGGAATCCACCTCGACCGTGCTGCCGCTGGACGAAGCGCTGGCGCAGCAGGCAGACGCGCAGTAAAAAACAGCCGCCCCGGCCGGGGCGGCTGTTTTTGGTGACGATGAGGTACTGTTTTGGGGGTTACGCGTTGGCGGGGGCGGTCTCGCTGTCTTTCTTGGCGGCGAAGTAGGCGCGCAGAGAGTTGACGACGATGGTCACGCCCAGGGCGATGAGCAGCACCGCGATGATGAGCTGCAGGCCCTCGACCCAGAAGGTTCCGCTGCCGGCCTGGAACGCCTTGACCATCGCGATCAGGCGCTGCACCAGCGCGGTGAAGGTGACGCAGAGCATGATGATGAGCGGCGGGAACAGCATCTTGTTGTTGCGGCCGGTGACTTTCATGAACACGCAGAGCGTGACGAGCACCAGCGCCGACAGCAGCTGGTTGGCGGAGCCGAACAGCGGCCAGATGTTGCTGTAGCCGATCTTGGCCAGGATGAAGCCGTAGATCAGCGTGATGATGGTGGAAACATAGGTGTTGCACAGGAACTTGCGCCAGGGGGCGGCGTTCTGCATATCATCCACGCTGAACATCTCCTGCCAGCTCATGCGGCCGATGCGGGAGACGGCGTCCAGGCTGGTGAGCGCCAGGGCGGACACGCACATGGTCATGAAGCACTGGGCCACATAGACAGGCACGCCGAACATCTCGAAGAAGCCGGCGACGCCGGAGGAGAAGATCTGGAACGGGGTACCGGCGGCGGGGGTGCCGTCCGCCGCAGCCGCCGCACCGGCCACGCACAGGGCCAGGATGGCGAGCAGGCTTTCGGTGACCATGGCGCCGTAGCCGACCTTGAGCATGTCCTTTTCATTCTCGACCGTTTTGGAGGAGGTGCTGCTGGACACAAGGCTGTGGAAGCCGGAGACCGCGCCGCAGGCCACGGTGACGAACAGGATCGGGAACAGGTCGCCCAGGCTTTCGTTGTGGAAGCCGGTGTACATGGGCAGGTTCATGGTGGGGTGGGCGATCAGGATGCCCAGCACCGCGCCCGCGATCATACCGGCGAACATGAAGGTGGTCATGGCGTCGCGCGGCTGTTTGAGCAGCCACATGGGCAGCACGGCGGTGAAGAAGATGTAGATGAAGGTGATGTAGAGCCAGGCTTCTTTGCCAAGGATCAGCGGCATAAACATGCCGAGCACGAGCGAGGCGACGGTGCACGCCAGCGCCACGCCCGCATGGGCCGCGCCCTTGAACTGGAAGCGGCGCTGCACAAGGCCGAACAGGATGGCAAAGGCGATGAAGAACAGCGAGATGCTGCCCGCCGCGCCGTTGGTCTTGGCCGCGGCGGCGAGAGCGCCTTCGGCGTCATAGGCGTTGAAGGTACCGGCGACCATATCGGCAAACGCGGCGATGACAAGGCCGCAGAACAGCCAGCTGAAAACCAGGAACAGCTTGCGGCCGAATTTGCCGATGTATTTTTCGATCAGCAGGCCCATGGATTTGCCTTCGTTCTTGACGCTGGCGTACAGCGCGCCGAAGTCTGTGACGGCGCCGAAGAAGATGCCGCCCAGGATGATCCACAGGAAAACGGGCAGCCAGCCGAACGCGGCGGCCTGGATGGCGCCGGTGACGGGGCCCGCGCCCGCAATGGAGCTGAACTGGTGGCTGAAAACGGTCCAGCCGTCAGTGGGGACATAGTCTTTGCCGTCGTTCTTGAGCACGGCGGGGGTCTTGGCGTTGGGGTCGATGCCCCAGCTGCGCGCGATCCAGCGGCCATACAGTGCGTAAGCCGCGACCAGGCACACCGCCGCAATGAGTACGATCACAAGTGTGTTCATGCAGTATTCCTTCCTCTTTTTTCAAGTTGCAACTTCCTGCGGGCGGCAGCGGCCGGGGCGCGGCCCCATGCAAAAAGGCCCCCGCCTTTGCCGCAGGGCGCTGTGCGCCCCGCGCTGCAAAGACGAAGGCCCGACAGGTACAAAACCTGCAAACTTCCGCGTTACCACTTTGCTTGCCGCCCTGTTTGCCAAAGCGGCCACTTGACCGCGGCGAAACGCCGCGCCCCCGGATAACGGCGGGACACCCGGCCCCACGCTACCCAGCCGCCGGGGCGGCCTTCACGGGGGCTGCTGGCAGGTGAGGACCCTCCCGCGCCTTGCTGCCGCCTCGCACAACCGGCGGCTTTCTGGAAGCGGTGATGCCGAAGGGCCGATACTCCTGGTCACTGCATTTGCCCGATGAAATTGTATATCTACTCTACACCCGCAGCGGCGCTTTGTCAATTTTGCCGCCCGATTTTTGTAAATTTGCAGGTTTGGGCAGCACGTTGTCTAAAATATTTGGACAATTTGTGAACGGGTTGGCGGGCAAAGTGTATAAATATACGCCCCGGCTTTTGCGGGGGAGGCAAAAGCCGGGGCGTATGGAATTGGTGCGGTAAGGCTTAATACAGTGTGCCGCTGGGGGAGCAATAGAGGGTTACGCTGGGATAGGCTTCATTTCCGTTGCTTCCGTTTCGCATCGTGCCGCTGGCAGATGCCGAGTTCCCGCTTGGCCAAGCGCTTCCCGAAGCGCAATACCAGGCATTATTATTGATTGTAACACCATAAGAAGCTGCCGTACATTTGCCGTCACTGGCAAAAGTGCCATAGACTGTGAAATTCCATGCGAGACCACCATCATAATACGAATAGTCTTTATGCCCGCTAATGGTTCCATTTCTCATTCGGTCAGCATCCTGATACACAGTAACGACGGCATAACTCCCATTATCAAAAGTTTCCAGATACCGATCTACTAAAATCTCTTTTTTCTCTAAAGCAAACACATTCGTAGCGCAAAGCGATGCCAGAATACAAACTGTTATCAGTACGGCAATCCATTTTTGTTTCGTTAATTTCACCATATCAGTGGCGCCTCCTCCGGGTAGGGTGGATTCGTTGGCATCGGTCCCTCCATTTCCACAGCTGGGCCGATTACGACATAAGCCGGTGTCATCAAGCGATTGATAGCCAATCTGCCAAAGAAAAACAACACATACGCCAGCCCCAGCCCCACTATTGTAAGAGCCACCAAACGCCGCCAGCGGAAGCGCCTGGCTTCTCGCCTGATCTGTTCAGCGTCCAGAGAGCCGAGTATCTGCTCCGCCGCCTGCCGGGGCGTGCCGAATTCGGCCGTCAGGTCGTCCCAAGCGGCAGCGGGGTTGCGCTCGAGGTATTCTTCCAAGCTGGCGCGGGTGTCCTGCACAGCGCGGCGGCGCAGCTGGGGCGCCGCCGCCAGCTCCCGGTGCAGCAGCTTGCAGTACCGGCGGCAAAGCCGGACGGCGTCGTTCGACGGTTCAGCCATTGCCTTCTCCCCCTTTATTCAGTTTCAAAATGGCGCGGATACCCTCCTGTACGCCGAGATATTCCGCCAGGCTTTCGCGGAAATAGCGCTCCCCGGCCGGTTCCAGGTGGTAATAGGTACGCTTGCGGCGCTTGCCCACCAGTTCCTCCCGGGCAGAGATGTAACCGCCATCCTGTAAGCGATAGAGCGTCGGGTACATAGAGGTTTCCTGCAAAACAAATTTTCCGTGGCTGCGCTCCCGCAAAGCCTGCGCCATCTCATAGCCATACATATCCTGTTCGGACAGCAGGCTGAGCAGCACCAGCTCGGTCACGCCGCGCTTGAGATTATCAGAGATTCCCATGGGTTCCTCGTTCAAAGTAACGGTGTCGACACCTGTTAACATAACAAATATAGCAAATATAACAAACATCGTCAATACTTGTTGTGATAAAGTATCATTGACAGCCTGTTTGAATAGACGCTATAATTATATCAATCCAATTTCTCTCTGACGAATGGTGGATTTTATGCTGTACAAATAAAAAGCAGCGGCGCGGGGCCACGGCGGGATGAGGGCATCCCGCCCTACGGACGTTTTACAGGTTGCCCGCCAAGCGGGAAAGCCGCCCGCTTCCGCCTCGGGAAAACCATGTGGAGTAGAACCGGGTGGTCAAGATTTGGTAAAGATTGCGGTGTTTCGATTGACACCCCTGCCGCACCATGCTACGCTAAAATCAAGAAATGCCTGTTATTGAGCGGCGGGCCGCCCAAAACTGCGGTGGCCTGCCCAGATCACGCCGGAAGGAGACGATACTAATGAAAACAAAAAAACGGATCGTTCTAGTTTTGCTGGCAGCCATTCTGGCGGCCATTTTAGTGGTTGTCGCCCGGCAGGGAAAAAGCGGCAATGACGGCGGTTTGTTTACCCTTGAAGAAGTAGCCGCCCGGGAAGCCTTGTTCGGCAAGAGTCTTGATGAAGTGTTGGATGGTTTGGGCTTAACGCGGGCAGCCGGAAGCAAACGCCCCTATTCCCCCGGCGGTTGGCGGAGAACAAAAAAGTATACGCTGGCTGACACGCAGTTCAATCAAGACCTTTATTTCACTCAAGACCCAACTGACAATGGCAAATTGACCCAATATCGGTTTGAGCGTTTGGGCCCAAACGGAGCTTCCCTTTCCTTTGAAGAAGTGCAGGAGTTGGTAAACGTACTGACCTCGCAGGCTATGGACCTGTACGGTGAACCGTTTTCGACTGAGAACAGCCATGTTTGCACGAGTGCCGAAGAATTGCTGGAAGAGATTCAATCAACCGATTTCAGCGGATACCGGTACATACAGTGGAAAATCGGCGAAAAGACCCAATTTTACATCAATGTCGGCGGTTCCAGCGAGGACGGATATATTCTTACTGTAAATTACACGGAATGGGACTATGCGGCACAATTTATGACAGAAGATACCATGTAAATTAGGATTTGTCGTCAGTTCATCCTCTTCACTCCGCCCCGCGGTCCTCCCCTACTCCCGGGGGGCCGCGGGGCGGTTTTCCCCGTCCGCCCGGGGCGCTTTTCGCGCGGGCGCGGCCAAGATTCGGCAAAGAATGCCGCGTTTTGGTTGACGGCGGGCGTTTGCCATGGTACGCTAATCACAAAGAGCTTTCCCTTTTGCCCTGTTGAAGGGAGGATGTCCAATGAAAAGGTTCGGTTTCGGGGTCAGGTTTGCGGCCCTGCTCGCCGCCATTGCCGCGGTGATCGTCCTGCTGGTGCTGGTGATCGGCAACCGCGCCCGCAAGGGGCGCACCGGCCTGCCGCTGGACGAAGAGACCGGCCTGCTGGGCAGCGCCGCGCTGGTCAAGCTGGAAAAAGCCTACGGCAACAGCTTGCCGGTCGCGCTGCGGCGGCTGGGGCTGAACCGGCTGGACATCCAGGAGCTGGCGTACCAGAAAAACGGATACCAGCTGAACCAGCTGCTGACCTGGGAGGAGCGGGAGTTTTACGTCCGCCTGGAAATGCTGGTGGATAAGTTCAACACCTATTCCATTACCCTGTGCGACGGCGGCGAAGGCGCCACCAAAGCGCAGGCCGTTGAAATGGCGGACTTCTGGCTGGCGCAGGCCACCGCGCTGTACGGCGAACCGCTGGAAACCAACGACCCGCACAACACGCTGGCACAGGACGAAGGCCGCGCGAAACTGCAGGACCCGGATTTCCACGGTTTTCTGTACGCCATGTGGAAAATTGGCGACGGCACACGGTTTTACATCAATATTGTCGTCAACCAAACCGATGAATACGACGGATGCTTCGCGAGTATCAATTATCTGCCCTGGAAGGACAACGACCTTGCCTTTATGTCCGAAACGTGGTGATTTTTGGTTGGCCCGGCCGATGCAAAAGGCGAAACACACCAATATGAACGCCCGCGGCCCCCTGCTGTTTGCATGGGGGCCGCGGGCGGTTTTGTTGGGCAGGGCGCGGGGAGGGGTTGCGGCCAGGCGGCAGCGTTTGCGGCGGGGCGGGGTGCGGCGGGATGAGGGCATCCCGCCCTACGGACGCCCGTTTGGTCACGGGCATCCCGTTTGGCCCGAAGCAGAAAATTTATTCGTAGGGGCGGGATTTACTGCGCCCGCAGGCGCGTTTCGGAGGCTAACCGCCGCGCAGCGGCGGCTCTTAGGCCGGAGATCCCGCCCGTGGAACCTTGCGCCGCCGTCGGATCCCCGGGCCGATATGGAATCGGCCCCTACAGGCGGCAAGGCAATGCCCACAGCCGCCCGCAGGCGTTTGCCGCGCCGCAGGCTTGCGGGACGATGCGAGCATCGTCCCCTACAGTCTCAACGGCATTTTCGTTTGCGGCGGCGTGGGGCGGGCCGATATGAAATCGGCCCCTACGGTCTCAACGGGTTTTTGGGGCCGGGTTTCGCGTCTGCCGGGGGCCTTATACCCCGGCGGGCAGGGTGGTTTCCAGCCGGGGCGCGCCGCCCGCCAGGTCTTCGGCGGTCAGGGGCTGGGGCGCGGCCGGGGCGGCGCCCAGGTTTTCCCGCGCGACGGCCAGCATCAGCTTGATGCGGTTTTCCTGGTTGACGCGGGTCGCGCTGGGGTCGTAGTCGATGGGGGTGATGTTGGCCTCCGGGTGCAGCGCGCGGATTTTGTTGATCATGCCCTTGCCCACGATGTGGTTGGGCAGGCAGCCGAACGGCTGCGCGCAGACGATGTTGGCGTAGCCGCCTTCGACCAGCTCGATCATTTCGGCGGTCAGCAGCCAGCCTTCGCCCATCTTGGCCCCCAGCGAGATGACGCCCTCCGGCTTTTTCATCAGCTCGCGGAAGGACCCCGGCGCATAGAAGCCGTTTTGGCGCATCGCCTCGTTGCAGCTTTCGCCGATGGAATCCAGCCACGAGAGCAGCATATCCGCGCCGCCGGCCTTGAGCTTGCTGCCGCCGTAAAGGTCGACGTCCAGCGTCTGGTTAGCGATGCAGTATTCGACAAAGCCCATCAGGCCGGGCAGGTTGACTTCGCAGTCCTGGCTTTCCAGGAACTTTTCCAGGTCGTTGTTGCCCAGCGGCGAATATTTGACGTAAATTTCGCCGACGACGCCGACCTTGACCTTGGGGACGACCGTGCGGGGAATCTTGGCAAAATCGGCGGCGATGCGCGGGAATTCGCGCTTCATATCGTGCCCGCTGTAGTTGCGGCTCTCGCGCATCCAGCCCTGGATCTCGGCGATCCAGCGCTCGGTGGCCTCGTCGGCCGCGCCGGGCGTGTCCTCGTAGGGCTTGACCTGGCTGCGCAGCGCGCAGAGCATGTCGCCGTAGAAGATGCTGGCCAGCACCTTGCGCAGCAGCGGCAGCGTGATGGGCAGGCCGCTGTTTTTTTCCAGCCCGGAAAAGTTGAGCGAGGCGACCGGGATGTTGCCGTAGCCGGATTTGACCAGCGCCTTGCGCAGCAGCTTGATATAGTTGGACGCGCGGCAGCCGCCGCCGGTCTGGGTGATGAGCAGCGCCGTGTGGTCCAGGTCGTATTTGCCGCTGTTGAGCGCGTCGATAAACTGGCCAATGACCAGCAGCGCCGGGTAGCAGGTATCGTTGTGGACGTATTTCAGCCCCAGCTGTGCGACCTCGCTGCCGCAGTTGCCCAAAATTTCGACATTGTAGCCCTCACATTCCAGCGCGGCCGCCATCAGGCGGAACTGGGTCACGGCCATGTTGGGGATCAAAATTTTGTGGGTCTTGACCATGTCCTTGGTGAAGTTGGGGGTCATGTACTCCATGCGGTTCAGTTCCTCCCTTTTTCCTCCGCCCGTTCTTCCAGGGCGGCAAACAGGCTGCGCAGGCGGATGTTGACGGCGCCGAGGTTGGTGATCTCGTCGATCTTGAGCTGGGTGTACAGCTTATCGCCTTCCTGCAGGATCTCGCGGGTCTCGTCGGTCGTGATGGCGTCCAGCCCGCAGCCGAAGCTGACGAGCTGCACCAGGTCCATATCCGGCTGGGTGGTGCAGTATCGGGCGGCCGCGTACAGGCGGCTGTGGTAGGTCCACTGGTTGAGCACCGAAGTGGGGAATTTTTCCACCAGATGGCTGACCGAATCCTCGGTGACGACAGCCGCGCCCTGGCGGATGATGAGCTTGTCGATGCCGTGGTTGACTTCCGGGTCGACATGATAGGGGCGGCCCGCCAGCACAATGATGCGCTTGCCCTCGGCGCGCGCACGCGCGATGATCTCGGCGCCCTTGGCGCGCACCTGGGCCATGTGGCGCTCATACTCGGCATAGGCGGCGTCGATGGCCTGCGCCACGGCCCGGTGGTCAAGGCCGGGGAAATACTTGTCCAGCACCGCCGGGAAACGTTTGGTAAAGTCCTTGCGGCGGGCCAGGTTGAGATAGTCGTAGATGAAGGTGGTTTGCGCAAGCTCGTGGCAGTTGCCCTCGAGCACTTCGGGGTAATAGGCGACGACCGGGCAGTTGTAGTGGTTGTCGCCCAGATGCTCGTCGATGTTATAGCTCATGCAGGGGTAGAAGATCGCGTCGACGCCCATCTTGACGAGCTCGGCGATGTGCCCGTGCGCGAGCTTGGCCGGGAAGCAGGCGGTATCGCTGGGGATGGTGGCCTGGCCTTCCTGATACAGCGCGCGGCTGGATACCGGGCTGGTTTTGACCGTAAAGCCGAGCTTTGTGAACAGCGTGTGCCAGAACGGCAGCAGTTCGTACATGTTCAGGCACAGCGGCAGGCCGATGGTCCCGCGGCTGTTTTCAAGGTTTTGGGGCTTGTAGTCCAGCAGCAGGCGCAGCTTGTAGGCGTAGAGGTCCAGGTCCTCGTTGGTGGCCTTGCCGGTCACGGGTTTGTCGCAGCGGTTGCCGGAAATAAAGCGCTTGCCGTCCGCAAAGATGTTGACGGTCAGCTGGCAGTGGTTGCCGCAGCCGTTGCACTGCACGGTGTTGACTTTCTGGGTGAAGGCTTCGAGCTCCGCCAGCGTCAGCACGCTGCTGTGCGCGCCGGGCTTTGCGTGCGCCTTGCCGTACAGCGCCGCGCCGAACGCGCCCATCAGACCGGCAATGTCGGGGCGGATGACCTCGACGCCCATCTCCTTTTCAAACGCGCGCAGCACGGCTTCGTTGTAGAAAGTGCCGCCCTGCACGACGATGTTGCGGCCGAGCTCCTCCGGGCTGGAGGCGCGGATGACCTTGTACAGCGCGTTTTTGACGACCGAGATCGAAAGCCCGGCGCTGATGTTTTCGATCGAAGCGCCGTCTTTCTGCGCCTGTTTGACGCTGGAGTTCATGAACACGGTGCAGCGGCTGCCCAGGTCGACGGGGCGGTCCGCAAAAAGGCCGAGGGCCGCGAACTCCTTGACGTCGTAGCCCAGCGCCTGGGCAAAGGTCTGCAAAAAGGACCCGCAGCCGGACGAACAGGCTTCGTTCAAGAAAATATTGCTGATCGCGCCGTCCTCGATCTTGAAGCATTTCATGTCCTGGCCGCCGATGTCGATGATGAAATCGACGTTGGGCATAAAGTGCTTGGCGGCCGTGAAGTGGGCCACCGTCTCGACAAGGCCGCGGTCGCAGTGGAACGCGTTTTTGACAAGCTCTTCGCCGTAGCCGGTCGTGGTGACGCTGGCGACCTCCAGCCCCGGGTGTTTTTCGTACAGTTCGGTCAGCACCTTGCGCACAAGCGGGATCGGGTTGCCCAGGTTGGGCTGGTAGCTTGTGAACAGGATGTTGTCGCTTTCGTCAATGACGGCCAGCTTGATGGTGGTGGAGCCGGAGTCGATGCCGATGTGCACCGGGCCGCACTGCGCGCCGAACGCCACGCGCGGCACGGCGGCCTTCATGTGGCGGGCGTGGAAGTCCTCGTACTCCTGCTTGCTGGCAAACAGCGGCGGCAGGCTGACATAGGTAGCCGTGGCGCTGTACCGGCCCAGGCGGTCGATGACGGCGGGCAGGTCGCATTCGCGGTCGGCATAGAACGCCGCGCCCAGCGCGACGTACAAAAGGCTGTTTTCCGGGCAGGTGCCCTGCAGGTGCAGCGTCTCGTCAAAGCATTTGCGCAGCACGCCCGAGAAGGTCAGCGGCCCGCCCAGATAGAGCACGTTGCCCTTGATCGGCCGCCCCTGCGCCAGACCGGCGATGGTCTGGTTGACGACCGCCTGGTAGATGGAGGCGGCAATGTCCCCCGCCTGCGCGCCCTGGTTGATGAGCGGCTGCACGTCGCTCTTGGCAAACACGCCGCAGCGCGAGGCGATGGTGTAGGTGCGCTGCGCGCCCTGGGCGGCTTTGTCCATCTCGTCGGCGCTCATCTTGAGCAGCGTGGCCATCTGGTCGATGAAGGCGCCGGTGCCGCCCGCGCAGGAGCCGTTCATGCGCACCTCGGTGCCTTTGGTCAAAAACAGGATCTTGGCGTCCTCGCCGCCCAGCTCGATGATGCAGTCGGTGCCGGGGGCCAGGCGGTTGGCCGCCACGCGGGTGGCAAAGACCTCCTGCACAAAGGGCACCTGGCAGCTGTCCGCCAGACCCATGCCCGCCGAACCCGAGATGGCCAGCAGCGCGCGGCCGCCCGGCAGATACTGCTCCGCCACGCGGCGCAGGATCTCCTGCCCTTTTTCCAGAATATGGCTGTAGTGGCGCTCATAGGTGGAATATACGATCTGACCGGCGTCGTCCAGAACAACGCATTTTATGGTGGTGGAACCAATGTCCAAACCGACTCTCATGCAAGAAACCTCCCGGCTGTGGGGTTAAGTGGGTACAGCCCTGCCGACGGGCAGGGGCAATCATTTTATTTTAACGCAGGCGGGCAAAATTTGCAAGCCTGCGGCGGGCTGCGCCGAAAAATTGCGGGGTGGCGTTTGGGCTATGCGGCGGGCGGGCCCGCCGGTTTTTACTGCAGCTTGAAATCCAGCACTTCGCTTGTGTGCAGGCGGGCGGCGCCGTGCAGCGGGCGGCCGTCCAGCACGAGCTCGCCGGTCTGGTTGTCATACGGGTCGTCGCGCCAGGCTTCGCATGGCGGGGTCAGCTGGGCGAAGCAGCGGCGGTTGGCAACCATGCGCATCGGGTCAAGGTTGCCGAAATAGTGGCGGCGCAGCGCTTCGTCGCCGCGGCGGTGCGCGCCCGCGCCGAACGAACAGTCGGCCCAGAGCCAGCCGTAGCCGGTCAGGTAGAACTGCGCCCAGTCGTGGCAGCCCGCGTGGTCCGGCGTGACCGAAAGGCCGCTCTGCCAGCGCGCCGGAACGCCCGCCAGGCGGCACAGCGTGATGAACAGCAGCGCCATGACGCCGCAGTCGCCCCAGCCGTTTCTGGCGCAGCCGTCGGCGATGGAATCATGGCAGATGTAGGCGGGCTGGTAGCGGTAGCTGGTGTGGCGGGTGACATAGTCGTAGACCGCGCGCGCCCGGGCCAGCGGGTCGCCGCAGCCCGCCGTGATCTGCGCGCAGAGGTCGCGCAGCCAGGGCGTGAATTGGATGTGCGGCGCTTCCTCTGCCAAAAAGCCGACGGCCGGGTCCGCTTCGGGGACGGCGGCGGCCGCTTCCAGGTCATGCCAGACCGTGCGGAAGCGGTAGCGGAAGGTGACGGAAAACGGGGCCTGCGCCGCCGTGCCCTGCCAGAAGATCGTGCGTTGGGGCGCATCGTCCGGTGCGAGCGTGCCGCCGGGCGTGGCGTCCAGCAGCTCAATGTGGCTCTGCTCCGGGCAGGCGGCCGGGAACGGCAGCCACGCCTGCACCGGCGTTTCGGGCGCGGCGGGCTGCGCCGGGGCCAGCGTCAGGCGCAGCGTGATCTCGGCCTGCAGGCGGCCGACGGCGCGCAGCTGCTGCACCGTGCGCGCGCGCAGGTCGCTGGGCGGGTCGGCGGCAAAGCCGCGCGCGTTGAGCGCCGGGTAGATGGCCAGCGTTTCGGCAAAGCGCTCCTGGTAGCGGGGTTCGCCCTCGATAAAGCGCCAGTCGATGTGGCCGCTGTCCACAAGGGCGTCAAACTCGGCTTCGGTAAAATCGGGCACTTCACGCCGCAGGCGTTCCAGCGCCGCAGCGCGTGTGTAGGGGTAGTTTTCGGGCAGGCGGCGCATCTGTTCGGCACGCGCCTGCAGCGCCGCTTTCGCCATGGGCGGCAGGCGGTCTTCGGCCAGCAGCGCGCCGATGCGGCGCTCCGCCGCCGCAAAGTATCCGGCCTGATAGAGCCGTTCGACATCGTCCGGCGCCCCGGCAGGCAGGGCGGCCAGCTGTGCATTGCAGTCCATATGGTTTCCTTTCCCGGCGCGGCGGCCGTGTTACATAACGAGTTCGCGGAAATAAGAGGTATTCACGGTCTTGTCCCGCTCGGCGATGGCGGCGATGCAGGCATCCAGCGTGCGGGCCACATCGTCGAGCCCTTTCCAGTTCGCCGCCTCCGGCTTGACCTTTTGCTCCAGATAGGGGCCGATGTCGCTGTGCGAGCAGGCGCCTTCGATCAGGTAGGCCCCGGCGCGGGCGGGCTGGGTCTGCGGTTCATAGCCCGCATCGCTGCCCAGGCTGGTGAGCACAAAGCCGCCCTTGCGCCCGCGCCCGCCGACAAGCAGCCGCACGCCGACCGGCTGCGCCGTGACGGTCAGAGCTTTTTCGCGCAGGATGCGCACGGTTTTTTCCAGCGTCAGCACGCTGGTGTCGTATTCGTCCAGGGCGTTGACGATCTGCACGGCGGCCAGCGTATCGCCCGCAAAGCCGACCAGAACGTTCCGGTTGACCTTGCGCAGCTTGGGCAGGTCGTTGGTGATGATCTTGGGGCTGCCGCCCTGCACCGGTTCTTCGACCATGCGGCCGTCGCTGACCATGGCGCAGAAGTTTTCGCCGCATACGGCAAGGATCGCACTCATCGTTCACATTCCTCTTTCGTTTTCTTTTGCCCGGGCCCGGGCGGCTTTCGGGCGCGCGGGGGGCGGACGTTTCTGCCATTGTACCACGCCCGCCGCCAAAAGGAAAGCCCGGCGGCTCAGCGTGTCGAGTTCCTCGACACGCTGCAAAGAGGGCAACAGCCGCGCACGGCAATTGCCTAACGCGGCTATTTCCCCCTTTGGAATCCCCTTCGACAAAATTTTACGGCAAACCGCGCACTCGTCGCTAACGCTCCTCGCACGCAATTTGCCGCAAAATTTCCCTGTCGGTGTCGCCGTCGTCGGCGCATGTCCGCCGACGGCGACAAATTTTTATTTTTTCGATCGTCTGCACCTGTGCGGGGGAAGGTTTCCCGTTCAGTTTTTGGTCAGGCGGAACAGATCGTCGCCGGCCTCGACCGTGCCTTCGGCCACGAGGTCGACGGCGGCGAAATCGTCGCTGTTGGTGATGACCGTGATGACGACAGCCGGGTGCCCGGCGGCCGCGATCTTTTCAAGGTCCATCGTCAGCAGCAGCTGGCCTTTTTTGATCTTGTCGCCCAGCTTGACGTTGGCGGCAAAGCCTTCGCCTTTCATCTCGACCGTGTCCACGCCGACATGGATCAGCACTTCGGCGCCGTTGTCGCCCTGGATGCCCAGCGCGTGCAGCGTGTCCGGCGCCTGGGTGATCTCGCCGTCCAGCGGGGCGTAGACTTCGCCCACGGCCGGGTCGATGCCGCAGCACGGGCCCAGGATGCCCTGCGCGAACACCTCGTCCGGGATGTCCTGCATCGGCACGACGGCGCCCTTGGCGTCCGCCGCCACAAGCAGCGGGGCGGGGGCTTCGGCCTTCTTTTTGAATTTGTCAAAGAATCCCATGGTATATTCCTCCTAAATAAAATAATCTTGCTTACTCTTCCGGCGGCTGCGGGGCGGCGATCAGCCGCTCCACCGCGCGGATACCCTGCCAGGTGATCTGCGCCATGCGGGCGGTGGATTCCGGTTTGCCCTGCTGCAGCCACTGTTCAATGGCGCCAAAGCACCCCCGCACCGCAAAGGCGGTCAGGTAGCGCTGCTGCGCCGTGCTGCCGCCGGGGGCCAGGTAGCCCATGCACCGCGCGGCGATGACCCGCTGCAGGCGAACCACAAAGGCGGGGTCGCCGTGGGGGCCGAGCAGCGCCGCGCAGATCGCGTCGTTTTCATCCAGGTATTCAAACAGCGCGAGCACGGCCGGGGGGATCTCGTCCGCGCCGCTGCCCAGACGCGGCAGCAGCGCGTCCATAAAGCGGTTGAGCTGGGCGATCTGTTCCTCCTCGAGATGGTCGAGCAGTTCATAGATATCGCGGTAATGGAAATAGAAGGTCCCGCGGCTGACTCGGGCCAGCCGCGTGAGTTCGCGCACCGTGATCTGGCGCACCGGTTTTTCCGCCAGCAGCTGCACCAGCGCGCCGCACAGACGGCGGCGGGTGGCGCGCACGCTGCGGTTGGCTTCCCCTTTGGTATTCACGGCGGGCCCCCTTTATATCTGTCTGCTTTCATACTAAGTGCGGCGGCGGTTTTTGTCAAGCGCTTTTCAGCGGCCGCGCAGCGTGGTATACTGGGGTGTATCCGAAAAATCCCCAGCCCTGTCTTATTCTGCTAAAAAGCAGCGTCTGCCGCTTTGCAAAGGAAGGATGTTTGTATGCTGATCGACCGCGCGCGGGCCGCCCGCGCCTTTGCCGCGTATGTGCGCCCGTATAACAGCGCCGACCCCAAGGTGGCGCTCAAGATCAGCCACACCTACCGCGTGGCCGCGCTGTGCGAGCGCATCGCCCGCAGCCTGGCGCTGCCGCCGCAGGATGTGGACCTGGCCTGGCTGTGCGGGCTGCTGCACGATGTCGGCCGTTTTGAGCAGCTGCGGCGGTTCGGCACCTTCAACGACGCGCAGTCGATCGACCATGCGGCGGCCGGGGCCGACGTGTTGTTTGAACAGGGCCGCGTGCGGGAGTATCTGGACGACGCCAGCGAGGACGCGCTGCTGCGCACGGCCGTAGCCTGGCACAGCGCCTACCGCCTGCCGCCGGACCTGGACGCGCGCACGCGGCGGTTCTGTGTGATCCTGCGCGATGCGGACAAGGTCGACATCCTGCGCGTCAATGTGGAGACGCCGATGGAGGACATCTACGGCGTGACGACCCGGGCGCTGCGCCGCTCGCCGGTGAGCCCGGCCGTGCTGGAGGCGTTTTACGCCCACCACGCCGTGCTGCGCAGCCTCAAGCAGTACCCGGCCGACCACGCCGTGGGGCACGCCTCGCTGGTGTTTGAGCTGGAATACCCCGAAAGCCTGCGCGCCGTGCGCGAGCAGGGGTATCTGTTCCGGCTGCTCGACTTCCCCACCGACGTGCCCGAGACCGCCCGCATCTTTGCCGCGCTGCGCGAACACATGCGCGCCTGGCTGGACGGACAGGCGGTATAACACCGGCAGGTTTGCCGGACCGGAATTTTAGAAAAAGCGCCCCTTACCCGTGTGCCGATAAGAGTAGTTTTTCTTAATTCATACCAGAACCCTTGAATATCGTGTGTGTTGTATTGTGTTACCTGAGACTGGTGCCTGTTCCTCCATCTCCATTACAGAGACTTCTTCGGTCGTGGCACCACTTTCACCGGGATCGGGATAAAGAACAGTTATATCTATCGACGTTCCTGTTCAGCACTTCGTAGCCTGCAACTGGCTCCATGCTCCCGGCTTCCTACGTTCCGTTAAGGTTATCCGCTCTATATGGGTTTAGGTGCTTTCTCTAAGCCTGTATGCTTGATGCCGCCTGTAACGGCATAAGGGGTTTCATAAAGAACCTTCTTACTAACCCTCACATACCACGCACGATGACGTGACCAGCATTTCTACTGGCGAAGTCCTATAGACTTGTAAATCGAAAGTTCGTCCGCTTGTCAAGCAAGCATTCTCACCATGCCCATTTTATGGGACTTCCGGCATATAGGCTACACATCCCACCTCTGGGACACTTTCGTGGAATTAGCATTCCTTACGGTAGCTCTGCCGACTTCTGCGAGCTTCATACGATTTGGATGTTGCTTCCGCTTCGCATGTCGCAGTATTAAAGAGGACATTTCCGGGCGTTACCCCTTCATTCTATCCTTCACCTTAACAGTTCTACTAAGAAGTATTTTTTACCTTTACTTTCGATAAATAAGGTTTTATACTAGTCACATAAGTTTGATTATTCGGAGGTATTTCTATGCTTCTGCTATGTTCCAATGGCCTTTCTAGTGCCACTTTAT
>MHCFR05601__coassemble_863_pt1 | contig 32957 bp, 29 predicted proteins | sample MHCFR05601__metabat2_high_PE_011 | metagenome-assembled genome bin MHCFR05601 | reverse complement strand
GCCTTGATGACGGCCTCGGTCTGCATCTCGGCGATCTCGGGGTAGGTGACAGCCAGACGGCAGCCGCGGTGGCCCATCATCGGGTTGAACTCGTGCAGGCTCTCGACCACGTTGGTCAGCTCTTCGGCGGTCATGCCCATATCCTTGGCCAGCTCGGCGATGTCTTCCGGCTTGGTGGGCAGGAACTCATGCAGAGGCGGGTCGAGGTAACGGATGGTCATGGGACGGTCGCCCATGATCTTGTACATGGCGGTGAAGTCGGCCTCCTGATAGGGCTCGACCTTGGCCAGGGCCGCCTTGCGCTCTTCTACGGTGCGGGCGCAGATCATCTCGCGCACGGCCTTGATGCGGTCCTCGGCGAAGAACATATGCTCGGTACGGCACAGACCGATGCCTTCGGCGCCCATGTCGACGGCGTTCTGCGCGTCGGTCGGGTTGTCGGCGTTGGTCAGGACCTTCAGCTGGCGGGCTTCGTCGGCCCAGCCCATGAAGCGCTTGAAGTTGGCGTTCTCGGTGGAAGCCACGGTCGCGATCTGGCCCTCGTAGATGTTGCCGGTGGAGCCGTCGATGCTGATCCAGTCGCCTTCATGGAAGGTGTGGCCGTTGATGGTGATGACCTTGGCGTCGTAGTCGATGGTGACGTCGTTGTCATTGCCGCAGCCGGAGACGCAGCAGGTGCCCATGCCGCGGGCAACGACGGCGGCGTGGCTGGTCATGCCGCCGCGCACGGTCAGGATGCCCTGGGAGACCTGCATGCCGACGATGTCCTCGGGGCTGGTCTCAAGACGGACAAGCACGACCTTCTTCCAGTCGGCGTCCTTGACCTTCTCCTCGGCGTCCTCGGCGCTGAAGACAACGCGGCCGCAGGCGGAACCCGGGGAAGCGGCCAGGCCCTTGCCGATGGCCTCGGCGGCCTTCAGGGCGGCGGCGTCAAACTGCGGGTGCAGCAGGGTGTCGAGCTGCTTGGGCTCAACGCGCAGCACGGCGGTGCGCTCGTCGATCACGCCTTCGTCCACGAGGTCGCAGGCGATCTGCAGGGCGGCCTGCGCGGTGCGCTTGCCGTTACGGGTCTGCAGCATGAAGAGCTTGCCATCCTCGATGGTGAACTCCATGTCCTGCATATCCTTGTAGTAGGCTTCGAGGCGGGTGGCGATCTCCACGAACTGGTCGTAGACTTCGGGCATCTCCTCATGCAGCTTGCTGATCGGGGACGGGGTACGGATACCGGCCACGACGTCTTCGCCCTGGGCGTTGATCAGGTACTCGCCCATCAGCTTCTTCTCGCCGGTGGCGGGGTTGCGGGTGAAGGCGACGCCGGTGCCGGAACGCATGCCGGAGTTGCCGAACGCCATCTGCTGGACGTTGACGGCAGTGCCCCACTCGTAGGGGATCTCGTTCATCTTGCGGTAAACGTTGGCGCGCGGGTTATCCCAGGAGCGGAACACGGCCTTGACAGCGCCGATCAGCTGCTCCTTCGGGTCCTGCGGGAACTCGGAGCCCTGCTTCTCCAGGTAGATGGCCTTGAACTCCTTGACGAGCTCCTTCAGGTCGTCGGCATCCAGGTCAACGTCCTGGGTCACGCCCTTGCGCTCCTTCATGGCGTCGATGCGCTCTTCAAAGAAGCTCTTGCCCAGCTCCATGACGACGTCGGAGTACATCTGGATGAAGCGGCGGTAGCAGTCGTAAGCGAAGCGGGGGTTCTGGGTCTTGTTGGCCAGGCCCTCAACAGACTGGTCGTTCAGGCCCAGGTTCAGGATGGTGTCCATCATGCCGGGCATGGACTGACGCGCGCCGGAACGCACGGAGACCAGCAGCGGGTTCTGGATATCGCCGAACTTCTTGCCGGTCTGCTCTTCCAGAATGCCCATATACTTGAAGATGTCAGCCTTGATCTCTTCGTTGATCTCGCGGCCGTCAGCATAGTACTGGGTGCAGGCCTCGGTGGTGATGGTGAAGCCCTGCGGCACCGGCATGCCGGCGTGGGTCATCTCGGCCAGGCCGGCGCCCTTGCCACCAAGCGTGTTCTTCATGGTGGTCTGGTCGCCGCCGAAGGCGTCATGACCTTCTTTGAACAGATAGAGATACTTCTTGCTCATGTCTTGCCTCCAATTTTGCTTACGGTTTCTTCCCGGTGCGGCGCGCCCGCATCGCTGTGGGCAGCGCGCACACCCGCAATACATATGGGGATTGCACAGTCCATTATAACAGACAAGCAGGGGAAATACCAGAGTGTTGTTAAAAAAATGCTGAATGTTTTGGCCGAAATTTTGCTGAATTTTTGGGGCGAACCTCTTGCAATTTGCCCAAAAATCAGCTAAATTATAATGGGAGGAAAGTTCGGAAACTTTCAAAAAACGCGTGCCCACGCACCCTTGCCGCAGCCCGGCCGCACAGCCCGCAGGTTCTATCTGCAGGCCGTGCGGGCGGGCCGATGCCGCGTAGCGCATTGCCCGCCGTTTGGCTTTTCTTTCGCCGCGGGGTCTGGTATAATGGGCAAAAGGGCACGTTTGCCCCGCACGCACAACGAGCTTATATATAATGAAGGGTATACCGGCCGCGTTTGTCCGCGCAGCGGCATCCCGGCGATATTTTTAAGGAGGACTGACCCATGGCGACTGCACGCGAAAACTATCTGGCGGCCAAACAGCGCTTTGCCGAAACGTTCCAGAAGCATCTTGAAAACGGCGTCGAGTTCTGGAGCGACGACGTCTACATCGACCCCGAGGTCGTCATCGCCCCGGGCGCGATGATCTTGCCCGGCTGCATCCTGCGCGGGAACACCGTCATCGAGGAGGGCTGCGTCATCGGCCCCAACACGCTGCTGGAGAATACGACCGTCGGCCGCGGCAGCACGGTCAACGCCAGCCAGTGCTATGACAGCGCGCTTGGCCCGGACAACAAAATCGGCCCCTTCACCCATGTGCGCACCGGCACCAAAACGGCCGCGGGCTGCCACCTGGGCGCGTATGTCGAGACCAAGAACGCCGATTTCGCCCGCGGCAACACGGTCAGCCACCTGACCTACATCGGCGATGCGACGGTGGGCAAGTACTGCAACTTCGGCTGCGGCACCGTCACCTGCAACTATGACGGCGAGGGCAAGTACCACACCACCATCGGAGACTATGCCTTCATCGGCTGCAACACCAACCTGGTCGCGCCGGTCAAGGTGGGCGACCATGCCTATACGGCGGCCGGGTCCACCATCGGCAAGGACGTGCCGGACGGCGCGCTGGCCATCGAGCGCGGCAAGCAGACCGCCCTGCCCAACTGGGGCGAGCACAAGCTGCAGAAATACATGGAAAAGAAGAAAAAGCTGGAAGCCGAAAGCGAATGACACCCCGCCGCGCGCTTAGAGTAGAGTTCAGAGTTTAGAGTTAAGAGTTCAGATAATGTGCGGCTGCGCCGCATTTTGAAAATCTTCCGTAGCGCCGCGGCCGCGTTTTTCGAGCCGCCCGCAGGGCGGCGATCCACCAAATCTAAACTCTAAACTCTTCACTCTAAACTCTTCCAACGTTGAACTCTAAACTCTGAACTCTAAACTAGAAAGGAAACCCATGTCCCTTTTTACCGCCCCTTCGTCGGGGGCTGAATGGATCGTCGCCGGGCTCGGCAACCCGGAGGCCAAGTACGAAGGCACCCGCCACAACGCCGGGTTTGCGGCGCTGGACGCCCTGGCCGAACGCTGGGGCTGCACGCTCAACAAATCCAAGTGGCAGGGCCTGTACGGCATGGCCGAAGTCGACGGCCGCAAGGTGCTGCTGCTCAAGCCGCTGACCTACATGAACCTCAGCGGCCAGAGCATCGCCCCGGCGGCCCAGTTTTACAAGATCCCGCGCAGCCATGTGCTGGTGCTCTGCGACGACATCACCCAGGAGCCCGGCCATCTGCGCATCCGCGCGAACGGTTCGGCCGGGGGCCACAACGGGCTCAAAAGCATCATTGCGTCTTTGGGCGGCGAGGACTTCCCCCGCCTGCGCATCGGCGTCGGCGCCAAGCCGCACCCGGACTATGACCTGGCCGCCTGGGTGCTGGCCAAGTTCCCGCCGGACGCCGCCAAAGCCGTGGCGGACCGGCGCGACGACATCGAGGCCGCCTGCCGCCTGATCCTGGCCGGTAAGCTCGGCGAAGCCCAGAACAAGTTCAACCATTAAATAGTTCCCGCGTTCTTTCTGCGCCGTCTGCCTGGCTGCCCCCATCCCCGGGGGCGGCCGGGCCATTCGGCTATCAACAGGCAATATCATCAAGAAAAAAGGAGGCGCCCCCCATGAAAAGGATGAAAAAACGCCGCTTGCTTTCCCTGCTGCTGGCCGCCGTCATGGCGGCCGGGCTGGCGGGCTGTGCGCCCGGGCAGATCGCCAACCTGCTGCTGTCCGCCGGGAGCCGCTCCGCCCAGGACAAGCTCTCCGAAACGGCGGAGGAGAAAACGGACCAGCCGGATGAAACCGCCCAGCCCTCTGCGCCACAGGCGGCCGACCCCGCGCCGCTGCCGGCCGCGGCAACGCTGCCGGGGCTGCTGGGCGAGCTGCCTGTCCTTTATGACGAGACCCTGACCCCCAGCGTCCCGGCGTTCAAGGTGGAAAGCGATTTTTCCAACGTCATCAACGCCGGCGACATGGACTACTGGCCGCAGGAAGCGCGCGACAAGCTGCTGCAGAACGGTTTCCTTGTCGTGCCGGGCGCCGGCGATGAATTTTTCAGCCGCTACGAGATGAACCGCTACGGCTATATCCCCAACTTCATCACGGTCGATTCCAGCCTCCACACCTATCACCTCTACTTCCTCTACCTGCAAAAGCAGACGGAACGCAATGAGCTCGGCCCCGCGCTGCTTGAGCTGAGCCGCACGATGCAGCAGACCGCGCAGGCCCAGCTGGACGCGCTGGCGGGCACCGAATGGGAGAACGCGGCCCGCCGCACCCTTGCCTTCTTCACGGTCGGGCTTTGCCTGCAGGACCCCGCAGCCGCCGTGCCGGAGGCGGTGGCCGAACCTGTCGCCGCCGAGCTGGCGCTGATCGAAGCGGCCGATACGACCGCGGCCTCGCCGGTCATGAACCTTGGCGGCGACCCGGTCGCCGCCCTGATGGAGGACTACACCCAGTACATCCCGCGCAGCTACTATGCCGGGGAGGAGAGCCTGGAGCGCTATTTCAGGGCGATGATGTGGTACGGCCGCCTGACCTTCCGCGCCGCGGACGAGGACGCCAGCCGCAGCGCGCTGCTCACCTGCCTGGCGCTGCAAACGGCCGGGGGCGCGCGGGAAACGTGGGAGCGCCTGTACGCTGTGACCTCCTTCTTTGCCGGGGCCAGCGACGACGCCTGCTTTGCCGACTATGCGCCGGTGATCGAGCAGGCTTACGGCGGCTGGCCTGAAGCGGCCGCGCTGCCGCAGCAGCCGGACGCCTTTGCCGCGTACACGGCGGCGCTGACCGAACTGGCCCCCGGGGCCGTCAACTCGATGCCGGTCTTTGAGTGGGAGGACCGCGACGCCGCGACCGCCGGGTTCCGGTTTATGGGCCAGCGTTTCACGCTGGACGCCGCGGTGTTCCAGCAGCTCATTTACCGCGATGTGGAGCAGGCCGCCGACGGCAGCCGGCGCATGCTGCCCGAAGCGCTCGACCTGCCCGCCGCCCTCGGCTCGGACACGGCGCTGGCCATCCTCAACGAACAGGGCGAAGACAAATACCCCAACTACGGCGAACAGATGGAAACGGTGCGCGCCCAGCTGGACACCGCCCCGGCCGCCACCTGGACCGCCAGCCTTTACGCCGCCTGGCTGGACACGCTGCGCCCGCTGCTGCAGCCCAAGGGCGAAGGCTGGCCGCAGTATATGCAGACCGAAGCCTGGGCTAAGCGCAGCCTGGCGAGCTTCCTTGGCAGCTGGGCCGAGCTCAAGCACGACACGGCGCTCTATGCCAAACAGGTCTACGGCGAGATGGGCGGCGGGCCGATCGACGCCGAGGACGACCGCGGTTATGTCGAAGCCGAACCCGCCGTGTTCGGCAAGCTGGCCGCGCTGTGCCAGGCCACGGCCGAAGGGCTGGACGCGCTCGGCCTGCTCAGCGAGGCTGACGCCGAAAACCTCGGCCGCCTGTACACGCTCAACGAACAGCTGATGACCATTGCCGAAAAAGAGCTGCGCGGCGAGCTGCCCACCGACGAAGAGTTTGAGCTGATCCGCAGCTACGGCGGCCAGCTGGAACATTTCTGGACGCAGACCGTGCAGGACGAGGAGGCCGGGATCTATACCCCGCAGCAGATGCCCGCCGCGCTGGTGGCCGACATCGCCACCGACCCCAACGGCACGGTGCGCCAGGTGGGCACCGGCGTCGGCACGATCTATGTGCTGGTCGAGGTCGACGGCAGCATCCGCCTGGCCAGCGGCACGGTGTTTGATTTCTACCAGCTTGACGTGCCCAGCAGCGAGCGCATGACCGACCAGGACTGGTGGGCGCTGCTGAGCGGCTACGAGCAGGGGGAGGACGGCCAGTATCATTCGACCCGCCCCGACCAGCCCGCCTGGACCGATGCCTACACCGGCGCGCTGTATTAAGCGGTACGCCGCCCGCCTGGGCCGCGCGCTGTATGCGGCGGGGCTGGCGGCGCTCATCGCGCTGCTGCTGGCGGTGCGCGGGGACGTTTATGCCCCCGGCCGCGCCCAAAGCGGGCAATGGCGCACCCCGGCCGGGACGCTGGCGCTGGAGCTGGCGCCCGGCGGCGGTTTTGCGGTTTTGCGGGGCGGCGAGACGCTGTTTGCCGCCGAACCCGGCTGGCGCGTGCGCGGTTTTTTGACCGGCGACCTTGACGCCGACGGGCGGGATGAACTGCTGCTGCTTGTGTGGCGGCGCGGGCACTACGGCCCCAGCCGCCCGTTCTGGGTGCTGCAGAACGACTGGCGCTACAGCCAGCATATCTTTATCTATACCTGTGACGCCGCCGGGGCGGTCGCCCCGCTGTGGATGTCCAGCGGCCTTGACCCGCAGGTGCGGCGCTGGGCCATGAATGCCGACGGTACGCTGTCCATCACGACCCCGGCGGGGCAGGATACCCTCTGGGGCTGGCGCAGCTGGGGCCTCGAACGGCTGGACGCGCCGCCGGTCCGGCTGTGAGCATTTTCCGAATAACAAACCGTATATTTGTGCGCGAAAACAATACAAAACGTATCATTTATGTTTGAACAACTTTTTCTGCAAACCGAAGAATACAAAAAGCTCGCGGGGGCGCTGTCCGGCAAGGGCGCGTGCGCGCTGTTCGGGCTGCCTGCCGCGGGGCGGGCGCTTGTGTATGCGGCGCTCTCGCGCGCGCTCGGGCGCACGCTCTGCATCGTCACCCCCGGCGAGGCCGAAGCCACCCGCTTTGCGGCCGACCTCAACACGCTGGGCGTGGCGGCGGCCGTGTTCCCGGCGCGGGACTATCTGCTGCGCCCCATCGAGAGCGCCGGGCGCGAGTATGAATACCGCCGCCTGGCCGTGCTCGGCGACCTGGCGGGCGGGCGGCTGCAGGCCGTCTGCGTGCCCAGCGAGGGCCTGACCCAGTACACGGTCCCGCCCGAGGATTTCCGCGCCAACACCCGCACGCTGCGCCCCGGCGACGCCATCGAGCGCGAAGACCTTATCGCCCTGCTGCTCGGCGCGGGCTATGTGCGGCGCGACCGCGTCGACGGCCCCGGCCAGTTTTCCATCCGCGGCGAGATCCTCGACCTCTATGCCCCCGACATGAAAGCCCCCGTGCGCGTTGAATTCTGGGGCGATGAGATCGACACGATGCACACCTTCGACCTGGCCACCCAGCGCCGGGACGACGCCGTTGAAAAAATCTATGTCAGCCCCGCGCGCGAGGTCCTGTTCGGCGCGCCGGAAGCCGCGGCCGAAGCGCTGCGCGCCTTCCTCAAAAAGCAGCGCGGCAAGCGCCGCACGGCCATGCAGGACGTCATGGCCCCCGACCTTGACCTGCTTGACGCCGGGGCGCTGCCGCCTTCGATGGACAAATACCTCGCCGTGCGCTACCCCGTGCGCGCGACGCTGCTGGACCATCTCGAAGACCCGCTGCTGTTCCTGGAAGAACCGGCCTCCATCCGCGAGGCCGACCGCGCGACCGCCTACCGCCGCGGCGAGGAGCTGGCCGCCCTGATGGCGGACGGCGCGCTGTGCGCCGGGCTGGACGACCTGTACGCCGCGCCCGGCTGGCTGTGGGCGCAGACCGGGCGCTGCCGCACGCTGCTGGCCGAAAACTTCGCCCGCAGCCTGCCCGACCAGCCGCTCAAGGCCCTTGTCAACGTGCCCTGCCACAGCCTGCCCGCCTGGGGCGGCGAGGTGTCCGCCCTGCTGGACGATTTGCAGCCGCTGTGCGCCAAAGGCACGGCGGTCACGGTGCTGGCCGGCACGCCGCGCGCGGCCGCGGGCCTTGCGGGCGACCTGCGCGCCCGGGGGCTGGCTGTCTCCACCGACGCGGCCGCCCCGCCGCAGCCGGGGCTTGTGCAGGTGCTGCCCGGCTGCCTTTCGGCCGGGTGCGGGCTGCCGTTTGCGGGCTATGCGCTGATCACGGCGCGCGCCTTTGGCGAAAGCGCCCCCGCGCGCCGCAAACAAAAGCGCGGCAAGGACGCCCTGAACAGCCTGACCGAGATCACGCCCGGCGACCTTGTCGTGCACCAGAACCACGGCATCGGCCGCTATGCGGGCATCCGCCGCATGGAGGTGCAGGGCGTCACCAAGGACTACCTGCGCATCGAGTATGACAAAAAGGATGTGCTCTACGTCCCGGTCACGCAGCTGGACCTGCTGTCCCGCTATACGGCCCCCGGCGACGCCGACAAGGTCAAACTCAGCCGCCTGGGCGGCGGCGAGTGGAACAAGACCCGCAGGCGCGTGCGCGCCGCCACCGAGGCGATGGCCAAGGAGCTCATCGAGCTGTACGCGCGCCGCAAACAGGCCAAGGGCACGGCCTTCCCGCCGGACGATACCTGGCAGGGCGATTTTGAGCAGCGCTTTGCCTATGAGGAGACCCCCGACCAGCTGACCGCCGCCGCCGAGATCAAGCACGATATGGAACAGCCCTGGCCGATGGACCGCCTGCTGTGCGGCGACGTCGGCGTCGGCAAGACCGAAGTCGCCCTGCGCGCGGCGTTCAAGTGCGTGATGGGCGGCAAGCAGTGCGCGATCCTGGCCCCCACCACGATCCTGGCCTGGCAGCACTTCAACACGGCGCTGGCCCGCATGGAGGCGTTCCCGATCCGCATCGGCCTGCTGTCCCGCTACCGCAGCGCCAAAGAGCAGAAGGAGACGCTGCGCGGCCTGCGCGACGGCACGGTCGATATCGTCGTCGGCACCCACCGCCTGCTGTCCGACGACGTCAAGTTCCGCGACCTCGGCCTTGTCATCATCGACGAGGAACAGCGCTTCGGCGTCAAGCATAAAGAGAAACTCAAGGAAAACTTCGTCGGCGTCGATGTGCTCACGCTTTCGGCCACGCCGATCCCGCGCACGCTCAACATGGCGCTGTCCGGCATCCGGGATATGTCCACGATCGAACAGCCGCCCATCGAGCGCCAGCCCATCGAGACCTATGTGCTTGAATACGACGAGGGCATCGTGGCCGAAGCCATCCGCAAGGAGCTCGCGCGCGGCGGCCAGGTCTATTACCTGCACAACCGTGTCGACAGCATCGAACAGTGCGCGGCCCGCCTGAACAAGCTGGTGCCCGGCGCGCGCATCGGCGTCGCCCACGGCAAGATGACCGAAGAACAGATCTCCTCGGTCTGGCAGCAGCTGCTGGACAACGAGATCGACGTGCTTGTGTGCACCACGCTGATCGAGACCGGCGTCGACGTGCGCAACTGCAACACCCTTATCATTGAAAATGCCGACTGCATGGGACTTTCCCAGCTATACCAGATCCGCGGCCGCGTCGGGCGTTCGTCCCGCAAGGCGTACGCCTACTTCACCTTCCGCCGCGACCGCGTGCTGACCGAAGTCGCCGCCAAGCGCCTGTCGGCCATCCGGGAATTCACGGCGTTCGGTTCCGGCTTCCGCATTGCGATGCGCGATCTGCAGATCCGCGGCGCAGGCAGCCTGCTGGGGCACAGCCAGCACGGCCATATGGAGGCCGTCGGCTATGACCTCTATGTCAAAATGCTGGGCCAGGCCATCGCCGCAGCCCGCGGCGAACCGCCCGAGCCGGACAAGAGCGACTGCCTGGTGGACATTGCCGCCGACGCCTTCCTGCCCGAGAGCTATGTGCCCGACGCAGCCGGGCGCATCGAGGCGTACAAGCGCATTGCCGCCATCGAGACGGCCGAAGACGCCGAAGATGTGCTCGACGAACTCATCGACCGCTACGGCGACCCGCCCAAAAGCGTGCAGAGCCTTGTGGATGTCTCGCTCGTGCGCGTGACGGCCGCGCGCGCGGGTATCGTCGAGATCGTGCAGAAAGGCGGCGACCTGCTGCTGTACACCGACGTCATCGGCCCTGCGCAGATGGGCCCGCTGCTGGAAGCCATGCCACGCCGCGTCAAATACTGCGCGGTCGGTCGGCCGTACATCAGCCTGCGCCTTGCCCCCGGCGAGGACCCCCTCACCATCCTGCGCGACGCCGTCGCGCTTTTGAACGGGGGACAGAATAGAGGGTGAGAGTTTTTTAAGAGTTTAGAGTTCAGAGTTCAGAGTTTAGAGTTCAGATTTGGTGGACCGCCGCCCTGCGGGCGGCTCAAAATATTGAAAAGGCCGCCGGGCGTACAAAAGGCCCCCTTGTCAAAGGGGGGGGCGAGAACGGAAACCGGGGGATTACCCCACGCCGCCTGCCGTCCCCGGGGACCCGGCGGCATTTTCAAGCGTTTTTTAAAATGTGCGCGCAGCGCACACCATATCTAACCTCTAAACTCTTAACTCTCAACTCTTGATAACAAACTCTTCACTCTCAACTCTCAAAAACTAACTCTCCTTTGCTTGCAAACTGCGCCCAAACGCGGTATAATGCTTTCATATGCGCGCTGCGCAGCCAAACACAGCGGAGGACCGGCCTGCGCCGGTGTTTCCATACATGAAGGAGCGTTTGTTTTCGATGAATTCTTTGCGTACCAAATTCCTCAGCCTGGGCCTGGCGCTGGTCATGGCGCTCGCCGCCACCGGCTGCGCGATCAGGACCCCCGCCACCGTCGGGCACATCGGCTCGGTGGAGATCCCGGCCGGCATCTATCTGCTGGCCCAGTATGAAGCCTACTCCACCGCCGCCGGGGACGCCGACCTCGCCACCGGCGAAACGGCCGACGACGTCGCCGCCGTGCTGAAAGCGGAGTGCACCGGCGAGATTGGCGGCGAGCAGGTCACGACCGACGGCGCCGACTATGTCGCCCGGCTGACGCTGCGCAACCTGCAATACTACGTCGCGGTCGAAGCCAAGTTCGACGAACTCGGCGGCACACTTTCGAGCTATTCCACCTCCGAAGCCGCCGAGCAGGCCGCGGAGCTCTATGAGAGCAACAGCGACCTTTACCGCGCCAACGGCATCGGCCAGGACACGCTGGAAGCCTACCAGCTCAACGCCGCCAAGGCCCAGTCCATCGCCCGCCTGATCTACGGCGAGGACGGCCAGACCCCGCTGACCGACGAGGATTACACCACCTACCTGCAGGACGACTGCCTCTTCCTGGATACCGTGCAGCTGCCGCTGTTCGACGCCGCCACCTACGCCTTTGCCGATGAGGACCAGAGCGAGCAGATCGCCGCTTTGGCGCAGCAGTGCGCCGATACGCTCAACGGCTGGGCCACTGCCGAGCAGGGCCGCAGCGAGCGCTATACCTCGATGTATGAGGCCGCCCAGCAGTATGTGCCGCAGGCGTCCGAAGTCCTGGGCGCAACGATGGAATCCGCCGCTGCGCTCGACTATGTCGGCAGCTCGCTGATGACGCCGGAAGATATCGCCCTCTATGGTTCCAGCCTGACCGATTCGGTCGAGGAAAACGGCCTTAACCACTGGTTCGTCTTCAACACGGGCACCGCCTTTACGGTGATGTGCGCGGTCGACCCGCTCGAGGTCGCGAGCCTGGAAACCTACAAGGCCCAGCCGGACGTGCTCACCGCCATGAAGGGCGATGAGGTCGAACAGATGCTGTACGACGAAGGCGCCGCCATGGAGCAGGCGCTGGACCAGAGCGCGATGAACGCCTACAAGCCGTCCAACATCAAGTACAGCGGCTGATCTTTGGATCGTGAAAAGCGGGCGGATGTCTTCCGCCCGCTTTTTGTCTTTGTCTATCGCAGAAGGAGACCCTATGACCGAAAACCGCTTCAAAAACCTGGCCCTCGAGGCGCTGGGCTGCTTTGTCTCGGCGCTGGGCGTCTACAGTTTTGCCGTGGCGGCCCAGGTGCCGATCGACGGCATTGCCGGTGTCGGCGCCATTCTGTACCACCTGTTCGGGATGCCCATCGGCTTGTCCAACATCCTGCTCAACGTGCCCATTGTGCTGTACTGCTTCAAGCTGCTCGGGCGCGGCTTTTTCCTGCGCAGCGTGCGCTGCATGGTGATGTTCGCCTTCTTTACCGACTTTGTCCTGCCCATGCTGCCGGTCTACACCGGCGACCGCCTGCTCGCCGCCGTCTGCGGCGGCGTGGTCATGGGCATTGGCGATGCGCTGATTTATATGCAGAATTCCAGCACCGGCGGCGTCGATTTCATCACAATGGCCATCAAGGTCAAGCACCCGCACCTGCCGTTCGGCAACCTGACCTTCGGCGCGGCGCTGGCCGTGATCCTGGCCAACGGCGTCGTTTTCCGCGACGTCGACGCCATCATCTACGGCCTGATCCTCAATTTCCTGGCCTCCACCGTCATCAACCGCATGATGTTCGGCTTCAATTCCTGCATGCTGGCCATGATCGTTACCGAAAACGGCCCCGCCGCCTGCGAGGCCATCGACCGCGAAGTCGACCGCGGCTCCACCATCCTCAAGGGCTACGGCGGCTACAAGCAGGACCCGCGCGACGTTGTGCTGTGCGCCTGCAGCTCCAAGCAGCTGTACGAGATCGAAAAGGTCATCAAGCGCCTGGACCCCGGCAGCTTTATCATCATGCTGCAGGCCAACGAGATCCAGGGCGAAGGCTTCCGCCGCCTCGTGCTCGGCAAAAACGAAAAAAAGGGCTAGGCAACACGGCCTTCCATAATAGAAAAGCGCAGCGCCTCCCCACAGGGGGAAGGCGGCTGCGCCTTTTTATTGATGTTCAGGTGATCTTCAGCGCGCGCTGGATGCGGTAGACGGCGTAGCGGAACAGCCCGGCGATCATGCTGCCCTCCGCCCAGATATAGTTGGGCAGGTTGCGCCAGTAAAATTTGGGCTTGTCCACCTTGGGCAGCGCGGCGCGCGCTTCGGCAAAGCCCTTGGCATAGTCGCCGCCAAAGCCGCGCAGGCGGAACATGACCACCTTCAAAAGATACCCCAGCGCCAGCGGCACGGCGTTTACAACCAGCATCAGCGCCGGCATGTTTTTGTACGGCAGCAGGATGCTGTTGCGCCCGCTCTGGATGCTTTTGAACGGGTTGTAGCGCACCGCGCCGGTCGTTGCGCCGCAGATATGGCGGCAGCGCGCAGTGGGGCAGTAGACGTTTTTGTAGCCGAAATTGTTGGCGCGCCAGCTCAGGTCCACATCCTCGTAATAGGCAAAAAACAGCTCGTCGAACACGCCGATCTCGTCCAGGATGCTTTTGCGGTACAGCGCCGCGCCGCCGCAGGCCGAAAAAATGCGGCACGGGCGCTGGTAGCGGCTGGCTTTCAGCCCGTCGCCGCGCTTGCAGGCAAAGCCCAGCAGCGTGACATAGTCCCCGGCGTCGTCGGCCAGTTCGGGTTCGTAATAGCGCAGCATCAGGCTGCTCACGGCAAAAATGCGTTTGTCGGCTTCGGCCGTGCGCAGCAGCTCGGCCAGCCACTGCGGTTCGGCAAAAGCGTCGTTGTTGAACAGCGCGACGTATTCGCCTTTGGCAATGGCGATGCCCTGGTTGACCGCGTGGGAAAAACCGGTGTTTTCGCTGTTTTCGATCAGCGTGTAGCGCGCGCGGCCGCAGTAGCTGCGCGCGATGGCAAGGCTCTCGTCGGTCGAACCGTTGTCGACGACGATCAGCTCAAAGTCCGGCTCGGTCTGCGCCCAGATGGATTCGATCGAATCCCGCAGCCACCCGGCGCCGTTTAAGTTGGGGATGATAACGCTTGCCTTCATGCCAGGACCTCCTTTACAACAGCAGCCGCGCCAGCGCCAGCGGCCGCAGGCGGTGCAAAAGCGGCGCGAACAGCGGCAGCAGCGGCTGGGCGGCGAACGCGATGGCCAGCGCGAGCACCACGGCCGAAAGGATCGCCAACCAGAGCAAAAACGCCTGCGCCAGCTTTTGGCGGTCGGGGCGGTCGGTGCCGCCGCAGGCCCACGCCAGCAGCACAATGAGCCCGACGCCCGGGATGCTAAATAAAAGCAGCGCGCCCAGGTAGCCGCCCAGCGTGGGGCGCGCTGCGCGCGGCGGCGTGTGGTAGCGCGGCCCCGGCGCGGGGGCGGTGCGCGGCGGCTGGTAACGCGGCTGCGGCGGGGGCTGCACCGGGGCCGGGCGGCCGCAGCGCGGGCAGGCGCGCGCCCCGGCCGGCAGCAGCAGGCCGCACTGGGGGCAATAGATCAGTTGCATGGCAAAAAGCCTTCTTTCATAAAATTGCGCTCACAGCGACAGCGGCCGGTCCAGCTGGGTGGACAGCACGATCTGCGTGTTGGTGGTGCCCAGGGTCTGGATGCGGGTCAGCAGGTGCTCCAGCTCGTCGATGCCCGCGCAGCTCACCTTGACGGTGAAATTGTACGAACCGGTCACGCGGTAGCACTGCAGCACGTCCGGCTCGCCGGCGATCATGGACAAAAACGCCTCCCGGGATTCGGGATGCGTCTGCACCGAGATCAGCGCCTGCACGCGGGTGGGTTCGTCGGGCCGGTGCAGCAGCACGGTGTACCCGCCGATGACGCCCTCCTGCTCCAGGCGGTGGATGCGGCTGGAGACCGCCGGGCTGGTCAGGTTGATCTTCTGCGCGATCTCCTTGACCGGCATGCGCGCATTTTGTACCATAAGCTGTATGATTTTTCGGTCCAGATCGTCCACGCGGGACCCCCCCATCCTGTGCGTTTTATGCAAAGCGCACAAAAAAATAAAATGAAGAAAAAGACCTTTGTGCGGAACATCAAAAACAGGAAAACGGTGTTTTCTCCGCCCGCTGCTGAAGGAATTAAAGTATATCCGGGCTAATTATAATAAAATGAAAACAAAAATACAAGGGTTTGGTTTGACAATTTCCGGCGGAACTGTATAATACTAACTATAACAAAGACATTCACTGACCTTTATATACTTTCCCACCCCTCTATGCACAAAAGCCCGCTGTATAGCGGGCTTTTGTGCTGTGCGGCGTCCGTCGCCGCAAAGGGAAAAGCGCCGGCCGCCGCTCCGCCCCTTTACAAATGTGCTATAATAGAACCAAACCGGAAAGGGGAGGGCAACGACTATGGAACATACGCTGGATACCGCCCGCATCACGGCCGAAAGCCGCCAGGCGGTGCAGGAGCTGCTGGCCGCAGCCGGGCTGCGCGCCGGGGATATCTTTGTCATCGGCTGCTCCAGCAGCGAGATCGTGGGCGGGCACATCGGCAAGGACAGCAGCATGGAGGCAGCCGCGGCCGTGCTGGCCGGCGTGGCCCCGGTGCTGGCCGAAAAGGGGATCAGCCTGGCCGCCCAGTGCTGCGAACACCTCAACCGCGCCATTGTGCTGGAGCGCGCCGTGGCCGAGCGCTGCGGCTATGAACCGGTCAACGCTGTGCCGCAGCCCCACGCGGGCGGCAGCTGGGCCACCAGCTGCTGGCGGGCTTTCCGCGACCCCGTGTTGGTGGAGGAGGTCCGCGCCGCCGCGGGCATCGACATCGGCGGCACGCTCATCGGCATGCACCTGCGCCGCGTGGCCGTGCCGGTGCGGCTGAGCCTTGACAAGATCGGCCAGGCCAACATTCTGTGCGCCCGCACCCGCCCGCCCTACATCGGCGGGGCGCGCGCCGTTTACCAGGAGATGTGAACATGCTCAACCAGGAAACACTGGCCCGCATGGCCGAAAATGTGGCAGCCATCCGCCGGACAATGGCCGAAGCCGCCCGCAAAGCCGGGCGCGATGCGGCTGAAATACGCCTGTGCGCCGCCTGCAAGACCCGCACGGTCGAGGAGGTGCGCGCCAGCGCGGACCTTGCCATCGACCTGTTTGGCGAAAACCATGTGCAGGAGCTTGTGGAAAAGACCGACGCCGGGGCCTATGCGGGCAAGCCGGGGCATTTTATCGGCCACCTGCAGACCAACAAGGTCAACAAGGTCGTGGGCCGCGCGGCGGTCATCGAAAGCGTGGACAGCGAGCGCCTGCTGCAGAAGATCGAAGCCGCAGCCGCCCGCGCCGGTCTTGTGCAGGATATTTTGATCGAGGTCAATATCGGGGCCGAAGCCAGCAAGAGCGGCATTGCGCCCGAAAGCCTGTGGCCGCTGGCCGAAGCCGCCGAGGCCGCCGCCCACCTGCGCCTGCGCGGGCTGATGGCCATCCCGCCCGCCGATGCGACGCCGGAAATGACCCGCCGCTTTTTTGCGGCCATGCGCGAACTTTTGGCCGCGCTGCAGGCCCGGCAGTATGCCAGCGCCGTGCCGGATACGCTCTCGATGGGCATGAGCGGCGACTATGCCGCCGCCATTGAGGAAGGCGCGACCATCGTGCGCATCGGCACCGCAATCTACGGCGCGCGGGACTACGCGAAACAGTAAAACCCAACATGCAGCGCCCGGCCGTTTTGGCCGGGCGCTTGCTGTTGACCGCAGGGGCGGATTCCATATCCGCCCGTGAATGTCCGCAACGCGGCAGGGTCCCCGGTCGGTCGCTGTGTTCCCGACATTCTGTAGGGGACGATGCTCGCATCGTCCCGCAAAGAGCCTCCCGCCCCGCGGGCCGATGCCAAGCATCGGCCCCTACATGGGTTTGCGATGCCGCCGGGCTCTGCGCCCCCTTTTTTGAAGGGGGGCGCTTTTTTGCTGCCTATTCGATCTGGATGCCGGCGCTGTCCAGCAGCGCGACGACCTCGGGGAAACTGAACCGCGCGCCCTTCAGCTTGTTGGCGGCGGGGTCGATGGCGTAGGCTTCGGCGCGGCGGAAATCGGCTTTCTGCAGGTCGCACCGCGTAAAGGCCGTGCGCCCCAGCGGCGCGCCGGAAAAATCCGCCCCGGCCAGCGCGCAGCCGTCAAACACACATTCCCGGAACTGGCAGGTGGAAAAATCGAACCCCGCCAGCGCCAGGCCGGAAAAATCACTGTACTGGAAGCTGCAGTTGGTAAGCGCCGCAAACGGCTGCGCCACGGCGCTGCGCCCGGTCAGCCCGCCCCAGGCAATGCTGCGGAACGCGCAGTTTTCCATCACGGCGTCCCGCATCAGGCAAAAGCTGAACACGACCCCCGAAAGCTGGCAGCGCACAAACCGGCAGTCGATAAAGCTGCAGTTCTGCGCGCGCAGGCCCTGCCAGCGGCAGGCTTCAAACGTACAGTCGCGGAATTCCGTGTCCTGCAGCACATCGCCGGGGGCAAAGGCGGTCAGCGTCTCACCCTGGCGGAGCTGTTTTCTGGCAGGCATTTATCCTTCCTCCTCAAACGCGGCCGCATGGTCGCGGAAAAATTCATAGGTCGCCCGCACGCCGGGCAGCTCGGTCCAGCGGCGCGGGCGCACGGGGGCGCTGTCCAGGTCGTATACCCGCGCGCCTGGCATCGCCAGCAAAAACGGCGAATGGGTCGCGATCACAAACTGGCAGCGGTCAAACCGCGCCGCATCGGCCAAAAACTGCGCCAGCTCCTGCTGGCGGGCGGGGGCCAGGCTGTTTTCCGGTTCGTCCAGCAGGTACAGCGCGCCGGGGCGGATGCGCTCGGTAAAAAACAGGAACGCGCTTTCGCCGTTGGAATGGGTGCGCACGCTGTGCATCAGCCGCGCCTTGGCGTAGCGGCTCTGGCTGGTGCGGCGCGCTTCGGCCACCTGCTTGAGCCGGTCGTAGTCATCCAGGCTGTGCAGCTGGAAGCGGGCGTAGCGCGCGTCCCGCGCTTCGTCGATCAGTTCGTCCCGCCGCCGGTCCAGCCCCTCGTTGATCGCGCGCAGGTCCATCATCGTGTCAAACACGTCGTCGCTGGTCAAAATGCAGCTGTGCGCCGGCGGCTCGTGCAGCGTGTGCGCGCTGCACAGGCGGCAGTAATCGGGGAAGAAGTTCGTCGTGTTGAACGGCGTGAACCGCCGCAGGCGCAGCGTTTCGGCCATCACGTTGAGCGCCGTCGTTTTGCCGGAGCCGTTGCCGCCGTACAGGATGGTCACGTCGGCCAGCTCCAGCGCGCGCAGCCCGCGCGCCGGGAACAGCTGGAACGGATAGTAGCTGTCGTAGCAGGTGCGCTGCTGCCGGGCAAAAAAGCTCCATTCCCGGTCCTCGCCGGGAAAGTGAAATTCGGACAGGTAAATCATGGGCGTTCATCCTTGCGCTGCGGCAGGTACAAAGACCCCCGCCGCAGGCGCGGCGGCCTGCAGCGGGGGCGAAAGGAAGGTACAGAAAAAGGCGTTACTTGGTGCCGAAGATGCGGTCGCCCGCGTCGCCGAGACCGGGCACAATGTAGCCTTTGTCATTCAGGCGCTCGTCCAGCGCGCCGACATAGATGTCGACGTCGGGGTGCGCTTCGTGCAGGGCTTTCATACCTTCCGGCGCGGCCAGCAGGCCGATGAACTTGATGTGCTTGGCGCCCTTCTTCTTGATCGTGGTGATTGCGTCGATGGCGCTGCCGCCGGTGGCCAGCATCGGGTCCAGCACCATGACTTCGCGCTCGGCAATGTCGTTGGGCAGCTTGCAGTAGTACTCGACCGGCTCCAGCGTGCCCTCGTTGCGGTACAGGCCGATATGCCCGACCTTGGCGGCCGGGATCATGCTCAGCATACCGTCCACCATGCCGAGCCCCGCGCGCAGGATGGGCACCAGCGCCAGCTTGCGCCCGGCCAGAACCTTGGTGCGGGCCAGCGCGATCGGCGTTTCGACTTCGACCTCCTCGGTGGGCAGGTCGCGCGTGGCCTCGTAGCACAGCAGCATGGCGACTTCGCTGACAAGGTCGCGGAACTCCTTGGTGCCGGTGTTGCGGTCCCGCAGCAGGCTGATCTTGTGCTGGATCAGGGGATGATCGACGATTTCTACAACGCTCATAGTGGTGTCTCCTTCATGGTTTATATTTCGAGGATAAGAGTTTAGAGTGAAGAGCTTTTTGAGAGTTCAGAGTTTAGAGTTAAGAGTTTAGATTTGGTGGATCGCCGCCCTGCGGGCGGCTCAAAAAATGGCCTTGTACTGCGTGGCGCTTTTTCAAAATGTGCGCGCAGCGCACACCATATCTTAACTCTTAAATCTTCACTCTAAACTCTAATGTAAGGCTTGCTCCCGCGCAAGGCGGTCGCGCTCGGCCTGGCTTAAGCGGTGGTAGTCGGGCAGCAGCGCGGCGGGGGGCACGGCCCGGCCGTCCTGCCACAGCTGGCGCGCGGCCAGCGCCACGCCCGCGGCGCGCAGCACGCGCAGCGGCTGCGGGCAGGGGAGCACGCCCGGGACCTCGCTGTATCTATTGTAACACAACAAAGCGCCGTCGCCAACAAAAAACAGCGGCTTTTTGCAGCCGGACACAAATTTTTCCAGCGCTTCCACCGGCGCGGCGTCGTCCGGCGTCAGCCGTTCGTGGGTTTCCAGGTCGAACCCGGCCCAGTACACCTGGCCGCGGCGGGCGTCCAGCGCCCCCACAACGGTGCCCGCGCCCGCCATGCCGTAAGCCAGCGCCGCCAGCGTCGAGACCCCGGCGCACGGCGTCTGGCGCGGCAGCGCCATCCCTTTGACGGCCGCCAGCCCGATGCGCAGCCCCGTAAAGCTGCCCGGCCCGGCCGTGACCGCGTACAGGCCGATATCGGCGCAGGTAAGGCCGCAGGCTTTCAGGGCGGCGTCCGCCATCGGCAGCAGCGTTTCGCTGTGGGTCAGGCCGGTGTTGGAAACGGTCTCATACAGCAGCGTGTCGTCCCGCAGGACCGCCACCGCCGCCGTTTTGCCCGCTGTATCCAGCGCAAGAATGTTCATAGGGTGTAAGGCTCCTTTTGGTTGGGGGAGAAGTTTGGGAATAAGAGAGTTCAGAGCTTTTTTGAGAGTTCAGAGTTTAGAGTTTAGAGTTCAGATGCGGTGTGCGCTGCGCGCACATTTTGAAATATGCCGTATAGTTTCCGGCTATTTTTTTGAGCCGCTCGCAGGGCGGCGGTCCACCATATCTAAACTCTAAACTCTAAACTCTTCACACTATAAAAGCGTTTCCGCGTTGCCAATCGTGATGCGGCGGGTGGTGTCGTCGATGCGGGCGATGTCCACCGTCACGGGGTTTTCCAGCGCCAGCGTCCCGGCGCAGTTTTCGCTCCACTCGGCGGCGATGACGGCGCCGCTGTCCAGGTAATCATAAAACCCGGCGGCCGCCAGGTCGGCGTCGCTGTGGATACGGTACAGGTCAAAGTGCGCCAACGGCCGCGGCCCGCGGTAATAGTTGACGATCGCAAACGTCGGGCTGGAGACCGGGTCGGTGCAGCCGAGCCCTTCGGCCAGGCCCTGGCAGAACGCCGTCTTGCCCGCGCCCAGCCCGCCGGTAAAGGCCACCACCGTGCCGGGGGCCAGCCGGGCGGCCAGCCGCCGCCCCAGTTCGACGGTCTCGGCGCGCGAATGGGTCATAAACTGCTGCATGGCGCATACTCCTTACTGATGGGGAATTTTCTACCATTATACAACAGCCGCCGCCGTTTGTAAAATCGGGACGACCCGCAAGCGCCCGGAATAACAATATTGTAAAACTTTTCCCCGCCGGTGGCAAAAGCCGCCGCGCCGCGCTATAATACAAGCAAGGCATCTTTACAAAAAGCCCCGAAACCAACCGAAAGGAGACCCCGCCATGCTCACGCTTGCCCGCCGCTACCTGCGCAGTGTGGACGCTGCCTATCTGGCGCTGTGCCTGCTGTGCTCGGCGTTCAGCGTGGTGGGGCTGTGGTCGGTGGGCGTCAGCCAGCTGGGCGGCTCGGCCAACAAGGCTTCGGTCCAGTTCATTGCCAGCCTGCTGGGCATGATGCTGGCGGTCATGGTCTCCACGGTCGACTACCGCGCCCTGGCCCGCGCCTGGCCGCTGCATGCGGTGCTGGCCTGGGGGCTGGTGCTGCCCACGCTTGTGCTGCACAACGTGCACGCCGGGTTCATCGTCATCGGCTACGATGCGGGCGGCACTTCCAATTACAGCTGGTACCGTGTCGGCGGCATGACGTTCCAGCCCGCGGAGCTCGCCAAGCTCAGCTTTATCCTCACGCTGGCCTGGCACCTGGACCATGTGCGCGGGCGCGTCAACCGGCCGCGCAACCTGCTGGCGCTGCTTTTGCACATCGCGCTGCCGGTGCTGGCCATCCACATCCAGGGCGACGACGGCACTGCGCTGATCTTTGCGGGCATCGGCGTGGTTATGCTGTTTGCGGGCGGGCTTTCGTTGCCGCTGGCGCTGGGCGGCCTGGGTCTGGCAGCCGCGGGCGGCGCGGCGCTGCTGCTGGCCAAACCGGACCTGCTCAAAGGCTACCAGTTCCAGCGCATCCTGGCCGTCTTAACGCCGGAGGACCCCGCCCTGGCCGATATCGCCTACCAGCAGAACAAAGCGGCCATGGCCATCGGCACCGGCGGGCTGACCGGGCAGGGGCTTTTCCAGGATGAAAGCATCTTCATCCCCAACGCATGGAACGACTTTATCTACAGCTACCTGGCCAACGCGCTCGGCTTTTTGGGCGCGCTGGCCGTGCTGGCGCTGCTGTTTGCCATCATGCTGCGCACACTGCACACGGCCGCCGCCAGCGCGGACCTGCTGGGGCGGCTGCTGGCCACCGGTGTGTTTGCGGCACTGTTCTGGCAGTGCGTCATCAACATCGGCATGAACCTGCAGGTGCTGCCGGTCATCGGCGTCACGCTGCCGTTCTTCTCAGCCGGCGGCTCCAGCGTGCTGATGGTCTATCTCGGCGTCGGCCTGGTGCTCAGCGTCGGCCTCCACGCCCGCCGCGCCGCGGCCTTCGCCCGCCCGGCAGAATAAAACAGGACAGGAAAGCAGCCGCTGCCGGAATGACCCGGCAGCGGCTTTTGCATGCAAAAAAGTTTGGCGCTTTGTGTAACGAACGGGGGATAAAACATCACTCTTAGGTAAGCGCGCTGGAAAGGAGGCGACCGTATGGCGGAACTGCCCGAACTGGAATTGCTTTACAAAACCTACCGCACCGAACTCTACCGCTATCTCTGCGCCCTCTGCCATAACGCCGACCGCGCCGAGGACCTTCTCAGCGATACCTTCCTGCGCGCCATCCAGTGCGCGGGCGGCTGGCACGGCGGCCCGGTCAAGGCATGGCTGTTCGGTCTGGCGCGCAACGTCTGGCGCGAGGACCTGCGCCGCTGCCACGAGACGCTGCCGTATGACGATCTGCTCGGCATAACGCTGGACGACCGCCTGGCCGAAAGCACCGCCGCCCGCCAGGCCCTGGCCCGCGTGCAGGCGCTGCTGGACGAAAAAGGCCCGCCGGCCGAACGCGTCGTGCGGCTGCGCGCCGCCGGGTATTCCTACGCCGAGATCGCGGCCAAACTGAACATCAGTGAATCCAGCGCGCGGGTGCTGGAACACCGCACCCGCCGCTGGCTGCAAACCACCCTGCAGAAGGAGGGACTGTTGAATGAGACCTGAACCCAATGCCATTTCCTGCGCGGTCTGCCGCGACCTGGCCCCGCTCGTGGCCGACGGCGTTGCCAGCGCCGACAGCGCCGCCCTGGTGCGCGCCCATCTGGCGGCCTGCCCGTCCTGCGCGGCCGAATGGCCCGCCCTGGCGGCGGAAACCGGCGCGCCCCCCGCGGCCGAAACGCCCCTGCCTGTCGGGCCGGACGACGCCCGCGTGCTGCGCCGCCTGCGCCGCCGCCTGAAAAACCGCACGGCGCTGCTGCTGGCGGCCGGGGTGGTGGGCGGCACGCTGCTGACCTATTCGCGCTACAGCGTTCTTGTTTTCCTGTTTTTCCCGCTTGTCTGCGGCGTGCTCTGCTGGCAGCGGGACCCGGCCTGGCGCGTGCTGCCGCCGCTGACCTTGGCAGTCTCGGCGCTGGCGGCGTTCATCAGTTCGCAGCTCGAGCACAGCTATACAAACCTGTGGGCGGCTGTGCGCGGGGCGCTGGGCTGGGGTGTGTTCACCGCCGCGCTCTGCCTGGCCGGCGCGCTGGCCGGGTACTGGCTGGCCTATGCGTTTAAAAAAGAGGAGGAAGAAAAATGAAACCGATTGCCAAACGCAGCAAGGGGCTGCGCGTTCTGGCCGCCGTGGGCGGCCTAGCCATCGCGGCCGGGCTGGCGCTGGCCGTCGACGCGCTGCGCGGCGACCCGCTCAGCCGCGCCTGGGCCGAGCGCCGGGCCATTGCCCGCGCCGAAAAGCTCTGCCCGGGCCAGAGCTTCACCGTGCTGGACAGCTGGGGCGGAACTTTTTTTAACTATGGTGTGACCGTCCAGGCCGCAGACAGCCCCGACACGACGTTTCATGTGACGACCAGCTTCTGGCTGTTGACCGAGGACGACGCCGCCAACCAGCTGGAAAACCGCAGCCGGACGCTCGAGCGCCAGGGGGCCGAGGGCGCGCAGGCCATCGAGGCCGTTTTGGACGAAGCCTGCCCGCAATACGAGCGCGCCGCCGTCTATAACGCCTATGCGTCAGGCGAGCTGGCGAGCATTGAGCTCGACCTGTGCTGGACGCCGGAAGCCCCGGCGGCGGGGGCGGGGGCGTATGCCGGCCTGTTCACACCGGACGCCCCGTTTGAGGCGTCCGTCACGGCGAAAGTCCCCGACCGCCTCTGCGCGCAGATCCTGTGGGACGGCGCGCCGGAGAACGCCGACTTCGAGGCCGTGGCCGACGCCTTCGACGCCGCCCTGACCGCCGCCGGGTATGACATCGACTATTACGACCTGACCCTCGTGCCCCAAAACGCCAGCCACGACGCCATCCAGGCCATGGACATCGAACGGATCGTTGCTCGGTAAAGGCTTTCAAGCTTGGAGGCCAAATTGTAAACCACAATGTGGGCGCGTATTGCGCAAAGAAAACGCACTTTTTCTCTTTTTGGCAAGACACTATTTAACGATACAGAGTGAGTATTTCTGCATGCCTACCGTTCTGCCTAATTTAAAACGCCCTAAGCAAAGCGCCGGACGACCGCGTCGTCAGCCTTTCAGCGGCGGTCCGTCGTGGAACGCTTCGCCTACGCGCCCGCCCACGCGGTAATAACCGTGGGTGTAGGGGTCAAAGGCAATGGCGTCAACAAGGTCCATGTCCGGTTTGCCGCTGCGCAGCACCCGCTCGTCGGCGGTTACGCGCACGACCTTGCCGATGACGCCGACGCCGTACTCGTTTTGCTGGTACTCGATGAATTTGCACTCAAGACACAGCGGAAATTCTTCGATGACCGGCGCATCCACTGCCCCGGCTTTGGCGGCGGTTAGGCCGCTGCGGGCGAACTTATCCGGCGTGCTGTTGCCGGAGGTCACGCCAAAATAGTCGGCCTGCGCCACATGGGCCGCATCGGCGATACCTACGGTAAATGCGCCGCGCGCCTTGATGTTCTGCACGGTCTTGTGGCTCTCGGTCAGGTTCAGCGCCACGGTATCGCGCTCCTGCATCGTGCCCCAGGCGGCGTTCATTACGTTGACGCTGCCGTCCTCGTTGTAGGTGGCAACCATCAATACCGGCATCGGGAAGATGCCCTCGGTTACATTCAGTTCTTTGCGCATGGAAAAACCTCGCTTTCTTGTAGTGTCCAATATAGGCAAACAGGGTTGACATGGTCCCTGCTTTTACCTACCATGATAGCAAGGCTGGAACAAAATTCAAGTACTGGCTTTAATGCAAGGCACTTTCATACAAGGGAGTATAGGGGGGAAGGCGGTGATCCGCAACTATATCGAAAACGCTGATTTTGATAAAACCGGCTTCAGCTATACGCTCTCATTGATTTCCGGCAAGCACAAGATGGTGATCCTCTACTGCCTGATGGAGTTCGGCACCGTGCGCTTCAACCAGCTCAAGCGTTATCTGAAAAACGTTTCGGACAAGACGCTGAGCAGCAACCTCAAGCAGCTTGAAGCAGACCGGCTCATCGTGCGTACCGAGCACCCGCAGATCCCGCCCAAAGTGGAATACCGCCTGAGCGAACGAGGCCGTTCGCTGATGAAAATTCTGGACGAACTCTGCCTCTGGGGCGAAAACAACCGCCTGTGAAACGGCCCTGCGCCCGCCGCACCGCGGCGATTTCAAAACCGGGGCGTTCGCGCTGCCGTAGGTCCGGCGGGATGAGAGCATCCCGCCCTGCGGTTGCCCGTGTGGCCGCGGCCATTCCGGTTGGTCCAAAGCATAAAATTTATTCGTAGGGGCGGGATTTGTCCCGCCCGGGGAACCTGCGCCGCCGCGGTCCGGGCCGATATGGAATCGGCCCCTACGGGGGTCCACGGCGCGGCGGGGGCGGTTCCCGCTGCCGTTGGCCGCAGGAATGGACAAACAACCGCTTTTACAAGGGGCGCACCCGCCCAAATCACCCGCCTGCCTCCGCCCGCACCCACAGCGCCGCTTCGGCGCCGGGGGCGGGCGTGTTGTTTTGCAGGGCCAGGCCGCCGCCGTGGGCTTCGGCCACCGTGCGCGCGAAATACAACCCCAGGCCCTGGTGCGCGCCGCGCGCGGCGTCGCCGGTGTACAAAAGCTGCCCGGCTTTGCGCAGCGCTTCGGGCGTGAAGCCGGGGCCGGTGTCGCGCACGGCAAAGCGCAGCGCGCCGCCCGCAAAACTGGCGGTCAGCGTCACTTTGCCGCCGGGCGGGGTGCAGCGCACGGCATTGTCCAAAAGGTTGTCCACCGCGCGCGCCAGCCGCCCGGCCTGCGCGCGGCAGCACAGGGGGGCAGGCAGCGCGCTTTGCGCCGCGAATTCCAGCTGCGCCGGGGCGCACAGCGCCCGGCCGACCGCGCAGCGCTCAGCCCAAAATGCGGCGGTGTCCAGCGGCGCGAACGCTTCGTCCGCCGCGCCGGACGCTGCGGCGGCGCGCAGGTCGGCCAGGTGGCGCTGTGCGCGCGCGGCCCCGCGCAGGATGGCCGCGGCGCTCTCGCGCGCAGCGGGGGGCAGCGCGCCGTCCTCGGCCAGCAGCTCGGCGTGGCCGGAGATCACGGTCAGCGGCGTTTTCAGGTCGTGGGTCAGCGCGGCGATCTGCTCGCTGCGCTGCTGTTCGGCCGCCCACTGGCTGCGCAGGCTGGCGGCCAGCTGGCCGCGCAGCGTCTGCATCGCCTGCAAAGCGGCGTCCAGCTCGCGGATGTCCGCGTGGCCGAACGGCGCGCCGTCCAGCAGCCCGGCGCCGATCTGCCCGGCTGCGTCCTCCAGCCGGGCCGCGGCGCGCGCCAGGCGGCGGGCCGTGCGCCGCGTGCACAGCGCCACGGCCAGCAGCTCCAGCGCGGCCAGAACCAGCATGGCCAGGACCTGAAAATCCGGCAGCCGCCCGCGCAGCGCCGGGATGGCATACGGCATTGAAAACCGGTACACAAGCAGGCAGACTGTGCCGTCCGCCAGCGTGGCCCGGCGCGAAAACAGCGGGTAGAACGCCCCGCCCGCCGGTTCGCCGTGCCAGCAGCGCAGCGCCTGCGCCAGCGCGCGGCTGTCCAGGTTGGTCGCCAAAACGGTGTCCTGGCCCGCCCCGGCGAACAGCACATACCGGCACAGCGGGTCAAGGTCTGCTTCGGCAAAGGTCTGCGCCGTGTGGCGGGGCAGCGTCTCCAGCGCGGCCAGCGCCGCCTGCTCGGCCGCATTGGCGGGCAGCACCAGCCCGCAGTTGACCAGCAGCGCCAGCAGGTACCACCACGCCAGCGCCGCCAGCGCGCACACCGCCGCGGTCAGCAGCAGGTAGCGCGCCAGCACGCCGGGCAGCGTGGCCGCGCGCGGCCTGCGGGCGGCAGAGGTCTTTTTTTGCATGTGTGAGCCCTCCTGCTTTTATCCGGCGCGCCAGCGGTAGCCGATGCCCCACACCGTCTCGATGGCCCCGGCGTCGGCCCCGGCCGCGCGCAGCTTGGCGCGGATATTTTTGATGTGCTCGGTGATGGCGCTGTCGTCCGCCGCGCCGTCATAGCCGAACACGGCCTCGTAGATCTGCTCCTTGCTGAACGCCTGCCCCGGGTGCAGCGCCAGCAGCTCGCAGATCGCAAACTCGCTTTTGGTCAGCGGCAGAGCGGTTTCCCCGCACGCCGCTGTGCGCGCGCCCAGGTCAAAGACCAGCCCGCCGCGCAGCAGCCGGCGCGCGGGGCGGGAACCGCGCTGCTGCCGCCGCAGGTGGGCGGCCACACGCGCGCGCAGCTCGGCCAGGCGGAAGGGCTTGTTCAGGTAATCGTCCCCGCCTGCGCCCAGCGCCGTGAGCACGTCGGCTTCCTCGCTTTTGGCGGTCAGGAACAGCACCGGCGCATCGGTCAGCGCGCGGATACGGCGGCACAGCGCAACGCCGTCCTCGCCGGGCATCATGATGTCCAGCAGGATGCAGTCCGCCCAGCGGCACAGCGCCTCGGTCACTTCGCCGCCCGCCGCGCAGGTGCGCACCGTGTGGCCGTCGCGCTCGAGCGCCGTGCGCACCAGCGCGCAGACGTCCGGCTCGTCGTCAACGGCAAGGATATGGGCCATGGTTCGCGCCTCCCTCTCAAACAAATGTACCGGTCATGCACACAAAATAAACGAAACAGCGTACAAAATATAGATGTGCGCGGGATAAAACCAGTAGAACAGCCGCTTGCAGCCCGCGCCGCGCCGGCCGTTGTACAGCGCCATCAGCGCCACGGCGGCCACGCTGAACCATTCGTAATAGGTTGTGAACATCTGCGAAAGCGCAAACCCCGCGCTGCCGCGCAGCGCCAGGAACACGCTGACAAACTCGGTGGCGAAGGTCCACACGGCCCACACCCCCAGCTGCGCGCCGCGCACGCGGCGGAACAGGTACAGCAAAACGCCGCCGACGATATAGGTAAGGCCGCCGTCCGCGATGAAATTCCAGCACGGCAGCACCGAATACCCGACCGCCGCCACGACCGTTTCCAGCAGCCAGCCGCCGCCGTCCCCGCGCGCGAGCCCGTACAGCCCGATCAGCACAAACGGCCAGGCCAGCGGCAGCACGATGGCCGCCGCGCCGCGTGCAAACCGGCGCTGCCGCAGCCAGTCGATGCCCTGCCAGATGGGGACCAGCAGCACAAGGTTGCTCAAAAAGCCATTCTGCGGGTAAAAGCCGTCCGCCCGCACAAAAAGCCCGCCGTACTGCATAAAAAAGCGCAGCAGGCCCATCGGCGCGGCAATGGCCCACAGCCGTCGCCAGTACCGCGGCCGGCTGTGCGTGTGGACAAAGCCTTCGACCGCGCAGAACAAAAACAGCGGCGCGGCCAGCCGCCCCAGCATGCTGAACCAGCCCGGCACAGCGCCGGTGAAGGCGAAAAAGTAGTGGATGTGGTCGAGCAGCATCAGCCCCAGCGCGATCAGTTTGAGCGTGGTGCCGTCCAGCCCGCGCGCGCGGGCGAGCGTGGTCGTGTGTGTCATGGTGAAAACCTTCTTTCCTCAGTGTATCTTTAGCCTACAAGATAAATCTAAGGAGAATCTAAGGAAATTCGAATTTGGGAAAAATTTGGCCGCTATGTTCCCGGCGCACCGCGGCGATTTCAAAACCGGGGCGTTCGTGCCGCCGCAAGGTCCGGCGGGATGAGGGCATCCCGCCCGATGTTCGTTATAAAACGTGGAATGCGGCTTCCCGCGCTGCGGCGGCCGGTCATACTCACACGAAACCGCACAAAAACGCCCCGGCGCAAACGCGCCGGGGCAGGCAAAACGCGGCAGCGCGGCTTACTTGCACTCTTCGATCGTGTAGTTGAAGCCGTACTCCTCCTGCAGGGCCTTGACGGCCGGTTCGCAGTCCTCGATGAAGGTGGGGGCATAGACGCTCTGCCCGTTGTGGGCCTTCTTGTAATCCTCCACGATCTGGGTCAGCTTGGCCCAGCCCTCGTCGGCTTTGGCCTGGTCCATGTCTTTGGGGAAGTCGATGATAAATTCGCGATGCTTGGGGATGCGTGCTTTCATAGGGTACACTCCTGTTTTTTGTAAATTGTCTATACGATACGGGGCGTTTGCCCGCGTATTGCCAAAAGGGTCATTCGATGCCAAACACCCGCCGGGCGTTGGCGGCGCAGGTGTCCAGGACAGCCTGCGGCTCGGTCTGCCAGAGTTCGGCGATGTACGCCGCCACATGCGCGATGTTGCGGCTGTCGTTACGCCGCCCGCGCACCGGTTCCGGGGCCATATAGGGGCAGTCGGTCTCGAGCACGGCGGCCTCGTGCGGGATGGCGGCCAGCACGCGCGCGGCGCGCTTGGCGCCCTTATAGGTCACGGCGCCGCCAAAACCCAGGCACAGCCCCTGCGCGGTCAGCCAGGCGGCGTCCTCGGCGCTGCCGCTGTAGCAGTGCAGCACGCCGCGCGGCTTGTAGCGGCGCAGCAGCTCATACACCTCGGCGTGGGCTTCGCGGTCGTGGATCGAGACCGGCAGCCCCAGCTCGGCGGCCAGCCGCAGCTGTGCTTCAAACAGGTCGTACTGTTCCTGCGCGGGCAGCGGCCAGTGGTGGTCCAGGCCGATCTCGCCCACGGCGACGACGGCGGGATCGTCAAACAGCGGGCGCATTGCGGCCAGCTCGGCGCGCCAGTCGCCGTGGTAAACGGCGACGGTGGGGGCGTCGTCTTCGCCCAGGCTTTCGGGGTGGATGCCCAGCGCCGCGTGGATGTACGGGTAGGTGTGCGCCAGCTCCAGCACGGCGGCGCAATCGCCCGAATGGGTCGCACATTCCAGCACGCCGCAGACGCCGCCTGCAGGCAGCGCCCGGCCCAGCAGCGCGGCGCGGTCGGCGTCGAACTGGCGGGAAGAATAATGGGCGTGTGTGTCAAAAATATTCTGCATCATCAGGTCCTCTGTGCGGCTTGGGCCGGTTTGCTGACAAGGTAGATGCCCGCGCACACCAGCGCCAGCGCCGCCAGGTATTGCCACTCCCACAGCGGTTCGCCGTTGAGCATGGCGGACAGCAGCGTTGTCACGACCGGGATCAGCAGCCCGTATACGCTGACGCAGGAGACCGGGTTGTTTTTCATCAGCAGCGCCCACAGCACATAGCCGCCGCCGGAAATAAAGGCGAGGAACGCCAGCACCGGCAGCCCGGCCGCGCTCTGCGGCGCCAGCCGCCCGCCCAGCGCAAAGCCCAGCAGCGCCAGCGCCAGCCCGCCCACAAAAAGGTTTAAGCAGCAGACGGCAAAGCTGTCCGCTTTGTGGGTCACGGATTTGTTCCACGGCCCGGCCGCCGTGACGATGGCCGCGGCCAGCAGCATGCAGACAACGCCCCCGGCCGTGCCGCCGCCGTGGTTGCCCAGTGTTGCGGCCAGCACGCCGCCGAACCCCAGCGCACAGCCCAGCGCCTTGCGCGCGTTGAGCCGATCGGCCTGCCCGTACAGGAAGTGGGCCAGAATTACGCCGAGGAAGCTCTGCGTGCTGTTCAGGATGCTGCCAAACGCGCCGGAAAGCACCGCGGCCGCCAGATAGTAAAAGAAATACTGCGCCGATGTCTGCCACAGCCCCAGCGCGCAGCATTCGGCCAGCACGCGCCCGCGCGGCAAGGCCAGCGGGCGGCGCTGCAGCGCCGAACCGGCCAGCCAGACCAGCACGCCGCCGGTCATGAACCGCACCCCGGCAAACAGCAGGATGGAGGCCGTGTCGGCCGCGTCGATTGCAAACAGGCGGTAGCCCAGCTTGATGAACGGGAACGCACAGCCCCACAGCACATTGCATGCCACCGCCAGCGCCGCGGCGCAGCCCGGCCGCGCAAACAGCGCGTCGAGGCGGGCTGTGTTCATCAGTGGATGCGCGTGCCGACCGGCACGTCGTCGCCGTAAAACGCAATCGAGCAGCCGCCGTCGGCCGTGTCGGCCGCCAGGATCATGCCCTCGCTTGTATATTTGCCCTTCATCATCGGGCGCGGGGCCAGGTTGGCGACGATGGGCACCCGCTTGCCGGTGAGGTCCTCCGGCTTGTACCACTTGGCAATGCCGGACAGGATGCAGCGCTCGCGCTCGCCGTCGAACACGGTCAGGTGCAGCAGCTTTTTGCTCTCCCTCATCGCCTCGCACGCGCGCACAAGGCCGACGCGGATCTCTACCTTCGTAAAGGTGTCGTAGTCGATCTCGGCCTCATGGTCGCCGATCTCGGCGGCCGGTTCGCTGGCGGCGGCCGCTGCGGCGTTGGCCGCTTCGGCTTTGCGCTTGGCGTCCTCGGCCTCGAGATAGGCGATCTCCTTCGCCACGTCGATGCGCGGGAACAGCGCTTCGCCCTTGTGCACGGTGTAGCCGCTGCGGATCACGCCGGCCGCCTCCTCGCGCAGCAGGCTGTGCAGCTCGTTGGCGTCGACGCCGAGCTGTTCGGCCATCTTGGGCGCGGTGTTGGGCAGGTAGGGCTGCAGCAGCGCGGCGGTCAGCTCCAGCGCGCTGCACAGGTTGAACAGCACCTGGTTGAGCCGCGGCCGGTCGGCCTCGTTCTTGGCCAGCACCCAGGGCGCGGTCTCGTCGATGTACTTGTTGGCGCGCTGCACCAGCTCAAAGATGTGGGTCAGCGCGGCGGGCACATCCAGCGCTTCCATGTCGGCGTCCACGCGGGCGGGCAGGTTGGCCATCAGGCCGGACAGCGCTTCGTCGATGGGCGCGTTCTGCACCGTGCCGCCGAAGTATTTCTCACACATCGCGACCGTGCGGGAGAGCAGGTTGCCCAGGTCGTTGGCCAGGTCGGTGTTGATGCGGTTGATCAGCGCTTCGTTGGTGAACGCGCCGTCGTTGCCAAACGGCACTTCGCGCAGCAGGAAGTAGCGCACGGCGTCCACGCCGTAGCGGTCGCAAAGCTGGACGGGGTCGACGACGTTGCCCTTCGATTTGCTCATTTTGCCGCCGCCCAGCAGCAGCCAGCCGTGGCCGAACACTTTCTTGGGCAGCGGCAGGTCCAGCGCCATCAGCATGGCGGGCCAGATGATGGTATGGAAGCGCAAAATCTCCTTGCCCACCATGTGCAGGTCGGCGGGCCAGAACTTGTCATAGTCGTGGTAGGTGTCGTTGCCGTAACCCAGCGCCGTGATATAGTTGGAAAGCGCGTCGATCCACACATAGATCGTGTGCTTGGGGTCGAACGGCACCGGGATGCCCCAGCTCACGCTGGTGCGGGACACACAGGTGTCCTGCAGGCCCTGCTTGATGAAAGCGATCATCTCGTTCTTGCGGGTGGCGGGCTGGATGAAATCGGGGTGGTCCTCGTAGTATTGCAGCAGGCGGTCGGCATATTTGCCGGTCTTGAAGAAATACGCTTCCTCCTCGGCTTCGTACACGGGGCCGCCGCAGTCGGGGCAGCAGCCGTCCTTCAGCTGCGCTTCGGTCCAGAAGCTCTCGCACGGCTTGCAGTACATGCCCTTGTAGGTGCTTTTATAGATGTCGCCCTTCTCGTACAGCCGGGTAAAGATGGCCTGCACGCTCTTGACGTGGTAGTCGTCGGTCGTGCGGATGAACCGGTCATAGGAGACGTCCATCACCTTCCACAGGTCCTTGACCGTGGCCACAATGGCGTCCACATATTCTTTGGGCGTTACGCCCTTGGCGGCGGCCTTGTCCTGGATCTTCTGGCCGTGCTCGTCGGTGCCGGTCAAAAACATCACGTCGTAGCCTTTGGCGCGCTTGTAGCGGGCGATGGCGTCGCAGGCCACCGTCGTGTAGCTGTGGCCGATGTGCAGCTTGTCGCTG
>MHCFR05601__coassemble_836_pt1 | contig 35313 bp, 29 predicted proteins | sample MHCFR05601__metabat2_high_PE_011 | metagenome-assembled genome bin MHCFR05601 | reverse complement strand
CTAAGAGCCGCCGCTGCGCGGCGGTTGGCCTCCGAAACGCGCCTGCGGGCGCAGTGGAATCCGCCCCTACACAGGTTTCTCGCGTCGGAAACGCGCGGCGTTCCCGGTTGATGCGGTACATACGGAACGACCGTAGGGCGGGATGCCCTCATCCCGCCGCACCCCGCGCCGCCGCGAACGCCCGCGGGAGGGATAAATCCCTCCCCTACGAACCAACGGCGGGCCCGCAACCAACCGGGAAACCGCAACCTCCGCGCTATAACAAACCCCTGTAGGGGACGATGCTCGCATCGTCCCGCACCCCCCGCGCCGCCGCGAACTCCGCCCCGCTGCGGCGTACATAAACGCGCGCCCTGCAACACAAGACAAACGCTGCCCAATACAATAAAAAGCGCGGGGCCCATAAGAAAGCAAACCGCAAAAATAATGCTTTCTTACAGGCCCCGCGCAATTTCCCGCCAATTTTCCGAGCCGCCCGAAGGGCGGCGATCCACCCTATCTAAACTCTAAACTCTCAACTCTGAACTCTCAGAAACTCCTCACCGAACACTCTTCACCGCCAGCATGCGCGTGGCGTTCAGCACGGCGAGCACCATCACGCCGACATCGGCGAACACGGCCCACCACATGTTGGCAATGCCCACCGCGCCCAGCAGCAGAAACAGCGCCTTGATCGCCAGCGCAAAGACAATGTTCTCATACACGATGTGCATGCACTTGCGGGCGATGCGCATCGCCAGGCTGATCTTGGCGGGGTCGTCGTCCATCAGCACGACGTCGGCGGCCTCGATGGCGGCGTCGGAACCCAGCGCGCCCATCGCGATGCCGATGTCGGCGCGGGTCAGCACCGGCGCGTCGTTGATGCCGTCGCCCACAAAGGCGAGCTTGCCGTTTTGGCCGCTGCGCGCCGCCAGCAGTTCCTCCACACGCGCGACCTTGTCCGCGGGCAGCAGCTCGGCGTGCACGTCGTCGATGCCCAGCTCCCCGGCCACGCCCTCGGCCACGGCGGCACTGTCGCCGGTCAGCATCACGGTGCGCACGCCCTGGCCGCGCAGCGCGGCGACAGCGTCCGCCGCATGCGGTTTGACCTCGTCGGCAATGAGGATGGAGCCGAGGAACGCCCCGTCCCGCGCCACATACACAACGGTCCCCACGCCGTCATCCGGCACAAAGGCGACGCCTTCGGCCTGCATCAGTTTGGCGTTGCCGGCCAGCACGCGGCGGCCGTCCACCCGGGCGGCCACGCCGCGCCCCGCGATCTCCTGCGCATCGGCGGCGCGGCGGGTGTCGGGTTCGGCGGGCAGCGCTTCGCGCAGGCTCCGGCTGATCGGGTGGGAGGAATAGCTCTCGGCCAGCGCGGCGGTCTCGAGCAGGTCGCTTTCGGCCACGCCTGCGGCCGGGCGCAGGCGGCTGACGCGGAAGGTGCCCTGCGTCAGCGTGCCGGTCTTGTCAAACACAACGGTATCGGTGTGGGCCAGCGCTTCCAGATAGTTGCCGCCCTTGATGAGGATGCCGCAGCGCGAAGCCCCGCCAATGCCGCCGAAGAAGGAGAGCGGGATGCTGATGACCAGCGCGCAGGGGCAGGAGATGACCAGGAAGGTCAGCGCGCGGCTGACCCACACGCCCCAGCCGCCGCCCAAAACCAGCGGCGGCAGCACGGCCAGCGCCAGTGCCGCAAAGCAGACGGCGGGCGTATAATAGCGGGCAAATTTGGTGATGAAGTTCTCCGCCTTCGCTTTTTTCAGGCTGGAATTTTCGACCAGGTCCAAAATGCGCGCCACCGTCGACTGCCCATACGGCTTGCTGACCGTCACGCGCAGCAGCCCGTCGCCGTTGACGCTGCCGCTGAGCACCGCGCCGCCCGGGCGGGCGCTGCGCGGGCGGCTCTCGCCGGTCAGCGCGCTCGTGTTCAGCGTGCTCTGGCCGGAAAGCACCACGCCGTCCAGCGGGACTTTCTCGCCCGGCCGCACAACGATGACCGCGCCCACCGGCACGGCCTCGGGGTCCACGGTCTGCACCGTGCCGTCGTCGGCTTCCAGGTTGGCGCTGTCGGGGCGGATGTCCATCAGCGCGGCGATGCTGCGGCGGCTCTTGCCCACCGCATAACTCTGGAACAGCTCGCCGACCTGGTAGAACAACATGACGGCCACGCCCTCGCCGTATTCGCCCAGCGCCATCGCGCCGACCGTCGCCACCGCCATCAGAAAGTTTTCATCAAACACTTCGCCGTGTATCACGCCCAGCGCGGCCTTGCGCAGCACGTCGTGGCCGATGATGAAGTAGGGAACCAGGTACAAAACGAGCCAGGCGTACCACGGCAGCGCCGCCAGCTGCCCGGCAACGGCGAGCGCCACGAACAAAACCGCGGCAACCAGGATGCGCCGCAGCGTCTTTTTCTGCTTTTTGGTCATGCAAAAACACCTCTTTGGCGCGCGTGACATAGGAAAACAAAGGTTTTACAAAAACTGCTTGACACCGCAAAACCGCTGTAAAGCGGCAGAGGCCGCTTTGCAGGTGGAGTTTTGCGGCTTTGTTTTCTTATGGAACCGCGCAGTTATGTACAGGAAAACGTTTGGCAGCAATGCCGCATTGGGCCGGGTAAGGCCCCGGCGGGCCATGCGCTTACAGCTCGATCTCGAAATCGGGCTCGATTTTTTTCGCCGCCTTGACGGCCGCTTTCAGCACGCTCTGGAACTGGGCGTCGTCGGCGTCCAGCAGCATCTTCTGCGCCATGAAGCTGACGTTGCAGGCGTTGACGCCGGGCAGGGCGCTGACGGCGTTTTCGATCTTGGCGGCGCAGTTGGCGCAGTCGACTTCAATGTTGAATTTCTTTTGCATGGGGAAGCGCTCCTTTTTGTTTTATTCTTCGACGTGATCCATGCCCAGCGCAATGATGCTGCGCACATGGTCGTCGTCCAGGCTGTAGTAGATGGTCTTGCCGTCGCGGCGGAACTTGACGAGCTTGCTGGCCTTGAGTACCCGCAGTTGATGGCTGACCGCGCTCTGCGAGACGCCCAGCGCCTCGGCGATGTCGTTCACGCACAGCTCGCTCTCAAACAGAACGTACAGGATCTTGATGCGCGTCGTGTCGCCAAAAACGCGGTAAAGCTCGGCCAGGTCGTACAGGACCTCGTCGGCGGGCAGCCCGGCCTTGACCTTTGCCAGCAGGTCCGGGTTGCCGGGGCAGTCCGGCGCGCACACCGGCGCTTCGCCCGCCGCGCCGCCGTCCGCTGCGCACAGCGCGCGCGGTGAAAACAGAAAACGTGTCATAAGTGACCTCCAAACATATGAGCATCTGTTCATATGTCAACATTGTACACCCTCCCCCCCGCCGCTGTCAAGGGGGAAAATACGGTTTTGCAAAAAAATAAAACCAAGCGCCGCCTGCGGCGGTGCTCCAACCTGTAGAAAAACCACCTGTTTTACCTTCGGCTGCCGTTTCCGGTTGCCCTGTAGGGCGGGCGATTTCGCCCGCCGCACCTCCGCAAATTCAAAAAACGTGTGCCGATGGTCATTTTTTAAAAATCAACGGTGCGGCGGGGTCAAGACCCCGCCCTACAATGTAAGGTAAACGCTCTACCGCAGGGAAACAATCGGCTTTTCCGACAGTCTGAAGCGCCACCCTATATCTAAACTCGGAACTCTAAACTCTCAATTCTTGCCCGCCGCGCCTTGCCGTTTTGGGCACAAGCGTTTATAATATAGATTAAGTATACCGCCCGGCGGGCGGTATGCGCGGAAAAACAAATCCGGCGCGCGGCTGTACGGCGCGCGCCATGGAACGGGGGCTGTACCCATATGTCAAACTTTATCCCGCTTTCGGTTCCGAACTTTGGCCCGCAGGAGGCTGAGCGTGCCGGGCAGGCCATCACGTCCGGCTGGGTGTCCACCAGCGGCGCGCGGGTGGGCGAATTTGAGCAGGCGCTGGCGGACTATGTCGGCATGCCGCGCGCGGTGGCCGCCAACTCCGGTTCGTCGGCGCTGCACCTGGCCGCGCTGGCCGCGGGCATCCGCCGCGGCGAGGAGGTCATTGTGCCCACGCTGACCTTTATCGCCGCCGTCAACCCGCTGACCCGCTATGTCGGCGCGCAGCCGGTCTTTATCGGCTGCGACGATTCGCTGTGCATCGACCCCGACGCGGTGGAGGATTTCTGCCGCAGCCGCTGCACGCTGAAAGAAAACGGCCTGTACAACAACAAAACCGGCGCGCGGGTCGCGGCGCTCGGCGTCGTGCATGTGTTCGGCAACATGGCCGACATGCCCCGCCTGCTGGACATCGCCCGCCGCTACCGCCTGACCCTGATCGAAGACGCGACCGAGGCGCTGGGCACCAAATACCTGACCGGCCCGCTGAAGGGCAAATACGCGGGTACGATCGGCGATATCGGCTGCTACAGCTTTAACGGCAACAAGATCATCACGACCGGCGCGGGCGGCATGCTTGTGGCGAACCATGACGGCTGGGCGGAGCACGCCAAGCACCTGTCCACCCAGGCCAAGGCCGACGTGCTGCAGTTTTTGCACGACGAAGTCGGCTACAACTACCGCATGACCAACGTGCAGGCCAGCCTCGGCCTTGCGCAGCTCGAGCGGCTCGAAGGCTTTATCGAGCACAAGATCGCCCGCTATGAACAGTACCGCGCGGCGCTGGACGGCTACAAGGGCCTGCGCATCCTGCCTTTCCGGGACGAGGACGGCAGCGTGCGCAGCAACCACTGGTTCTACAGCCTGGATCTGCGGGGCGCCGGGCTGCGCCGCGACGAGGTCATCGCCGCACTGCAGGCGCAGGATATCCAGACCCGCCCGATCTGGGCGCTGATCCACGAACAGGCCGATTACCCGCGCAACGAAGCCTACGCGCTGGACAGGGCGCTCGCCTACCGCGAAAACATCGTCAACCTGCCCTGTTCAACCAATTTGAGCGAGGCAGACTGCGCCCGCGTCATCGCCGCCGTGCAGGCGCTGGCCGACCGCGCATAACAAAGGAGAGGGCATGCTCAAGATCGAAGAACTCATCATCCCGCGCACGGCGACCGTGCTGGAAACGATGAAAAAGCTGGACGAGACCGGCCAACGCATTTTGTTCATCGCGCCGGAGGGCGTTCTGCAGGCCGTTGTCACCGACGGCGACATCCGCAAGTTTTTCCTGCGCGGCGGCACGCTGGAAGCACCGGTCGAACAGGCAGCGAACTTCCACCCCATCAGCCTGCCGGTGTCGGAACGCGGCCGCGCCAAAGCCGAGCTGCAGCGCCACGGCATCGACGCGCTGCCGATTTTAAACAAGCGCGGCGTCATCACCGATATCGTCTTTGCGGGCGGCGTCGATGTCGACAACCGCAAGCGGGTGGATATCCCGGTCGTGATGATGGCGGGCGGCCTGGGCACGCGGCTGTATCCCTACACCAAAATTTTGCCCAAGCCGCTGATCCCGGTCGGCGAGCAGCCCATCGCCGAGCTTATCATCGACCGTTTCCGCGGCTTCGGCTGCCACCGCTTCACGATGGTCGTCAACTATAAAAAGGGCATGATCAAGTCCTATTTCGGCGACCTGGAGAAAGACTATACGCTCGATTTTGTGGACGAGACGCAGTTTATGGGCACCGGCGGCGGGCTGTGCCTGCTCAAAGGCAAGGTGGATTCGCCGTTTTTCTTCACCAACTGCGACACGCTGCTCGACCTTGACTTCGGCGACCTGTACGAGAAGCACCACGAGCGCGGCAACCTCATCACGATGGTGTGCGCGCTCAAGCACTATACGGTGCCCTACGGCGTGGTGGAGCTCGGCGAGGACGGCGGCATCGCCGCCATGCGCGAAAAGCCGGAGCTGAACTTTTTGACCAACACCGGCGTCTATGTTGTGGAGCCGCGCGTGGTCGAGGAAATGCGCGACGGCGAGACCATCGGCTTCCCCGACGTCATCGACCGCTACCGCGCCGCCGGGGAAAAGGTCGGCGTTTACCCCATCAACGAAAGCGCCTGGATGGATATGGGCCAGATGGAGGAACTGGAAAAAATGCGCCGCCGCCTGGAAGGACACTCGTAAAGGAAAAAGGAACCGCGCGCAAGGCCGGCGCCTGCCGCGCCGCCGAATTTCAAACGCTATATGCAGATAAAGGAGCCGCCCATGCCTGTCACGATCATTGCCGAAGCCGGCGTCAACCACAACGGCGATTTGGAGATGGCCAAAAAGATGGCCCGCGTCGCCAAAGAATGCGGCGCGGATATCGTCAAATACCAGACCGCCGTGCCGGAGCTTGTCGTCAGCCGCTTTGCCGAAAAGGCCGAATACCAGAAGCAGACCACCGACGCCGCCGAAAGCCAGCTGGAGATGATCCGCAAGCTGCACTTTTCGTTTGAAGGCCACCGCGAGCTCAAGGAATACTGCGATTCCATCGGCATCCAGTACCTGTCCGCGCCGTTCGATATCCCCAGCGTGCGCTTTCTCGGCACGCTGGGGCTGCCGCTTTTGAAGATCCCCTCCGGCGAGATCACCAACCTGCCTTATCTTGAGGAGGTCGCCAAACTGCGTACGCCGGTGCTGCTTTCGACCGGCATGAGCACCCTCGGCGAGATCACCGACGCGCTCGGCGTGCTGGACGATAACGGCTGCCCCGAAGCGACGATTCTGCACTGCAACACCCAGTACCCCACGCCTTACGAGGACGCCAACCTGACCGCCATGATGGAACTGTTCGACCAGTTCGGCCTGCCGGTCGGGCTTTCGGACCACACGCCGGGGTGGGAGTGCGACGTCGCCGCCGCCGTGCTGGGCGCACAGGTCATTGAAAAGCACTTCACGCTGGACAAGACCCTGCCCGGCCCCGACCAGCAAGCCAGCCTCGACCCCGCCGAATTCAAGGCGATGGTGGACGCCGTGCGCCATGTCGAAGCCGCGCTGGGCGACGGCCACAAACACCTGACCGCCAGCGAAGCCCCCAACAAAGCCGTGGCCCGCAAGAGCATCGTGGCCGCGCGCGCCATCCAAAAGGGCGAAGTTTTTACGGCCGATAACCTGACCACCAAGCGCCCCGGCGACGGCGTCAGCCCGATGCGCTGGTACGAAGTGCTGGGCCAGACCGCCAAACGCGATTTTGCCGAGGACGAGAAGATCGAACTGTAACGCCGGACGCCCCGCCTTGCCGCCCGCAAACCTTGCGCCGCGGCGGGCCTGCGGGACGATGCCAAGCATCGTCCCCTACATGGGTTTGCGTTTACGCAGGGTTTGCGCTTCCCGGTCGGCCGTGGACCCAGCCGTTGGCCGCAGGGGACGGTCTTGACCGTTCCGCGGGCGTTCGCGCCGCCGCGGGCCCGGCGGGATGAGGGCATCCCGCCCTACGGCCGCCCGGGAAGCCGAGGCCGTCCTTTTTGGCCGGGTGTTTCCCGTCTGTAGGGGCGGATTCCACTGGGCCCGCAAGATATTTGCGGCGGCCGCAGGCCGCCGCTCCACCGCATCTAAACTCTGAACTCTAAACTCTGAAAAACAGGAGCATCCTATGCGCAACCCTGCCATCACCGTCGTCACCTCCACGCGCGCCGAGTTCGGCCTGCTGCGCCCGGTGGTGGCAAAACTCTGCCAAAACGGCCCGGCCCCGGCGCTGGTGGCCACCGGCGCGCACCTGTGCGCGCGGCTGGGGGCCACGGTGGCCGAGATCGAAGCCGACCCCGTCGCCGCGCCCTGCCTGGCCGCGCGGCTGCCCATTTTTTCGGAGGAGGACCCCGGCGAGCCGGTCGCGCGCACCATCGCGCGCACCGTCGGGGTGTTCGACGCGTATTTCGCCGCCCACCGCCCGGACGCCCTGGTGCTGCTGGGCGACCGGTTCGAGATCTTTGCCGTGGCCGTCGCGGCCGCCGCGCGCCATGTCTCCATCGCCCACATCTCGGGCGGGGACGTGACCCTGGGCGCGGCGGATGAATACTACCGCCACTGCATCACCCACATGGCGGCGCTGCATTTCCCCAGCTGTGCGGACAGCGCCGCGCGCCTTGTGCGCATGGGCCAGGCGCCGGACACGGTGTTCTGTGTCGGCGGTTTGGGCGATGAAAACATCCGCACCCTGCCCAAAATGAGCCGGGAGGAATTGTGCACTTCGACCGGGTTCGACCTCATGCAGCCGTTTGCGCTCGTCACCTTCCACCCGGAGACCGCCCCCGGCGCGCCCGATGCCGCCGCCCAGGCGGCGGCGCTGTGCACGGCCATGGCGGCGGTGCCCGGCGTGTTCTGGCTCATCACCGGCTCCAACGCCGACGCGGGCGGCGCGGTGTGCACGGCCGCCATGCAGGCGTTTGCGGCCGCCCACCCGCAGCGCGCGGGCTTTGTTCAGAGCCTCGGGCTGCGGCGGTATCTTTCGGCCATGCAGTATGCGGCGCTGGTCGCGGGCAATTCCAGCTCCGGCGTGGTCGAAACGCCCACCTTCGGCGTGCCCGCCGTCAACATCGGCAGCCGCCAGGCCGGGCGCATCCTGTGCCGGAACGTCCTGTCCTGCCCGGGCGACGCCGCCGCCATCGAGGCCGCGCTGCGCACGGCGCTGACGCCGGAATTTGCCGCCAAGGCCAAAGGCGCCCAAAGCCCGTACAACGGCGGCGACACCAGCGGAAAGATCGCGGAGATCCTGCGCGCATACGATTTTTCCAAACCCAAAACATTTTACGACGCACCGTAAACTCGTGCTTCCCGCAAGGCGTTTTCGCGGCGGCCGCAGGCTCTGCCGGGCAAACGTTTTTGCGGCGGCCGCAGGCCGCCGCTCCACCGCATCTTAACTCTCAACTCTCAACTCTGAACTCTCAAATAACGGAAGGTCGTGCCAAAAATGAACCTCCTCATCATCGGTCTCGGCTCCATGGGCAAACGGCGCGCGCGGCTGGCGCGCGGGCTGGACGCCGCCCTCACCATCGCCGGGGTGGACAGCGCCCCCGCCCGGCGGGAAGAAGCGCTCTCGCTCGGCCTGGTCACGGCCGCTTACGATTCCATCCCCGCCGCCCTCGCCGCCGCCCGGCCGGACGCCGCGCTGGTCTGCACCGCGCCGCTGTCCCACGCGGCCATCATCACCGAGCTGCTCAAAGCCGGGCTGCCCGTTTTCACCGAGCTCAACCTGGTCGACGACGGCTATGACCGCAACCTGGCCCTTGCGCGCGAAAAAGGCGTGCCGCTGTTCCTTTCTTCCACCATGCTCTACCGGCGCGAAACGCAGTACATCAAGGCGCAGGTCGCGGCGTTCGGGCGGCCGGTGCACTACATTTACCACATCGGCCAGTATCTGCCCGACTGGCACCCCTGGGAAAACTACAAAAACTTCTTTGTCGGCAACGCGCGCACCGGCGGCGTGCGGGAGATCCTGGGCATCGACCTGCCCTGGCTGCTCGACGCCTTCGGCCCCGCCGACCCGGCCGGTGTGACGGTGCGTACCGATACGATCAGCGCCCTCGGCCTGCCTTACCCGGACTGCGCCACGCTGCTGCTGCGCCACCGGGGCGGCGCGCAGGGCGTGCTGGTGGCCGACGTCGTCAGCCCCAAAGCCGTGCGCAGCTTTGAATGTTACGGCGAAGGCCTGCACCTGTTCTGGGAGGGCAACCCCAAAGCCCTGTATGAATTCAAGGACGGCGAAAAGCGGCCGGTCGATACCTACGCGAGCTTTGAGCACGACAGCCGCTACTCCGACAATATTGTGGAAAACGCCTATGTCGATGAGCTCGCGAACTTCTTTGCCGTACTCAAAGGCGAGGAGGCCCCGCGCTGGAGCTTTGAACAGGACCGCGCCGCCATCGCCATCATGGACAAGGTGCAGGCGCAGGGCTAAGCGCCCCTGAACCATCTCCGGCGCGTTTGGTTTATAAAAAAAGAGGGGAGGACCCCATATGCTCACCGCCCTGTTCATCGGCCTCGGCTCCATCGGCACGCGGCACCTGAACAACCTGGCCGCGCTGTGCGCGCAGCGCGGGCTGGACCTGCGCGCCGACGCGCTGCGCAGCGACCTTTCGCGCCCGCTGCGCCCCGGCGCGGCCGAGCGCCTGACCGCGCAGTTCACAAGCCTTTCCGACCCCGCGGCCCTGCCGCGGTACGACCTGGCGTTTATCACCAACCCGACCAGCCTGCACGCCGAAGCCCTCGCCCTGGTGCGCGGGCGCGCCGGGGCGCTGTTCATCGAAAAGCCGATCTTTTCCGCCGAGCAGACCGGCCTTGACCTCGCCGCGCTGCTCGACCCCGGCGGGAAAGCCTATGTCGCCGCGCCGATGCGCTGGTGCGGCGTGATGCTGGCCGTCAAGGCGGCGCTGCGCACGCTGCGGCCCTACTGCGCGCGGGTGCTGTGCTCGTCCTATCTGCCGGACTGGCGCCCCGGCGTCGATTACCGCACCGTCTACAGCGCCCACAAAGCGCTGGGCGGCGGCGTGACCATTGATCTGATCCATGAGTGGGACTACCTGGTCGATCTTTTCGGCAAGCCGGAGCGCCTTTACAACCTGCGCGGGCATTATTCGGAGCTGGAAATCGACTCGGACGATATATCGCTGTATATTGCGGAATATCCGCACCTTCTGGCCGAAGTGCATCTCGATTACTTCGGCCGCGGCTACCGCCGCACGCTGGAACTTTTCTGCCCGGAGGGCAGCCTGTTGGCCGATTTCGGCGCCGGGACGCTGACCTGGCCCGACGGCCGCACCGACCACCACGAAGAACCCGTCAACGAGCGCTACCTGCGCGAGATGGGCTATTTCCTTGACTATGCCGCCGGCCCGGCGGCCGAAAGCCTCAACCCGCCCGCCACGGCGCTGGAGGTACTGAAACTGACACTGGGGGAGAAATAACGATGGAACGTCTGCTTATCACGATCTGTGGCCGCGCGGGCAGCAAGGGCTTCAAAAACAAAAACCTCAAGACCTTCTGCGGCCATCCGCTTGTCTACTATTCGCTCAGCGCGGCCGAACTGTTTTTGAAAAGCCGCCCGGACCTGCACGCCGACCTCGCCCTCAACACCGACAGCCCGGAGCTGGCCGCCCTCGTCGCCGAAAAATACCCCGAAGTCGTCTTTCTGCCGCGCGGGGCGGAGCTTGGCGGCGACCGCGTGCCCAAAATGGCCGTCTACCAGGACAGCCTGCGCCGCATGGAACAGCAGACCGGCGCGCCGTACACGGCGCTCATGGACCTGGACATCACAAGCCCGCTGCGCACGGCCGCCGATGTCGCCAATGCCTTTGACAAAAAGCAGAGCCGCCCCGACCTCGACCTTGTGTTCAGCGTCTGCGAGGCGCGCCGCAACCCGTGGTTCAACATGGTCAAGACGGTGGGCGACCATGTCGAGCAGGTCAACCGCAGCGAATTCACCGGCCGCCAGCAGGCCCCCGAGGTCTTTGACGTCAACGCCTCGATCTATGTGTTTAAGCGCGATTTCCTTGCCAACAACACCGACGGCATGCTCTGGCGCGGCAAGATCGGCGTCTCGGTCATGATGGATACCGGCATCATCGACATCGACTCCGAACACGACTACCAGCTCATGGAAGCCATCGCCGCCCACCTCTACAGGACCGACCCGGCCTTTGCCGCCGTGCGGGACAACATCCGGTAACAGGGGGTGGGGTGCGGCGTGCGGCGCTGTATCCCAACTCTTACCTCTCAGAACAAAGGAGCCTCTATGTCTCAACCCTCCCTGCGCCGGTGTCAGCGGCGCAACACGGCCCTGGCGTTTGCGCTTTCGCTGGGGCTGGTGGCTGCGGCGTATGCGCTGCTGGGGTTCGTCCCCTTTGGCGACGGCACGCTGCTGACCGGCGACCTCAACGGTCTGTACGTCAACTACATCACCGATCTGTGGCGCCGCGTGCGGCAGGGCGGCTTTTTTTACAGCTTTTCCAAGCTCTGCGGCGGCAGCACGCTGGGGTTGTTCGCCTATTATATGAACAGCCCTTTTAACCTTTTGTACCTGCTGTTCCCGGTGCGGGCCATCCCGTGGGTGGTGCAGGGCGTGTTTGCGCTGCGCACAGCCTGCACCGGCGCGGCGTGCTGCTTTTACCTGCAGCGCCATTTCGGCAGCGCCAGCCGCCTGCTGCCGGTGCTCAGCCTGGGCTACAGCCTGTGCGCGTTCTGCGTGGTGTACAACCAGAACATCATCTGGATGGACGTTGTGCTGCTGGCGCCGCTGGTGCTGTGGGCGGTGGATGAGCTGACCGCCCGCGGCCGCCACTGGCCGCTGACGCTGCTGGTGTGCGCCTGCACGCTGCTCAACTTTTACACCGCCTGGGAAGTCTGCCTGTTCAGCGTTTTGTATTTCCTCTACCTCTGGTTCTCGCAGCCGCGCGTTGGCGGGTTCTGGCGGCGGCTGGGGCTGTTTGCGGCCTCCGGCACACTGGGGGCCGCGCTGGCGCTGGGGCTGCTGGTCCCGGCGCTGCTGGAAGTGGAGCAGAGCAAAGGCGGGCTGTTCGCGCTGGATTTTTCCCTCACGTCCAACTACCCGCTCTGGCAGCTGCCGTACCGGCTGTTCTTCGGCAACTTTTTCTGGTCGGACGTCACCGGCGCGCTGCCCAACCTCTACTGCGGCACTATGACCGCGGCGCTGGCCGTGCTGTTTTTTGCCGCGCGCCTGCCGCGGCGGCAGAAAGCCGCGGCCGCCGCCGTGCTGGGCGTGCTGGCGCTGTGCAGCTGGGTGCGCGGGCTGGACCTGATCTGGCACGGCTTCAAGCAGCCGGTCTGGTTCCCCTGCCGCTACAGCTTTGTCATCAGCCTGTTTTTGCTGGGGCTGGCGGCGCGGGCGCTGCTGGCCGGGCCGCCGGGCCGCCGGGCGCTGGCCGTGGCGGCGGCGGTCGGGGCGCTGTGGTGCGCGGGGTACCCGCTGGCGGCGGGGCAGACCTTCTCGGCCCTAAAGCTCGCCGCTGCGGCGGCGGTGTACGGCGGCACGCTGCTGTGCGTGTGGGCGCGCGGGGCCGGGCGGGCGCGCACGGCGGCCGCCGCGCTGGCGGTGCTGGCCGCGGCGGATATGACCGCCAATACCGTGCTGGCGCTGCGCAAGTTTGAAAGTTACACGGCCAGCGGCTTTACGGCGTTCTATGACCAGAACACCGCCGCCGTCGGGGCCATCCGCGCGCAGGACGCAGGGGTGTACCGCATCGAGAAAAACTTCCGCCGCACTCTCAACGACCCGATGCTGCTGGGCTACTGGGGCATCAGCCACTATTCGTCCACCAAGGCCAGCGCGGCCAAGCCGCTGCTGGAGCAGCTCGGCTATGTCAATTCGTCCATCTACGGCTGGGGGTCCACCGCGGTGGCCGACAGCCTGCTGGGCATCCGCTACCTGTACAGCGACGGCTCCCGCCCCGTGCCGGGGCATTACGAGCCGCTGCCGGGCAATACCGAACTGCAGCTCTACCGCAACCCCTATGCGCTGCCGCTGGCCTACACGGCCTCCAGCGCGGCGCTGGCGGTGGACGCCGCCGCGCAGGACGACCCCTTTGCGCTGCAAAACGAGATGATCCGCGCGCTGACCGGCGGCGCGGCGGCCGGGCCGCTGCAGGCGGCGGAGCTGCATTTCACCGGTGACGAACAGGGCGTGCGCCTGCAGTTCACGGCCCCCTGCAGCGGGCCGTGCTACCTGGCCATCCCGGGCACGGACGAGCTCCTCCCGGCTGATGTGCAGGTCAACGGCGCGCTGCTGGGCGAGTATTTCACGATCGATTCGCTGGGCGGCGTGATGCCGCTGGGGAACTTTGCGGCCGGGCAGACCGTCGAGGTGTATCTCGGCTTTGACGCCGATGCGCAGGAGCGCGACGCCATCTGCATCTACAGCCTGGACGAGACCGCCATGGCGGCGGCCGCCGCCTGGCTGCAGGCGGGCGCGCCGCAGGACCTTGCCATCCGGGAGGGCGGCGCCATCGACCTGACGGCCGAAGGCAGCCCCGAAAAAGACCTGCTGGTGCTGCCCTTTGCCTGGGAGGACGCCGCGCACTGGCAGCTGACCGTCAACGGCGAAGCGGCCGTGCTCGAACCGGTGTTCGGCGGGTGGATGGGTGTGCGCCTGCAGCCCGGCGTGCAGACCGTGCGGCTGCGCTACCGCCACCCCGGCGCGGCGCTGGGGCTGGCGGGGTCCGGCGCAGCCGTGCTGGCGGCCCTTGGCTGGCGCGTGGCCGAAAAACGCCGCGCACCGGCCGCCGCAAACCGCAGACAGGAGAAAGGGGAAACGCCATGAGGGACCGCGCCCTGGAGCTGGTGGTGGAAGCCGGCAAAACGATGCTGGAAAACGGCGGCGAGGTGTTCCGCGCGCAGGACACGATGGAGATCATGGCCCGCAGCCTGGGCGTCGAGGGCTTCCACGTCTATGTGCTGACCAACGGCATCTTTGCCTCGGCCGAAAGCGCGGCCGGGGAATCCTCCGCCGTGCGCCACATTCCGCGCGTGCGCATCCATCTCGGCCGGGTCGAGGCGGTCAACGCGCTGTCCCGGCGGCTGGCGGCCGGGCAGACCGACCTGCCCGGGGCCGAAGCCGCCCTGGCCGAAGCCCGCGCCCTGCCGGAATACGGCCCGCGCATGGCCTGGCTGGCGGGCGCGGTGGGCAGCGCCTGCTTCGGCTATCTGTTCGGCGGCGCTGTGCCGGAGATCGTCACCGCCTTTTTTGCCGGCCTGGCCGAAATGCTGCTGCTGCGCCTGTTTGCGCGCGGCGGCGTCAGCAAGGTGTTTACCGACATTGCGGGCGCGGCTGTGTGCACGGCGCTGTGTTTGGCCGCCGCGCCGCTGTGGGGCGCCGGGTACCGCGCGCCGCACGCGATCATCGGCGCGCTGATGGTGCTCACGCCCGGCGTCTCGCTGACCATGGCCATCCGCGACCTCATCAACGCCGATTACCTCTCCGGCACCATCCGCCTGTTCGACGCGCTGCTGGTGGCCGGGTGCCTGGCCTGCGGCGTTGCGCTGACCTACATCGCGGCCAATACGCTCTTGGGGGTGCCGTTATGATGCAGCCGTTTTCGCTGCCGGGCTGCGTGTGGCAGTTCGGCGCGGCCATTGTCGCCACCATCTGTTTTGCCGTTGCGTTCCAGACGCCGCGGCGGCATTTCCTCTCCTGCGGGCTGACCGGCGCGGTCGGCTGGATCGTGTATGTGCTGGGCACGGCGGCGGGGCTTTCGGCCCCGGTGGCCACGCTGGTGGCGGCGCTGCCGCTGACCGGCTTCGCGCGGTTTTTCGCCATCGCCCACAAAGCGCCGATCACGCTGTTCCTGCTCTGCGGCATCTTCCCGCTTGTGCCCGGCGCGGGCATCTACTATACGGCTTACTACCTGCTGCTCAACGAAGAACAGCTCTTTGCTGCCAAAGGCGTCGAAACGCTCAAGACCGCCGTGGCCCTGGCGCTCGGCATTGCCATCGTGTGCAGCATCCCGCTGCCGCGCACGGTCTCCCGCCACCAGTACCGCGGGCCGAAACAGACGAGATAAATTAAGGAAGGGGGCTTTCCCATGCGCATGATCACAGCGGCGGAGGTGTTCTCCCGCCTGCCGCAGCGCGAGGCCGACACCAACAAGGGCAGCTACGGCAGCGTGGCGGCTGTGGCGGGCAGCCTGGCCTACCGCGGGGCGGCCGCGCTCTGCTGCGAAGCCGCGCTGCGCGGCGGGGCGGGCCTTGTCTACCTGGCCAGTGTGGAGCCGGTCGTGCAGCTTGTGCTGGCCCGCACGCCGGAGTGCTGCGCCCTGCCCTGCCGCACCGATGCGGACGGCGGCATCCTGGCCGCCGACGCGGCCGCCGTGCGCCAGCGCTTTACCGAAAAACCGGCCGTGCTGCTGGCCGGGCCGGGGCTGGGCGTCAGCGCCGGGGCGGCGCTGCAGGCGCTGCTGGGCCCGGGCGCGCCGTGGCGCGGCGCCGTGCTGGACGCCGACGCCCTCAACGCCATCGCCGCCGGGGAGCTGGGCCAGACGCCGTTTTTGCCCGCCTACACCGTGCTCACGCCGCACCCGGGCGAGATGGCCCGCCTGCTGGGCACGACGGTGGACGCCGTGCAGGCCGACCGCCCCGGGGCCGCGCAGCGCTGCGCGCAGCGGTTTGGCTGCGTGGCGGTGCTCAAGGGCGCGGGCACGCTGGTGGCCGCGCCGGACGGGCGGCTTGTGCAGAACACGACCGGCAACCCAGGCCTGGCCCGCGGCGGCAGCGGCGATGTGCTGGCCGGGCTGCTGGCCGCGCTGCTGGCGCAGGGCCTGACGGCGTTCGACGCGGCGCTGTGCGCGGTGTGGCTGCACGGCGCGGCGGCCGACCGCTGCGCCAAACGCACCAGCCGCATGACCATGCTGCCGCACGATATCCTGGCCGACCTGGGCGCCCTGCTGGGGGAGCAGGGGCGGTAAACCCGGTCATATCTTGTGAAAGGAGCGCACTATGGTACCCGAACTGGAACAATGGATCGAAAAAAGCAAACGGATCGTCTTTTTCGGCGGGGCGGGCGTCTCGACCGAAAGCGGCATCCCGGATTTCCGCAGCGTGGACGGGCTGTACCACCAGAAGTTTGCCTACCCGCCCGAAGTCATGCTCTCGCACAGCTTTTTTGTCGAGCATACGGCGGAATTTTACCGCTTCTACCGCGAAAAGCTCATTGTGCACGGCGCAGAGCCGAACGCCGCCCACAAGCGGCTGGCGGCGCTGGAGCGCGCGGGCAAGTGCAAAGCCGTCGTCACCCAGAACATCGACGGCCTGCACCAGGCCGCGGGCAGCAAGACCGTGTACGAGCTGCACGGTTCCACGCTGCGCAACTACTGCACGCGCTGCGGCCGGTTCTACCCGGTCGAGTTCATCGAACAGGCCGGGGCGCAGGGCGACGGCGTGCCCCACTGTACCGAGTGCGGCGGCCTTGTCAAGCCGGACGTTGTGCTGTACGAGGAGGGCCTCGACGCCGATGTGATCGAGGGCGCGGTCAACGCCATCCGCCAGGCGGACCTGCTCATCGTGGGCGGCACCAGCCTGGTCGTTTACCCGGCCGCGGGGCTGTTGCGGTATTTTAACGGCGACGGGCTCATCGTCATCAACAAACAGCCCACCCCGGCCGACGCGCAGGCCGATCTTGTTTTGCACATGCCGATCGGCCAGGCGCTGGGGCAGGGGGCGGTTTAGCCGCGCTTTTGCAAACGGTTTTCCAAAAAAGAAGGCGCTGCCGTAAAAATTTACCGACATTTTTCACAAAACCCTTGGAATTTGCCGCCGGGTCTGGTATGATTAAGATGTGTCGGCCGGGCGGGGGAGAGGCCCCCGCCGCAGGCGGCGTGGCCGGACAAGGCAAAAAGGGGGATAAGCGGATGGCGAGCGTATTGACGGATTTTGTAAAACGGCGGGAGTTTCTGGTCTGCCTGGATTCGGACGGCTGTGTGATGGATACCGTGCGCATCAAGCACACGACCGTCTTCTGCCCGGAGCTGATCCGCGTGTTCTCCCTGGACGAGGAGGCCGACTACATCACCGCCGCCTGGGAGGACATCAACCTTTTGGGCATCACGCGCGGCATCTCCCGCTTTGAGAGCGTCGTGCTTGTGTTTGACCGCCTGAAAAACCGCGGCATCGAAGTGCCCGGGGCCGAGGACATCGCCGCCTGGGTGCGCACCGCCACCGAGCTGAGCACCGGCAGCCTGCAGCAGGAACTGCTGCGCACCGGCAGCGTTGCGCTGCGCAAACTGCAGGAGTGGAACAACGCCTGCAACCGCCGCATCCAGGCGCTGGAACCCACCTTTGAGCCGTTCCCCGGCGTGGAGGCCAGCCTGCGCCAGCTGCATGCGGTGGCCGATGTGGCGGTCGTCTCCGCCGCGAACGAGTCCGCCATCGAAAGCGAATGGACGCGCTACGGCCTGGCCCGCCATGCGGATGTCATCTTTGGGCAGGAGGTCGGCAGCAAGGCCAACTCCATCGCCTCCATGCTCGCCTGCGGGTACGAGAGCCGCAAGGTGATGATGGTGGGCGACGCGATGGGCGACGCCCAGGCCGCCGCGGCCAACGGCGTGGCCTTTGTGCCGGTGCTGCCCGGGCGCGAAGCCGAAAGCTGGCGCCGCCTGCAGGAGGAAGCCCTGCCCAAGCTGCTGCACGGCACCTTCAGCCCCGAATACCAGAACGAGCTCATCGCCGCGCTGCGCAGCGCGCTGCACGGCTGAACGCCTGCGAGAAACCCTGCGAAAAATATAGAACGAATACAAAACAGCGCCCCGCCGCCCATTTTGGGCAGCGGGGCGCTTTGGTCTTTTTGAAAAACAGGGGGCATCCCGCCCTGCGTTTGCCTGCATGGCTGCGGCCACACCGTTTGGCCGGCCGTTCGCCATGGGGTTGTAGGGGCGGATTCCATATCCGCCCGGGGTGTTGGTGGCGGCGCAAGGTTCCCGGGACGATGCAAGCATCGTCCCCTACAGAGGTTGCAATAACGCGGGGCCGCAGTTGTTCCGTTTGGCCGGGCGTCCGTCACGGTTTGTAGGGGAGGGCCATGGCCCTCCCGCGGGCGTTCGCGTTGCCGCGATTTCCCGGTTTTCCGCCGCGGTTTCCTCTGCCCCGTAGGGCGGGCGTTCACGCCCGCCGCACCTTGGCGATTTCAAAATCGGAACGTCCGCGCCGCCGCAGGGTCCGGCGGGATGAGGGCATCCCGCCCTACGGTTGCCCGGGCGGCGGTGGCCGTCCCGGTTGCCCCAAAACATAAAATTATTCGTAGGGGCGGGATTTATCCCGCCCGAGGAACCCCGCGACGCCGCGTTTTCCCCGGCTCCGTAGGGCGGGCGTTCACGCCCGCCGCACTTTGGCAATTTCAAAATCGGAACGTCCGCGCCGCCGCAAACCGCGGCGGGATGAGGGCATCCCGCCCTACGGCCGCCCGGGCGGCGATGGCCGTCCCGGTTGCCCCAAAACATAAAATTGATTCGTAGGGGCGGGATTTATCCCGCCCGTGGGACCCTGCGCCCCCGCAAAGTTCCCGGGACGATGCAAGCATCGTCCCCTACAGAGGTTGCAATAACGCGGAGCCGCGGTCATCCCATTTGGCCGGGCGTTCGTCACAGGGGCGGGATTTATCCCGCCCGGGGAACCCCGCGCCGCCGCAAAGTCCCCGGGACGATGCAAGCATCGTCCCCTACAGAGGTGCAATAACGCGGAGCCGCGGTCATCCCATTTGGCCGGGCGTTCGTCACAGGGGCGGGATTTATCCCGCCTGGGGAACCCCGCGCCGCCGCGAGGTCCCCGGGACGATGCAAGCATCGTCCCCTACACGGGTTTGCAATGCCGCAGGGTTGTGGTTTCCCGTTTGGCCGTGCGCCGTGCCGCCGTCCGTAGGGGCGGATTCCATATCCGCCCGGGGCGTTGGCGGCGGCGCAAACCGCGGCGGGATGAGGGCATCCCGCCCTACGGCCGCCCGGGCGGCGGTGGCCGCCCCGGTTGGCCCAAAACATAAAATTGATTCGTAGGGGCGGGATTTATCCCGCCCGGGGTGTTTGCGCCGCCGTGATTTCCCGGTTCGCCGCAACGTTTGCCGCGGTTCGTAGGGGAGGGCCATGGCCCTCCCGCGGGCGTTTGCGCCGCCGCGGAGTCCCCGGTTCGCCGTCGCGGTTTCCCCGGCCCCGTAGGGCGGGCGAAATCGCCCGCCCTACAGAGCAACCGGAAACGGCAGCCGAAGGTGAAACGGGTGGTTTCTCTGGAACCGGCCTCTACGGGGGCGGGCGGCGTTTTTGGGGCAATCCCCCAGTCCGCGGCTTGCGCCGCGGCCAGCCCCCTTTAACAAGGGGGCCTTTGCGTGGTGGACGGCCGCAGGGGGTGCCTTCTTATTCCGAACGGCAGCTGCCGCAGGTGTGCCCGGCGCCGTGGTGGGCGCAGTCGTGGCCCTCGGCGTGGTCGTGGTGGTCACAGTGCACGTCGGGGTCGTAGGCCAGCGTTCCGGCCAGCAGCGCCTGCACGGCGGCGTCGGCCGGGCCGGACACCCCGCCGTACAGCCGGATGCCCGCTTCGGCCAGGGCGGTCTGCGCCCCCGCGCCAATGCCGCCGCAGATCAGCGTGTCCGCCTGCAGGCTGCGCAGCAGCCCGGCCAGCGCGCCGTGGCCCTGGCCGCCGACGCCCACGACCTGGCTGGCGGCGATTTTGCCGTCCTCCACCTCGTAGATCTTGAACTGGGACGTATGCCCAAAATGCGGGAAGATCAGACCGTTTTCATAAGTGACTGCGATTTTCATAGGGGGTTCCGCCTTTCTCATAACCTGGTTTGGGGGCTGGTTTGGGCTTCCGCCGTGCCGGGCAGCTGGGGCACGGCGGTCAGGATGCGCATAAATTCCTCGCCGCTGATCGTCTCTTTTTCATACAGATACTGCGCGATCTCGTCCAGCTTGCCGCGGTTCTCGCGCAGGATGGCGCGGGCCTTTTCATGCTGTGCGCGCACAAGCGCCACGACCTGCTTGTCGATGTTGGCGGCGGTCTCGGCGCTGCAGGCCAGGCTCGTGTCGCCGCCCAGGTAGGCGTTGTTGACCGTTTCCAGTGCGACCATGTCGAAATCGTCGCTCATGCCGTAGCGCGTGATCATCGCGCGGGCCAGCTTGGTCGCCTGCTCGATGTCGTTGGAAGCGCCGGTCGTGACCGAGCCGAACACGATCTCCTCGGCCGCGCGGCCGCCGGTAAAGGTCGCGATCTTGGCCAGCAACTCCTCCTTGGACAGCAGCACCTGGTCGCCCTGCTCCACCTGCATCGTAAAGCCGAGCGCGCCCGAGGTGCGCGGCACGATCGTGATCTTCTGCACCGGCGCGCTGTGGGACTGGATGGCCGCCACCAGCGCGTGGCCGACTTCGTGGTATGCCACAATGCTGCGCTCTTTGTCGTTGAGGATCTGGTTTTTCTTCTGCGCGCCGGCCAGGATGGTGTCCACGGCTTCCTGCAGGTCATACTGCGTCACGGCCAGGCGCTGGTGGCGCACGGCGCACAGCGCGGCTTCGTTGATGATGTTCGCCAGCTCCGCGCCCGAAGCGCCCGAGGTCATGCGCGCGACGATGGCAAAGTCGCAGTCGGGGCCGAGCTTGACCTTTTTGGCGTGCAGGCGCAAAATCTCCTCGCGGCCTTTTAAGTCGGGCAGCTCGACCGGCACGCGGCGGTCAAAGCGGCCGGGGCGGGTCAGCGCCGGGTCCAGCGATTCGGGGCGGTTGGTCGCCGCCAGAATGATAACGCCCTTGGCGGCGTCAAAGCCGTCCATCTCGGTCAAAAGCTGGTTGAGGGTCTGCTCGCGCTCGTCGTTGCCGCCGATGTTGCCCGCGCCGTCGCGCTTTTTGCCGATCGTGTCGATCTCGTCGATAAACACGATGCAGGGCGCTTTTTCGTTGGCCTGCTTGAACAAATCGCGCACCTTGGAAGCGCCCATGCCCACGAACATCTCCACAAATTCGCTGCCTGCGATGGAGAAGAACGGCACGCCCGCCTCGCCCGCGACCGCGCGGGCCAGCAGCGTCTTGCCGGTGCCCGGCGGGCCCACAAGCAGCACGCCCTTGGGCATTTTGGCGCCGATGTCCTCATACTTTTTGGGGTTGTGCAGGAAATCGACGATCTCCTGCAGGCTCTCCTTGGCCTCGTCCTCGCCCGCGACATCGGCGAACCGGATGGCCTCGCCCTCCTCAACCACATACTGTTTCGCGCCGGACTTGCCGCCGCCGAACAGCATCGCGTTGGGCCCGCCGTCCCCCATGCGCTTGCGCATCATGTGGTTGACCCAGGTCGCGAACAGGATCATCGGCAGGAACATGATGAGGATGTTGAACAGATAGTCAAACAGGCCGGGGGTGTCCACCACCTTGTCAAACTTGACGCCCGCGGCTTCCAGCCGGTTGACGATGTCCAGGTCCTGGGCGATGGCGTTGGTCGAATACAGCCGGTTTTCGGTGTCGGAAAAAAGGATCTCGGTATCGTCAAGCTGTACGGTGGTCAGCTCGCCGCCTTCCAGCATCTGCAAAAAGGTGCCGTAATCCACCTGCTGCACGCCCATGCGCGCGAACGAGGGCAGAAGCAGGGCGTTGAATAAAAGCACTACCACAAAAATGATCGCATAGCTGGCCCACAGGGATTTTTTGGGGTCTCTGGGGGTCTTTGTCTCTTGCATAAAGGGTCCATCCTTTCGGGGAGTTTATTTCAACACGTTTATTCTGCGCCCGAAAGATGAACAAGGTGTGACGCCATTTTGACAGAAGTGCAACTTTTTGCAGCCGCGGCCGCCGCAGGCCTGGGGAAAAGGCGGGCGGCCCTCACGCATCCCCGCCCGCCCATGCCCAGCGCTTTACCTGCACGGCGCGGGTGGAAAGGGCGGCCGGGTCGCCGCTGCACAGGGCGTCCAGCGGTACAAGCAGGAACTGCTCGCCGCTATTGTCCCAGTAGGGGCACAGCAGCCGGTCGCCGAGCACAGCCACCGGTGTGAGCACATACCCCTGGTAGACGAAATCGCTGAACCGACCGGCCGCCTCGCCGGTCGCGGCGTCAAACAGGCAGAGGTCGAACCGCCACCGTGCGGCGGGCGACTGCATCTGTGCCGCGAACCAGCCGGGGGCGCCCTGCGGGCCGACAAGGCGGTAACCGTTCGTTCCCGTGTATGTTGCGGACGGCGCAGCCGAAACATAATCATACAGCGTCTCGCTGCGGCCGAGGTAAAGGCGGTAGAATTCGATGCGCGTGCTGTCCGTGTCGGGGTCGATAGTGCGGGCCAGCAGCGCCATGTTCTGCGTCATGCCGACGCACAGGAGATCGCCCGCGTCGGGCGGGTTGGTGAAGACGAGCCGGTCCTGGCCGGTCGCAAGGTCCCAGACGCGGAACTCTTTATCGGCCGCAAACCCCACCTGTTCGAACAGCACAAAATTGCCGCTCTCATACAGCGAGAGCCGGTCGACCGGTGAGTTTTCGTGCATGTACAGCACGCGGCTGCCGTCGATGCCCAGCACCGTGCTGTATTCGGGGCAGGGCAGCGGCAGCACGGTCAGCGTGCCGTCCAGCCCCCAGCGGACCAGGCGCTGGCCGGTCTCAAAGGCCGCCGTGTCGACATAGCTCGTGCCGTACAGCGCGTTTTCGTCGGCATACATCCAGCTGACCATGGCAATCTGTTCCCGCAGGTCCTCGCTGGTGTTCAACTGGCCCAGCCAGTCGCGGCTGGTGGGGGTGACGCGCTCAATGCGCGAAGGCTGGCTGTACAGGGTCGGGAGTGCCGCCGCGCTGGGGTCCGCCGCTTCTTCGGACGAAAGCACCGACAACATGGTTTCGACCGTTTCGGCGAGCGGCTGGGTGTAAATTGCACACAGCTGCCCGCCGACCATGCACAGCTGGTAGCGGTTGGCATCGGCCAGCCAGGCCGGGCAGGCCTCGCTGTCATGGCGGCAGGCACCAAAGGCGCAGACCGGCGTCTCGCTGCCGTCCGCGTCAATGACGCAGATCAGGCCGTCCCACTCGTTGTCCTTTTTTCGGATCGTGTAATACCGTTCGCCGTCGCCCGGGGCCGCAGGGCCGATATCGCCGATGTCCAGCGCGGTCGCGGCGGCCTGTTCCGGCGTGACCGGCGCGGCGGTTTCCGGCGTCGCGGCCGTTTCGGCCGGGGCGGGCGCGCGGCAGCCCGCCAGCCCCAGCGCCAGCAGCCAGGCCGCCGCGCACAGCGTCAGTTTGTGCATATGGTTCTCCTTTGTTGTTTGGGGTGCGGTTTCCCGTTTGGCCGCGGGCCGTGCCGCCGTCCGTAGGGGCGGATTCCATATCCGCCCGGTGCGTTTGCGCCGCCGCGGGGTTCCCGGGACGATGCGAGCATCGTCCCCTACACGGGTTTGCAATGCCGCAGGGTTGCGCTTTCCTGTTTAGCCGTGTGCCGTGCCGCCGGTCGTAGGGGCGGATTCCATATCCGCCCGCGGGCGTTCGCGCCGCCGCAATTTTCCGGTTCGCCGCCGCGTTTTCCCCGGCTCCGTAGGGCGGGCGTTCACGCCCGCCGCACCACGGCAATTTCAAAACCGGGGTGTTCGCGCCGCCGCAGGGTCCGGCGGGATGGGGGCATCCCGCCCTACGGCCGCCCGGGTGGCGGCGGCCATTCCGGTTGGTCCAAAACATAAAATATATTCGTAGGGGCGGGATTCATCCCGCCCGGGGAACCCCGCGCCGCCGCGAGGTTCCCGGGACGATGCAAGCATCGTCCCCTACACGGGTTTGCAATACCGCAGGGTTGTGGTTTCCCGTTTGGCCGTGTGCCGTGCCATCGTCCGTAGGGGCGGATTCCATATCCGCCCGGGGAACCCCGCGCCGCCGCGAGGTTCCCCTACAGGGGTACGATATCACGCGGGGCCGCGATTCCCTGCGCGGCATTGCGGCCCGCTTCAAAACTCCCGCGCGCCAAGGTGCATGCACAGGAAGGTCCCGCCGCCCAGGTTTTCGAGCATGGCCCCGGTCCCGCCGCTCATCATCACGCCGCCGCGGGCGCTGTACAGGGCGCTGGCGGCCCAGTCGGTGGCTGCGGGCGCCGCCCAGTCGCCCAGGCCGTCCAGGTCGTTGTACTCGATCCACGCGTACAGGCGGCTGAAGATATCCGGCTCCGGCAGCGGGTCCTCGCTGGTGATCCAGACCGTCACCGGCAGCGAGGTCTTGCTCTCGACCACGACGCTGAGCAGCGGTACATAGAGGTCGGTGCGGAAAACCGAAATGCGCGTGAAGCCGAGCGAATCGTTGCTGTAATAGACCGTGTAGGCCCCTTTCCCGTAGCCGACTGCGCGCTGCGCGGCGTCGGCCCAGGTATCGTCCAGCACCTGCGCCTCGCGCAGCTGTTCGATCATTTCGGTGAGATACTCGGCCATCCCCCAGCTGTAGGTCATGTCCTCCATGCTCTCGGCGCTGCCGGTGTAAAGGTTCTCGATGCCGTCGCGGCCGAAGTCGAAGCCGTAGCTGGTGCGGATCGCCTCGCGCTGGGCGCGCAGCTGGCGGATGAGATAGAAATCGTCGCCGGTGGCCGTCAGCGAGGTATAGGGCCGGGTCATGGCCGCGGGCGCGCCCAGCAGCGCTGTGTCGCTGAACCAGAACCAGGCCAGCGGCGTCAGCGCCAGCAGCACGACCGCCGCGGCCACGGCCGCATACCGCCCCCACGGGCGGCGGGCGGGGGCGTCCGGTTTGTTCAGTTCGGGCATGGCGGGTCCTCCTGTTCGGCGGGGGCGGGGGCTTCGCCCGGGGGTTGCGGCGCGGCGGGCGGGTCTGCGCGGCGCAGCGCCAGCGTTACGGTGGTGCCGCGCCCCGGCTCGCTTTCAAACTGCAGCCGGGCGCCGTGGGCTTCGGCAATGCGCGCGCACAGCGCCAGGCCCAGGCCGCTGCCGCCCTGCCTGCGGGCGCGGGATTTGTCCACCATATAAAACGGTTCGGTCACGCGGTCCAGGTGGTCGGCCGGGATGCCGCAGCCGTGGTCCTGCACAGCCAGCGTGACCGTGCCGCCATCGGCCGCCGCGCGCACCTCGATGCGCCCGCCCGGCCCGGCCTTGGCGGCGTTGGTGAACAGGTTGAGCAGCAGGTCGCACAAAAGGTCGCCGTCGCCCACCACCCACAGCCCGCCCGGGGTCCAGCAGACTTCGGCCCCGCCGTTCTGGCGCAGGGCGGGCGCAGCGCTGCGCACAGCCCCGGCCACAGCGGCGTCCAGGCTTGTGGGGGCGAGCGTGAGGGCTTCCTCGTCCAGGTGCAGCAGCTTGAGCAGCTTGCCGGAAAGGTCCTCCAGGCGCTTGGCTTCGTGGAAGATGGCCCCGGCGGCCTCGCGCTGTTCCTCGGGGTCGGGCTGCATCGTGCGCAGCAGGTCCGCATAGCCCAGGATGCCGGTCATCGGGGTCTTGAGCTCATGGGTGAACGCGCCCATGAAATCCTCCCGCTGCTGCACCGAAAGCTCCAGCGCGGCGACCTTTTCCTGCACGGCGGCCGCCATGCGGTCAAAATCTTCGCTCAAAGCGCCGATCTCGTCGCCGGTGTGCACGCCGGTGCGCAGGGCATAGTCCCCGGCGGCAATGCGGCCGCTGGCGCGGCTGAGCAGGGCCAGCGGCCGCGTCAGCCGGTGGGACAAAACCGCCGCCACGGCCGCGGCCGCGGCCAGCACGGCGGCTTCCAGCAGCAGGAAGCGCTGCAAACTGCGCGTGCGCGCGGTGAAAACTTCGGTCAGGTCAAAGGCGGAATACAGCGTCAGGCCGCTGATCAGGTCGCAGCGGTAGACGCGCCACACCCGCCCGGCCGCCCGCGTGATAACGGCCTGGTCCACGCCGGGCAGCGTGCCCGCCCACCCGGCCGGAAAGTTGGAGTAATACGCCTGTGTGAGCGCCGCCGGTTGGGCGGCGGACCCGCTGCGCGGCAGCAACGCGCGCACCTGGCCCGGCGTGCCGCCCAGCCGGGCGCAGAATTCGTTCACGGTGGCGGCGTCCATCGCCTCGCCCTGGCGCAGCAGCGCCAGCACCTCGCTTTCCACGGCGGCGCAGGTCAGGCTGTGCTGGCCCTGCTCCTGTTCGCCCGCCGCGGCCAGCCGGTCGGCGAAATCGCCGTACAGCAGCGCGCTGCCGCCCAGCGCAAAAAACGCCACCACGACCAGCAGCATGCTGCACACAAGTTTTGCCGAAAAACGCATGGGGACCTCCGGGGTGTTTGGGCGAATGAAATGACGAATGAGAAATGAGGAATTAGGAATGAGGGGGTGTCGCGGCGGAGGGGGGCGGTCGGCCGCGGGGCCTTGCCATAAACTGTAGGGGCGGATTCCATATCCGCCCGGGGGTGTTCGCGCCGCCGCGAGGTTCCCGGGACGATGCAAGCATCGTCCCCTACATAGGTTTGCAATGCCGCAGGGTTGTGGTTTCCCGTTTGGCCGGGCGTTTGCCGCGGTTCGTAGGGGAGGGCCATGGCCCTCCCGCGAACCCCTGCGCCGCCGCAATTTCCCGGTTTACCGCCGCGTTTTCCCCGGCTCCGTAGGGCGGGCGTTCACGCCCGCCGCACCTTGGCAATTTCAAAACCGGGGCGTTCGCGCCGCCGCAGGGTCCGGCGGGATGAGGGCATCCCGCCCTACGGTCGCCCGGGTGGCGGCGGCCGTCCCGTTTGCTCCAAAACATAAAATTTGTTCGTAGGGGCGGGATTTATCCCGCCCGGGGCGTTCGCGCCGCCGCAATTTCCCGGTTCGCCGCCGCGGTTGCCGTGGTTCGTAGGGGAGGGGCATGCCCCTCCCGCAAAACCCTGCGCCGCCGCAAGCCGGGCCGATATAGAATCGGCCCCTACAGGGGGCTGTTATAACAAAGGGGACGCGCTTTCCCGTTTGGCCGCGGGCCTTGCGCCGCCGCAAACCGGGCCAATCCCCCCTCACCCCTACTTCTCCTTTTTCAGCCGGTAGCCGACACGGTAGACGGTCTCGATCTGCCCGTCCTGCCAGCCGAGCTTTTTGCGCAGCCGCTGGATGTGCAGGTCAAGCGTGCGGGTGTCGGCCAGCTCCGCGCCCCACACCCGTTCATACAGCACGTCGCGGTAAAGCGCGGCGCCGCGGTTGCGCATCAGCTGTTCCAGCAGCGCGAACTCCCGCGGGGTCAGCTCCACCGGGTTGCCGTCCTGCGTCACGCTGCGGCCGCTCACATCCAGCGTCACGCCGAACGCCGTCAGCAGCTGGCCGCCGCGCCCTGTGCGGCGCAGCACCGCGCCCACGCGGGCCAGCAGCTCCTCCACCTCGAACGGCTTGACCAGGTAATCGTCCGCGCCGCGGCTCAGCCCTTTGACGCGGTCCTTGGTCGTGCCTTTGGCTGTGATGAAAATGACCGGCGTGCCCAGCGGGCGCAGGTAGTCCAGCAGTTCGTAGCCGTCCAGCCCCGGCAGCATGATGTCGAGCAGCGCCAAATCAAAGTCCTGCTGTTCGATCTGGTCGGCGGCGGCCAGGCCGTCGTTCGCGACGGTGCACGCGTACCCGGCGCGGGTCAGGCTGACCTCGATCAGCCGCGATATCGTCGCTTCATCCTCGACGATCAGGATACGGTTCACGCAAAGTCCACTCCTTTCGGCAGCAGTATACCCCCGCATTGTATCGGCGTTGTATCCGCCGTGCAGAAATGCGGGCGGTTCACAGCCCTTCCAGCGCCAGCGCATAGCCCTCTTCAAAGCGCCGCAGCAGCCAGCCGGAAAAGTACTGCACGGTATCGGTCCGCGCGCCGGTGTTAAGGATCATGCCGCCGCCTCCTTTCGGACGATCAAACAAAAAAATCCGTCATTTTTATTCTACCAGTGCTGCCCGGCCTGTCAAGCCGCGCTTGCGGGCGGGGGGAGGGCGCAGTATAATAAATAAAAAAAGGAGGGGCCTGTCTATGAAGCGGATGCATTTGACCGCCGCGCTGCTGGCTGTGCTTCTGGCCGCCTGCCGCGCCGCCCCCGCGGCCCCGGCGGCAACCGCGGCCCCGGCGGCAACCGCGCCCCCGACGGCTGCGCCCACCGCGGCCCCGACACCCGCGCCGACGCCGGACCCGGCCGCCGCGCTGACCTATGAGACGCTGCCGGTGCAGGTCGAGCGCCAGCCGCTGGCGGGGTATGAAAGCGCAACGCGCACCTTCATGCCCGACGACGAGCAGGCCCGCCGCGCCGGGTATGAGCTCGCGGCCGGGCTGTACAACGCCGACGCCGGCCGCGTGCGCGCAGCGCTGTCCGCGCGGGTGACTGCGCAGGGGTCGGGGCTTGAGGACCTCGAAGGGCTGCAGGTCGTGGATGTCCAGCTCGAAGGCGGCCGCTATGAGGTCCCGTATTTGTACCTGACCGTCGCCGACCCCGGCTCCACGGCGCTGCTGCCGGGCGAACACGTCTACAACATCGAATTTGACGAGCAGGGCCGCGTCGACTGGCTCAGCCCGTTTGGCATGCGCCGCGGCGGCAATGTCTTGCAGCGGGATAATCTGGACTTTACCGAGCAGGACGGCGTGCGCACGGCGAGCGGCGTGCGGATCTCCGGGCAGCCCGCCGACCCGCTGGGGCTGACGCTGCAGGCTGTCACGGGCGAAACGCTGCGCTACCATTTCACGGTCGCACCGGACGGCGCGGCGGGCGAGGAGATCATCGACGAACAGACCCCGCTCCCCGGGAACTGGCCGCTGCCCCTGTGCAGCGAAGAAGGGTACGAGACCCCGCCGGACGGCAACGAGGCGGAGCTGGAGCAAGCGGCGCTCGCGCAGGTGGCGGAAGAACTCAACGTGCTGTTCGCCGCGCTGCTGGACGGCAGCTATCAGGCCGCAGAGTTCAGCAGCGGCCCGGCGCTCGACGCCCTGCGCGCCTGGGACCCGGCGCGCCCGCTGCCGGTGGCTGTCACGCCCGGGGTGCTGCGCACCGATTGGCTTGCCTCCCCCAACCCGGACATCCGCCCCGTCGTGCGCGTCTGGGTCCCGCTGCCGCAGAGCTGCTGGGCCGTCTTTACGCTGGATGAGGACGGACACCTCATCGCGAAAGCCAACTATGCCCTCACCCCGCCGCCCGCGGCCCAGGGGAGCCTCTGAAAAGCCGGCCTTGCGGCACAAAAGCGGCCCGCCGCAGGCAAACGCCCCGGCGGGCCGACAGCATATCAGGAAACCGTTCATTTCATCTTCGGCAGCCGCTTATGGTTGCCCTGTAGGGCGGGCGATTTCGCCCGCCGCACCTTTAGCCTCTTTTTTGAAAAATCAGCGGTGCGGCGGAAAACTCACCCCTGCCGCAAAATCTTTTCAAGCGGCCTGCCTTTGGCCAGTTCGTCCACGAGCTTGTCCAGGTAGCGGACCTCCCGCAGCAGCGGGTCGGCAATCGACTCCACCCGCACGCCGCAGACACTGCTGGTGATCAGGCGGCGGTTTTCGTTGGGGTGGGGCGCGCGCTCAAAAAATTCGCCATACGTCAGTTCACTGGCAAGAAACTGCTCGAGCTCGGCGGGCGTGTACCCGGTCAGCCAGGCGGTCACGGCGTCCACCTCCGCCCGGGTGCGCCCCTTGCGCCCGGCCTTGGCGACCAGCAGCGGGTAGACCTTTGCAAATTTCATCGCAAACACAGCATCGTTTTTCATGGCGGAACCTCCCGGTCGTTTGATTTGTTCTGTCTGGAGTATACCACCCGCACGCCGCCGCAGCAAGGGGCGCGGCCGCGGCGCGCGCTGTGAAAAAAGGCGGAACTTTTGCCGCCAGGCGGCTTGTAGAAAACGGGCGCGTACGGTACAATTTGTATAAAACCCGCATTGGCACGGCGGCAAACAAACCAGAAGGCGAGGCGAGCAGACCATGGGCAAAAGGATCGACTCTCAAAAACTGAGACGCAGAGAACAGCGAAGAAACGAAAACGGCGGGTGGCGCACGCTGCTGGCCGATTTTGCGCAAAAGCTGGGCGTCAAACTCAAGCGGGTCAAGCGCCTGCCCGCCGCCGGGCGCGCCCTGCGGGATGCAGGCGCCGTGTAAAAACTTCTGCCCCCGCCCCCGTGTGCATATAGTGCCGCAGGGGGTGGGGGCCATGTTTGGTATATTCGGCGTGTTTGTGCAGGCGGCGTGCGCGCAGGTGCTGTACCTGGCGCTGCGGCTGGAAAGCGGCAGCTTCCCGCAGCCGCTGCGCCCGGCAGAGGAGCAGGCCGCCTTCGCCGCGCTGCAGGCGGGCGATGCGGCCGCGCGCGACCGGCTCATCAGCCACAACCTGCGCCTGGTCGCGCATGTGGTCAAGAAATACTATGCCGCCGCGGGCAGCACCGACGACCTTATCAGCATCGGCACGGTGGGGCTCATCAAGGCGGTCGACACCTTCCGGCCGGAGCGCCGGGTGCGCTTTGCGTCCTATGCCTCGCAGTGCATCGAAAACGAGATCCGCATGCACCTGCGCAAATTGCGGCGGGAGGGGACCGTGCTTTCGCTGCAGGAACCGCTCGAGGCGGGCGGGCCGGACGGCGCGCTGACGCTGGGGGATACCCTGCCCGACGAGGGGGTGATGGAGGAAGGCTGCGAGCGCAGCGACGAAGCCCGCCGCCTGCGCGCGCTGGTGGCGGCGCTGCCCGCGCGCGAGCGCGCGCTGCTGACGCTGCGCTACGGCCTGGACGGCCGCCCGCCGCAGACCCAGCTGCAAGCCGCCGCCCACTTCGGCATCAGCCGCAGCTATGTCTCCCGCATCGAGAAGCGCGCGCTGGAAACGCTGCACCGCGCCTGGGACGCCGGGGACGGCGCGCAAAAGGAAAGCGGCCGCGCGCGCTGAGGCGCCCGGCCGTGTGCGGACAATGTCAAACGCCCCTTTTTCTGCCAATGGCGGAAAAAGGGGCGTACGGTTTGGCCCGCGGGGGATACTACATCTTGTGGTCCGCAAAGAGCGGGTCGTCCTGCCACAGCACGGTGTGCCCGGCGGTGCGGGTGCGGTTCATATCAATGATGCGCTGGTTGCCGGAACCGCGGAAGCGCAGCGTGATGTCCTTCTCCTCGGTCAGGAACTCGCCGTCCACCAGCACGTCGATCAGCCCCAGCATCTCGTCCGTCACCTCGCAGCGGGCGGGGCTTGGCTGCAGCAGTTCCTTTTCATAGCTGTTGCCGGTGTAGCACCAGATCGTCTTGTGCGGGTACAGCACGCGCACATCGCGCAAAAACGGCACCAGCGCGCGCTGGTTCTCCGGCTCGAACGGCTCGCCGCCCAAAAGCGTCAGCCCGTCGATATAATCGGGCGCCAGGCTGCCCAAAACCGCGTTGCGGGCGGCTTTGTCAAACGGCTGGCCGTAGTCGAAATCCCAGGCCACGGCGTTGAAGCAGTCCTTGCAGTGGCGGCGGCAGCCGGAGACGAACAGGCTGGTCCGCACGCCCTCGCCGTTGGCGATGTCGCAATATTTGATGTTGGCGTAATTCACAAAAGGACCCTCTTTCTTATGAACGCCGCCGGGCTGCAGGCGCCCTGCGCAGCCCGGCGGCATCACAATATCTGGTGGGCGGCGGGGCACGGCGGCCCCGTATTTCGGTAAGGCGCGTCCCCAGTATACCAGCTGCGGCGGTTTCGCGCAAGGGGCGGGCGGGCGGCAAGGGTGCAATTTTGGACGCTGCGGCGAATAAAAGCGAAAGTCGCTGTTTTTTGTCAAAAAAACGCGTCAAAATTCGGCGTTTTGGCAGTTTTTCACTTTTGTTCGCTGGGTCGCTGAAATTAGAATATTTTGCGTTATATTCCTGTTTGCAGCACAATATATTGTGGTACAGGCGCTTGACTTTCCCATCCCGATGGACTAGTATAGATATGCTCGCTTATAGCGGCCGGGGCGCGCGGCCCCGCAGCACAGCATTCGGAGGAACGGAACATGAAGATCATCAAGCGGAATGGCAGCGAGGCCATTTTCGATATTTCCAAGATCATTGCGGCGGTCACAAAGGCCAACAACGTTGTCCCGGTCGACCAGCGCCTGAAGAAAGAGCAGATCCTGCACATTGCGGACGAAGTGCAGGGCGTCTGCGAGGGCCGCGGCCACGCCATGAACGTGGAGGAGATTCAGGACCTGGTCGAAAACGCGATCATGGATATGGGCGCGTTCGAGGTCGCGCGCAAGTACATCACCTACCGCTATGTGCAGAGCCTCAAGCGCACCCACAACACGACCGACGACCGCATCCTGACCCTCATCGAATGCAACAACGAGGAGGTCAAGCAGGAGAACTCCAACAAGAACCCCACCGTCAACTCGGTCCAGCGCGACTATATGGCGGGCGAGGTCTCCAAGGACCTGACCATGCGCATGCTGCTGCCGGCCGAGGTCGTCAAGGCGCACGAGGAGGGCATCATCCACTTCCATGACGCCGACTATTTTGCCCAGCACATGCACAACTGCGACCTCGTCAACCTGGACGACATGCTGCAGAACGGCACCGTCATCTCCGGCACGCTGATCGAAAAGCCCCACTCCTTCTCCACGGCCTGCAACATCGCCACCCAGATCATTGCGCAGGTCGCGTCCAACCAGTACGGCGGCCAGAGCATCAGCCTGACCCATCTCGCGCCGTTTGTGGACATCAGCCGCAAAAAGATCCGCCGCGACGTCGAAGCCGAGATGAAAGAGCTCGGCATCGAACCCGGCGAGGAGAAGATCGCCAAGATCGTCGAAGCCCGCCTGCGCGAGGAGATCAAGCGCGGCGTGCAGACCATCCAGTACCAGGTCGTCACCCTCATGACCACCAACGGCCAGGCGCCGTTCATCACGGTGTTCATGTACCTGGGCGAAGCGGGCGAGGACCAGCGCCTCAAGGCCGACCTGGCCATCATCATCGAGGAGATGCTGCGCCAGCGCTACGAGGGCGTCAAGAACGAAGCCGGCGTGTGGATCACCCCGGCGTTCCCCAAGCTGATCTATGTGCTGGAGGCGGACAACATCCGCGAAGGCACGCCCTATTTCTACCTGACCAAGCTGGCCGCCAAGTGCACCGCCAAGCGCATGGTGCCGGACTATATCAGCGAAAAGAAGATGCGGGAGTATAAGCTCTCCAAGGGCGAGACTGAAGGCCACGGCGACGTGTACACCTGCATGGGCTGCCGCAGCTTCCTCACGCCGGACCGCAGCGGCAACGGCTGGGACAATGTCGCCAACGCCAAAAACTATGACGGCAAGCCGAAATACTACGGCCGCTTCAACCAGGGCGTCGTCACCATCAACCTGGTCGATGTGGCGCTGTCCTCCGGCGGTGATTTTGACCGCTTCTGGAAAATTTTTGACGAGCGGCTCGACCTGTGCCATACCGCGCTCATGTGCCGCCACAACCGTCTCAAGGGCACCCTGTCCGACGCCGCGCCCATCCTGTGGCAGTACGGCGCGCTGGCCCGCCTGCAGAAAGGCGAGCCGATCGACAAGCTGCTGTACGGCGGCTACTCCACCATCAGCCTGGGCTACGCGGGCCTGTACGAATGCTGCAAGTATATGACCGGCAAGAGCCACACCGACCCGGCCGCCAAGCCGTTCGCGCTGCAGGTCATGCAGCACATGAACGACGCCTGCGCCAAGTGGAAGGCGGAATCCAACATCGACTTCAGCCTCTACGGCACGCCGCTGGAATCCACGACCTACAAGTTCGCCAAGTGCCTGCAGAAGCGCTTCGGCATCATCCCGGGCGTGACCGACCGCAACTATATCACCAACTCCTACCATGTGCATGTGTCGGAGCCGATCGATGCTTTCACCAAGCTCAAGTTCGAGGCGGACTTCCAGAAGCTCTCCCCGGGCGGCGCGATCAGCTATGTCGAAGTGCCCAACATGCAGGATAACCTCGCGGCCGTCATCCGCGTCATGCAGTTCATCTACGAGAACATCATGTACGCCGAGCTCAACACCAAGAGCGATTACTGCCAGGTGTGCGGCTACGACGGCGAGATCCAGATCGTCGAGGACGACGGCAAGCTGGTGTGGGAATGCCCGCACTGCCATAACCGCGACCAGAACAAGCTCAACGTTGCCCGCCGCACCTGCGGCTACATCGGCACCCAGTTCTGGAACCAGGGCCGCACCCAGGAGATCAAGGACCGCGTGCTGCATTTGTAAGGGTAAAAATACAGCTGTTGCTTTTCGTTGCCGTATTTGCGGCAGCCGAATCAGAAAAAAAGGAAGCCATCCAGAAGGGACGGCTTCCTTTTTTCTGCTGTATAATATACACCCTGGTCGATCTCCGCGCGGGAGCGGCTTCTTTATTGTTGATTTTCGATTCATGGTTTATAATCTAATAATAGTACAAACATCTGCACAACCTGGCCTGGACCCGAAAGAGCGGCGGTTAAATCAAAAAAATGCAGGGGAGAGAGGAACGGTGCCCATCCGGCTTAATCACCAATTGCGAGAGCAAATATTTCATAACTCCATGACGTTTGCAATTACATATTTTCAAGACGAACTGGCGGAGCTGCCGCATTTGGAAGGTCCCTTACACTGGCACCCGGACTTTGAACTGGCTTCGGTGGAAAATTCAACTTTAGAATATCAGGTCGGGCAGCAGCGCATCGTGCTGGAGCCGGGCGACAGCATATTTGTCAATGGAAATGTATTGCATGGCGTTAAGCAGTTGGAAGGGAATCAACCGGAGCCAATGCCCAACATCGTCTTTTCCGGCAGTGTGGTCGCACCGGAAAGCAGCATCATTTTTCAAAAATATATCAAACCGATCGCATTGTGCGATCAGTTGCCTTTTGTAGTGTTTAGACACAACGATCGCAGTCAGGACGAGGTAAACGAATGGTTGAAAACCATTTATTCCCGTTTGCGCAGGCAGGACGACTGTTTTGAGTTGGCGGTTCAGCGCAACCTGAGCAGGGTGTTTGAGTACTTGTTTCGCAATTTTGAACGCTTACCAAAGACAGAAGTTTCACGAATACAAATCACCGCACAAGTACGCATCCAGAAGATGCTTTCATACATTTATGATAATTACTCCAATGCAATAACACTG
>MHCFR05601__coassemble_781_pt1 | contig 41715 bp, 32 predicted proteins | sample MHCFR05601__metabat2_high_PE_011 | metagenome-assembled genome bin MHCFR05601 | reverse complement strand
GCCCGCGTTGTGGCGCAAACTTTTTCCGAGGTGATTGCCGCGGCTCCACATTATACCTGCCCCTGCTTTGTGGTTATGCCGAATCATTTCCACGCCCTGTTGGTGATAGACCGGGCCGATATGGAATCGGCCCCTACAATTTCCGATTTGATGAGGGATTTCAAACGATATTCTACGCTGGAATATGGTAAACTTGTCCGGCAGGGGGCGGCGGAACCCTATCAGGGCCGGCTGTGGCAACGCTCTTTCCATGACCACATCATCCGCAACGACCGCGAGTACCGTCTGATCGGTGAATATATCATAACCAACCCGGCCCGCTGGCGGGAGGATTGCTTCTATCCTTCCGTACTGCGGCCCGTGCAGGAAGGACGAACGCTATGAACCTGCAAACCAAACGAATCAAGGAACTGTTCGGCTATGCCCGCACGCTGACCCGCGAACAGGGCCTGGCCTCCATGCTGGGGCGCGCGGCGGGCTTTTTCCGGCGGCGGCTGCTGGGCAAACGCGCGCGGTACTGGCCGTCCAAACGCGCGCTGGCGGCCCAGCGCGCGGCAGATACGTCCGCCTTCCCGCTCATCAGCATCCTGACGCCGCTGTACAACACCCCGGAACCGTTCCTGAACGCCTTCCTCGACAGCGTCCAGGCCCAGACCAGCCCGCGCTGGCAGCTTGTGCTTGCCGACGCCTCCGACGCCGCCCACGCCCGCGTGGGCGAGCTGGCGCAGGCGCGCGCGGCGGCCGACCCCCGCATCGTCTACCGCAAGATCGAAAACAAAGGCATCGCCGCCAACACCAACGCCGCCGCGGCGCTGGCCGCCGGGCCCTATCTGGCGCTGGCCGACCACGACGACCTGCTGGCCCCGCACGCCGTGTACGAGATGGGCCGGGCGGCGGCCGCCACCGGCGCGGCTTTCCTGTACAGCGACGAAGCGCTGTTCCGCAAAACGCCGCAGCGCGCCCATGTCGCGCACTTCAAGCCGGACTATGCGCCGGAATACTTGATGGCCTGCAACTATATCTGCCACCTGGCCGTGTTCAAAAAAACGCTGTATGAGCAGGCCGGCGGCGAGCGCAGCGAATGTGACGGCGCGCAGGACCACGACCTGTTCCTGCGCCTGATCGACGCCATGCAGGCCGCCGACCCGGCCGCCGCGCCCGTGCATCTGCCGCAGGTGCTGTACTACTGGCGCGTGCACGCGGCTTCCACCAGCGGCGGCACCGGGGCCAAACCCTATGTGCAGCAGGCGGCCCTCCGCGCCGTGGCGGACCATCTCGCCGCCACCGGGCGGCAGGGGAGCGTGGAGCCCGGCAAATTCCCCGGCACCTGCCATGTGCGCTGGACCCTGCCGGACCCGCCCCCGCTCGTCTCCATCCTCATCCCGAACAAGGACCATGCGGACGACCTCGAGACCTGCCTGCACAGCCTGTATGCAAAAACCTTCTACGAAAACTTCGAGGTCATCGTCATCGAGAACAATTCGACCGACCCCGCCACTGCCGCCTACTACAAAAAGCTGCCCGAACGCTACGAAAACTGCCGCGTCGTCGGCTACACCGGGGCTTTCAACTTCAGCCGCATCAACAACTTTGGCCGCAAATTCGCGCACGGCAAATTCTTGCTGCTGCTGAACAATGATATCGAGGTCATTGGCGGCGGCTGGCTGGGCGAGCTTGTCGCCGAAGCCAGCCAGCCCGGCGTCGCGGCCTGCGGCGCGATGCTCTATTACCCGGACGATACCATCCAGCACGCGGGCATCATCACGGGGCTCGGCGGCTATGCGGGGCACTCCCACAAGTACCACCGCCGCGGCAGCAGCGGGTACCTGTTCCGCCTTGCCACTGTGCAGGACTTTTCCGCCTGCACCGCCGCCTGCCTGCTTGTGCGCACGGCCGCGTGGGACGCCGCACACGGCATGGACGAAGCCTTTACCGTCGCCTTCAACGACGTCGACTTCTGCCTGCGCCTGCGCGAAGCGGGCTGGCGCATCGTCTGGACGCCGTATGCCGAGCTCTACCACCACGAGAGCAAGTCCCGCGGTTCGGACGAGGACGACCCCGAAAAGAAGCGCCGCTTTGCGGGCGAGCAGGCCCGCCTGTACGAGCGCCACGGCCGCGAGACCATCCTGCGCGACCCCTATTATAACCCCAACCTCTCGCTCGACTACGAGGACTTCCGCGAAAGCGGCGACCTGCGCGCCCTCAAGGACCCGCCTGTGTAAGCGAAACGCCAAAAAACCACGCCGCGCCCCGGGCAAACACCCGGTTGGCGCGGCGTGGTTTTGCGCATACTATAAAGGCAAAGGGTCAGTGGGCGGCTTTGGCCCGGCAGGCGGGGCAGAGGTAGTGGATGGTCAGCTGGTAGCTGCGCACTTCGGTGCCGATCACGTTCTCGATCTCGCGCACAAGCCCCACAACGGGGATGTCCTGCAGCTCCCCGCACCCGTCGCAGTACAGGTGGCCGTGGGGGGCGGCGGTCTTGTCAAAGCGGTCGGCGCCATCCGGCATTTCCAGCCGGGCGATCTCCCCGGCCTGTTCCATCAGCTTGAGGTTGCGGTACACCGTACCGCGCGCGATGTTGGGCATGCGGGTGCGCGCCTGGGCAAAGATCTCGTCGGCCGTCAGGTGCCGCGGGCTCTGCTGCATAAGTTCCAGGATCAGGCGGCGTTGGCGTGTCATGGGGACCTTCCTCCCTTACAATAAGAATTTGTCTTATAAAGAGAGTAGCGCATCCGCGCGCCTCTGTCAATGCCCCGGCGCGGATTTTGGCAATTTTCACAAAATAAAACTGCGTAAAATTGCCGTTTCATCGCTTGACACCCCCGCGGGAAAGGTGTATACTCAATTTAAGATAGAATCTTAACTGATTCGACCTTATCTGAAAACGGAGACACGGCCCCCAAACAGACCTGTTTTTTGATTTTGAAAGGAGCGCATGTATCATGGAACTCAAAGGCAGCAAGACCGAAAAGAACCTGTGGGAAGCTTTCGCCGGTGAAAGCCAGGCCCGCAACAAATACACCTACTTTGCCTCCAAGGCCAAGAAGGAAGGCTACGAGCAGATCTCGGCCATCTTTACCGAGACCGCCAACAACGAAAAAGAGCACGCCAAGATCTGGTTCAAGCTGCTCATGGAAAACGGCGAGATCCCCGACACCCTCACCTGCCTGAAGATGGCCGCCGCCGGTGAAAACGAGGAGCATACCTCGATGTACCCGCGCATGGCCGCCGAAGCGAAGGAAGAGGGCTTCACCCAGATCGCCGCGCTGTTCACGATGGTCGCCGCCATCGAGAAAGAGCACGAGGAGCGCTACAAGGCCCTGGCCGCCAACATCGAGGCGGGCAAGGTCTACGCCCGCGAGACCGAGCAGGTCTGGCAGTGCCGCAACTGCGGGTATGTCTATATCGGTACCCACGCGCCGGTCAAGTGCCCGGTCTGCGCGCATCCGCAGGCATACTTTGAGCTGCGCAGCCAGAACTACTGATCCTTTTCGCCACAAAATTCCGCCCCGCCGGGTTACTGCCGCAGCGCAGCCGCCCGGCGGGGCGTTTTTTTCCTTTTGGGAAACAAAACGGGCTTGCAGTTTTGCCGCCTGCGGGGTAAACTGGGTATAGACAGGATAACACCGGTCAGGGCGCTTGTTCGCCCGCGGGCGCCAGCACCACGGCGCGGCTGCCCAGCTGGCGGTAGACTTCCATAAAGCGGGCGCGCGGCACGCGGTGGTTCAGCGCCAGCGGGTCGGCCACCGTGAAGTGCGCGTCGTCCGCTCCGCACAGCGCCATGCAGTGCAGCGTGTGGAACACCCGGTGGTACCCGCCGCCCGGCAGCGCATAGCCTCCGCAGGCGTCAAACTGTACGTCGTTAAAGCGCAGCGTGGCCCAGAAGATCACCGGCCGCCCGCGCTCCAGCTGGCGCAGCAGGCCGTCCTCCCCGGCGCCGGTCAGGTCATGCGCCGTATACCCGCCGCCGTGCGCGGCCAGGTAGGCGTTCGCGGCCGCCACGACCGGCCCGGCAAAGCAGTAGTACCCGGTCTCGGGGCTGCCGTCGTCTTTGTGCGGGTCGCCCATATACACCCTGTCCGGGTCCGCCCCGTACCAGCGCGCGCTGCGCGGCAGGTAATGGTCGGCCAGGTCGCACTTGTCGGCCGCAAAGCCCCAGTAGCGCAGCACTTCGCACAGGCTTGTGATCTCACAGCCGTTGGGCAGCTCCGGGTTTTGCAGCACCTGCGGCACCGGCAGCAGAATTTCCATTTTCGATCCCTCTTTGTCTGTAGATTTCTCCCCGGCATTGTAGCACACGCCCGCCGGAATTGGCAAGCGCCGGGCCGTTTAGAAGCAGATTTGTAGCAGAAAGGAACGCCCCATGCCCCTGATCCGTGAGTATGGCCTGATCCCCGGCCGCATGCCGCCGGGGCCGCGCAACACGCTGGCCGATGTGCCCGGCGTGGCGGTGGGCCACTGTACCGTGCGCACGCCCGGCCACAACACCGGCGTGACCGTCATCCTGCCGCGCGCGGATATCTATTTTAAAAAATGCACGGCCGCGGCCCATGTTATCAACGGGTACGGCAAAACGGCGGGGCTGGTCCAGGTCGAGGAACTCGGCCAGCTGGAAACGCCCATCGCCCTGACCAACACGCTGAACGTCGGTCTTGTCAGCGACGCGCTTGTCCAGTATACGGCCGACGCCTGCGCCGCGCACGGCACAGAGCTGCGCAGCGTCAACCCGGTGGTGGGCGAATGCAACGACAGCACGCTCAACCGCATTGCCGAGCGCGTGGTCGGCCGCGCCGAGGTATACCGCGCCATCGCGGCGGCCGGGCCCGATTTCGCCCAGGGCTGCGTCGGCGCGGGCACGGGCATGATCTGCCACGGCCTCAAGGGCGGCATCGGCTCGGCCAGCCGCCGCCTCACGGCGGACGGGCGCACGTTTACGGTCGGCGTGCTGGCGCTGTGCAACCACGGCTGTCTGGAAGAGCTCAACATCCTTGGCCGCCGCCCCGGCGCGGCCATCGCCGCGCGGCAGCAGGCCGCCGCCAAAACCGACGATGTGGGCAGCTGTATTCTGGTGCTCGGCACCGATCTGCCGCTTTCCAGCCGCCAGCTGGGCCGCGTCGTGCGGCGCTGCGGCGTCGGGCTTGCGCGCGTGGGCAGCTACTGGGGCCACGGCAGCGGCGATATCGCCATCGGTTTCACGACCGCCCACGCGCTGTGTGCGGACGCGGCCGAAGTTGAAACCCTGCCGCACCTGCGCGAAGACCGGCTCGAACCGGCTTTTCTGGCCGCCGCCGAAGCCGCGGAGGAGGCCGTGCTCAACGCCCTGGCCGCCGCCGAACCCACGACCGGCTATGACGGCACGGTCTGCCACGCCCTGTGCGAATACCGTGACCTGCTTTGAATTGTATAAAAGGGGAGAACGACATGAAAGATTTCAAGGTCTGGGACCTGCACTGCGATACGCTCTATGCGCTGCTGGAAGCCGACAAAAACGGCAGCCCCGCGCGCTTTGACAAAAACAGCCTGATGATCGACCTCGAACGCCTGCGCAGCGGCAACTACCTGCTGCAGTGCTTCGCCTGCTTTGTCGACCTTGCGGAACCGGGCGATCCGCTCGTCAAGGCGCTGCAGGAGGCCGACCGCTTTCAGCAGATCCTGGCCGCTTTCCCGGACGACCTTATGTGGGTGCGCACCCCGGCCGACATCGACGCGCTGCTGCGCGGCGGGCGCATCGGCGCGATGCTGACGGCCGAGGAGGGCGGCATCTGCAAGGACGACCCCGCCGTGCTGCGCACGCTCTACCGCCTTGGCGTGCGCATGATGACGCTGACCTGGAACCATAAGAACGGCCTGGCCGAGCCCAACCTGCGCCCCGGCCCCGCCGCCTGGCCGCCGCAGCCCAACACGACCGGCGGTTTGACCGAAACGGGCTTTGCATTCCTGCAGGAGATGGAACGCCTGCATATGATCGTGGACGTCTCCCACCTGTCCGACGCAGGCATATGGGATGTGCTGCGCGCCGGGCGGCGTCCGTTCGCGGCCAGCCATTCCAGCGCCCGCGCCTGCTGCCCGCACCCGCGCAACCTGACCGATGAGATGCTCGCGGCCATGGGCGAACGCGGCTGCCTGGTCGGGCTCAACTACTGCCCGGCCTTCCTCGACGCTTCCGCCGACCGCAGCCATCTTGTCAGCCGTGTGGACGATATGGTCCGCCACCTGCGGCATATGATCGACAAAGGAGGCGAAGACCTGGTGGCGCTGGGCAGCGACTTTGACGGCATCGGCGGCACGCTGGAGATCGCCGGGGCGCAGGATATGCCCAAATTGGCCGAAGCCCTGCTGGCGGCCGGTTTCAGCGAGACGCAGGTCGAAAAGCTGTTCTGGCGCAACGCCGCGCGCTTCTTCCGCGAAAACCTGTAAAACCGGAGGACCTCTCCATGACGCTTCTCAACCTGATCTACTGCCTGCTGGGCGCGGTGTTCATCGTGCTGGGCGGCGTGTGCCTGTGGGAAAAATACCGCACCGTGCACGGCGGCATGCGCCTGCCCGCGCGCATCATCCGCTGCCAGCGCCAGGGCCCCAAAAACCGGCGGCAGAGCGGCGGCTACTGCTTTGTGGTCGAGTTCACGACCCCCGACGGCATCCGCCACACCGCCGCCACCAACGATTCGTTCTGGTTCGACCAGACCCGCCGCATCGGCACGGTCATCGAAGTCTGGTACAACCCCGCTTCGCCCACCGTCGTCGAGCGCCGCAGCCTGGAAGCCGAGCTGCTCGGCGCGCTGTTCATCGCGCTCGGCTTTGCCGTGATCTTCTGGCTGGGTCTGACCTGAGGGAACGGGCGAAAACGGGAACGGCGGAAATTTTATAAAACAACAGTCCCAAAAACAACCCTCCTGTCCGCTGCGGGCCGCCCGCTCGATTGTAAAGCGTGCGCTTTCTGTGGTATACTGCAGGGGAACAAACCAAGGGGGAACCTGTTGTGATGATGCCGCTTTTGATCGTACTGCTGGCCCTGGCTGTGCTGGGGGATGTGCTGCTCGCCGTTTTGCTGCTGCAAAGCCGCCGCGCCGCGCCCGACCCGGACGCCCTGGCGCGGGCGCTGGCCGCCCAGCAGCGCGCGGCCCAGGGCGAGACGGTCCGCGCCGTGCAGGCCGCCGTGCGCGATTTGGGCGCGCTGCTGGCCGAAACGCAGAACCAGAGCGCCGCCGCGGCCGGCGCCCGGCTCGACGCCATCGACCGCACCGGCGCGGCCCGCCAGAAAGCCGCCAACGACGCGGTCACGGCGCAGCTGGCGCTGCTGGAGCGCCGCCTCAAAGGTCTGGAGGATTCCAACGCCGCCCGCATGGACGGCCTGCGCGCCGCGCTGGCGCAGGGGCTTGAGACCATCCGCACCGACAACAGCCGCAAGCTGGACGAGATCCGCGGCACCGTGGACGAAAAGCTGCAGACCACGCTGCAAAAGCGCATTTCCGATTCTTTCCGCGCGGTCAGCCAGCAGCTTGAGCAGGTGTACAAGGGCCTGGGCGAAATGCAGACGCTGGCCGCCGATGTCGGCGGGCTCAAGCGGGTGCTGTCCGGCGTCAAGACGCGCGGCATCCTGGGCGAAGTGCAGCTCGGCGGCATTCTGCGGGAGATCCTGGCCCCGGGCCAGTACGCCGAAAACGTCGCCACCATCCCGGGCAGCGCCAACCGTGTCGAGTACGCCGTGCGCCTGCCGGGGCAAAACGGCACGGTCTGGCTGCCCATCGACGCCAAGTTCCCGGCCGACAGCTATACCCGCCTGCTCGACGCGCGCGACAGCGGCGACCCGGCCGCCGTCGCCGCCGCCCGCAAACAGCTTGAACAGCGCCTGCGCCAGGAGGCGAAGGACATCCGCGAAAAATACATCGAGCTGCCGTACACAACGGCGTTCGGCGTGCTGTTCCTGCCGTTTGAAGGGCTGTACGCCGAGGTCGTCTCGAGCGGCGTGAGCGAGACTTTGCAGCGCGATTTCCAGATCAGCATCGCCGGGCCGTCCACGATGGCGGCGCTGCTCAACGCCCTGCAGATGGGCTTCCGCACGCTGGCGATCCAGAAACGCTCGGGCGAGGTATGGCAGGTGCTGGCTGCGGTCAAAACTGAATTTGAAAAGTTCGGCGCCGGGCTGCAGTCGATGCAGCGCCACCTCAACCAGACCGGCAGCGACCTCGAGGAATTGATCGGCACGCGCAGCCGCGCGATCACCCGCCGCCTCGAAGCTGTGCAGCAGCTCGACCCCGGCGAAGCGTCCGGCCTGCTTGGGCAGGACGATTTCCTGGCCGCCCCCGCCGCCCGCCTGCGCCGCCGCGACGAACCCGGGAACTGATACCAAACGCGCCCCCCTCTGCTCTATATTTTCGAGCCGCCCGCAGGGCGGCGATCCACCATATCTAAACTCTAAACTCTGAACTCCAAACTCTGAACTCTGAACTCTTAAAAAAGTAAGCAAGGAGGCAACCGCCATGAAACACATCCGCTGGGATATGCTGGCCCTGCCGCTGGCAGGCATCGCGCTGGGGCTGTTTCTGATCTTCCGCCCCTTCAGCGCCACCGCCGCACTGTGCAGCCTGGTTGGCTGGCTGCTGCTGCTCGCCGGGGGTATCGGCATCGTCAACGCGCTGGCGTTCCAGCGCGCGACCTGGCTGTCCAGCCCGCTGCTGCCGTTCAGCGTGGCCGGGGCCATCATCGGCCTTTTCTTCATCCTCAGCCCCAATATGCTCGTCTCGCTCGTGGGGGTCATCGTCTGCGTGTTCCTGCTTGTCACCGGCATGACCAACGTGCAGGCCGGTATCCAGCGCCGCCGCTGGGGCGACCGCGCCTGGTGGCTGCCGCTTGTCGTGGGCGTTCTGTGCGTCGGGCTGGGGCTGTATACGCTGTTTGCGCCCGGGGCCACGGCGGCGTTCCTCATGCGCCTGGTCGGCGTGATGATGCTGTGTTCCGGTCTGGTCAACCTGCTCAATATGCTGGACTGGCGCGAATAAACTTTGACAAAATGCAGTTTTGTGTTAAAATCAGAAAAACGGCCCGTGCCGAGAAACGAGGTCCTGCTCTATGATTCGTATCCTGACCGATTCCGCCGCCGACCTGACCTGTGCCGATGCGGCGCTGCCCGGCGTGACAGTCGTCCCGCTGCAGGTGAACTTTGCCAACGGGGATACCGCGCTGGACGGCGTTGACATCACCGGCGACGAATACTATGCCCGCCTGAAGACCGAGGACAAGCTGCCGCGCACCAGCCAGCCCTCGCCGGACCAGTTCATCGAAATTTTTGAGGACGCGCGCGCCGCGGGCGACGAGGTCGTGGCCGTGCTGCTGTCCTCCACGCTGTCCGGCACCTGGCAGTGCGCGCGCCTGGCCGCCGAGACCTGCGAGTTTGAAGACCTCTACCTTGTGGACTCCCGCACCGGCTCCCAGGGCGAAGCGATCCTTGTGCGCGAGGCTGTGCGCCTGCGCGACGAGGAAGGCCGCAGCGCCGCCGAGATCGCCGCGGCGCTGGAAGAACTCAAGGGGCGCATCCGCATCCTCGGCGTCATCGACAGCCTCAAGCACCTGCACAAGGGCGGCCGCCTGCCCGCCGCCGTCGCGCTGGTGGGCGGGGCGCTGGGCATCAAGCCGGTGCTCTCGGTCGTGGACGGCGAGATCAAGCTGGCCGATACCGCCCGCGGCCGCCCCGGCGCGCTGGTGGCCATGTTCAAGCAGATCGACAAGCTCGGCGGCATCGACCCGGCCTATGGCTATGTGCTGCTGTATTCCGACGATAAGCGCACCGTCGCGCCGGTGCACCGCTACCTGCACGAGAACCGCCGCCTGACCGGTGGGCGCACCGCCCAGCTCGGCGCGGTCATCGGCACCCACATCGGCCCCGGCTGTGCCGCGCTCGTCTTTGTGGTCCCGCCGGCAGAAAAAGCGCCGGAAGCGCCCGCCGAAGCCGCGCCGGAAGAAGCGTAAAAACAGAAGGTCTTTCTGCCCCGGCCCCCGGCCGGGGCAGAAAACTTTTGCCCGCCCCTGTTTTTGGCGGCCGGAATGTGTTATAATTTTTCTGTTACGAAAATTTCAAGAAACTTCAAGCGCCCGGCCCCGGCCGCGGCAGGAAAGGGGGCGTCTGCATGCCCAATAAAGAAGGCGGCTACGGCGGCTACCGCCGGCAGGACCGCCGCAGCGCCGCGCGCAAAGTGCGCGCGCCCGGCGCGGAAGGCGGGGTGCGCCGCGGCGTTCAGCCGCCGCCCGCGCAGCCCTACCACCAAACCCCATACACCCCGCGCATGGACGGCAACGGCGTGCGCCCCGCCCGCTATGACCCCGACGCGCTGGAGGAAGACTGGGTCCCGGCGGACCGCTATACCGCGCCCCGCCCGCAACAGGACCCGCCCCCGCCGCCGCGCCGCCCGCGCAGCGAAGCGGAGCGTGCCCGCCGCCTGCGCCAGCGCCGCCGCGCCCGCAGGCGCGGGCTGCTGCTGGCCACCGTGGTTGGCATCCTTGCGGTGTCCGGCGTCATCACGCTGCTTTTGCCGGAAAGCGCGACCGTCCCCGCCGGCGAACAGGCCACGGCCGAGACCGCGGCGCTGGCCGCCCGCCTTGTCGCGCCGCTGCCCTACAGCGGCGGCAGCGGGGAGGATACCGCGCTGCCCGCGCTCGACTGGGGCAGCGTCGGCCCTGTGCGGCAGGACGAAACCCGCACCTACACGGCCCTGCCCGCCGCGCCGGACGCCGTGCCGGAGTTCGGCCGCGTGACCACCGAATGGTTCGCCGACGCCGTCTTTCTGGGCGATTCGCTCACGGTCGGCTACAGCGATTACGGCATCAACGTCGGCGGCGCGCGCATCCTCGGCTACGAGGGCGTTTCGCCCAACACCTTTGTCAACCGCACGGTGGTCAAAAACGCGAACGACGAGGACGAAGTCCCGCTCGATGTGCTCGCCGGGCTGCAGCCCAAAAAGCTCTACCTGATGGTGGGCACCAACGCGCTGGTTGTGGAGGGGAACGACGAAGGCTTCCTGAACTACTACGCCCGCCTGCTGGACGAGCTGGGGGCCATGCTGCCGGACTGCATGATCTTTGTGCAGTCGGTGCTGCCTGTGCGGCCCGAGGCCCTTGCGGATGCGCCCGGCCTGGCAAGCGCCCGCCTCGAGAGCATCAACGCCTCGCTGCGCGCGATGTGCGCGGAAAAGGGCTGCTACTATCTCGACGTGGCTTCCGCCTTCCGCGGGGAGGACGGCGCGCTGCTGGCCGAATACGCCCAGCCGGACGGCATCCACCTGACGGTTTCCGGCTACACCGCCTGGGTCGACTATCTCTGCACCCATGTGCCGTATGACAAAAACAACCCCTACCAGCCCGGCAGCGCCTGGTATCTGGACGCCGGCCTCAAGGACCTGATCGCCGACATCCCCTGACCCGATCTCATCGTAAAGGAGCGATGGACCCATGCCTAACCCGTATCAAGAGGATCAAAACCGCACCGGCGCCCCGCGCTATGAATCCCGCGGCAGCCACCCGGACCAGTACCGCCGCGGCGACGCGCCGTTCCAGTTCCCGCTGTGGTCCATCATCGTGACCTTCTGCGTCGGCATGTGGCCGGTGGCCATCGCCTTCATCGTGCTCAACAACCTGCTGCGCAGCGGCGTGTTCAACTGGGAACCGCGCCCGCGCCGGGTCCCGCCTGCGGCCCCGGCCGCCGCGGCGCGGGCGGACAAACCTGCGCCCAAGCCGGAAAATCCCCGCGCCGAGGACGGCAAGATCACCGCCCTTGTGGTCGCGGGCTGCGTGCTGCTCGGCGTCGGGGCCATCGCTTCGGTCAGCGGCCTGCACGACATGATCTTCTACGGCGGGCTGGAATATTGGGACCTTTACATCGAGGACGTCGCCGTGCCGTTCATCATGATGATGGCCGGGGCCGGGATGTGCTACGGCTCCCACGCGCTGCGCACCGGCCGCCGCATGCGCCGCAAGATCGACAACATCGTCGGCGACGCCGACCACATGTACATCCGTGATATCGCCGCCTCCATCCCCTGCACGCAGGAAAAGTGCATCCGCCACCTGGAAAACTGCATCGACAAGGGCGTGTTCGGCGACGACGCCTACCTTGATATGCGCACGCGCTGCCTTGTCGTGCGCGGCGAAGCGCCCAAACCCGAGCCCAAACCCAAACGCAAGAGCAAAAAGGAGACGCCGGACGCCGGGGCCAAACCGGCGCAGGACCCCGGCGCACAGACGCTGGAACGCCTGCGCGCGCTGCACAAGTCCATCCCGGACGCCGAGATGCAGGCCAAGATCGCCCGCCTGGAGGCCGTGACCGGCAAAATTTTTGAGCAGGCCCGCACCGACCCCGAAAAGCAGCCGCAGATGCGCAAGTTCATGGACTACTACCTGCCCACCTCGCTCAAGCTGCTGGAGGCCTACGCCGAGATGGAGGCCCAGGGCATCGAGGGCGAGAACATCTCGGAGGCCAAGCGCCGCATTGAGGACGCGATGGACACGCTGGTCACGGCGTTCGAGAACCAGCTCGACAAGCTGTTCCAATCCGACGCGCTCGACCTTTCCACCGACATCGACGTGATGGAGCGCATGCTGCAGGCCGACGGCCTCACCGGCAGCGACCCCTTCGGCCTCAAGACCCCCGAGGCCCCGCAGGCCCCGACGCTGGACCTGTAAAACTGTTTTATAGCTGAAAAAGCGCAGGCAACCCGCAACGACTGCGCTTTTTTTGTTGGGCGCGCGGGGGAGGCGGCGGCCAGCTTTTGAACAAAACGCCCGAAAAATTTGGCAAAAGAGAAAAACAAATGGAAAATCCCGCCAAAAGGTTGTTGAATTTTTCACAAATATCCCGTATACTGGGTACAATACGGCGTATCCCGCGGGCGGCCCGGCTGTGCCGCCCGCGCTGTTCCAGCCGATAACGGAGGATTTTGTATGCGTAGACTTTCCATTGAGACCCCGGGCCGCGCCCAGCAGGTCGTCCAGGACCTCTGCCGCGACATGGGGCACCGCGTGGCGGCCAACCCGCCGGGGCTGTGCCCGGTGGACCTGGCGCTGAATTTCCTGCGCCTGTGCCATGCGCAGACCTGCGGCAAATGCGTGCCCTGCCGCATCGGTCTGTCCCAGCTTGAAACGCTGATCGAGAGCGTGCTCGACCAGACCGCGCCCGAGGGCACCATCGACCTGATCGAATCCACCGCCGCCGCCATCGCCGATTCGGCCGACTGCGCCATCGGCTACGAAGCGGCGGCCATGGTGCTGGAAGGCGTGCGCGGCTTCCGCGAGGACTACGAGCTCCACGCCCACGAGGGCCGCTGCATCTGCTCGCTGGCCCAGCCGGTGCCCTGTGTCACGGTCTGCCCGGCCCACGTCGACATCCCCGGCTACATCGCCCTTGTGCGCGAAGGCCGGTTTGACGACGCGGTCAACCTCATCCGCAAGGACAACCCCTTCCCGTATTCCTGCGCCTATGTCTGCGAGCACCCGTGCGAAAAGCAGTGCCGCCGCCGTCTGGTGGACGACGCCATCAACATCTGCGGCATCAAGCGCTATGCGGTCGACCACTGCGCCGACGAGACCCCGCCCGCCGCGGCCGAAGCCACCGGCAAGCGCGTGGCGGTCGTGGGCGGCGGCCCCAGCGGCCTGACGGCGGCGTACTACCTGCAGCTCATGGGCCACAGCGTGACCGTGTTCGAGCAGCGCGAACGCCTCGGCGGCATGCTGCGCTACGGCATCCCGGACTACCGCCTGCCGCCCGATGTGTTGCAGAAAGACATCGACTACATCCTCAAAACCGGCGTGCAGGTGCAGACCGGCGTCTGCATCGGCAAGGACATCGCGCTCGAGCAGCTGCGCAGCGAGTATGACGCGCTGTATGTCGCCATCGGCGCGCACGCCGACAAAAAGCTCGGCCTGCCCGGCGAGGACAGCGGCAACGTGCTTTCGGCCGTCGAGTTCCTGCGCGACTGCGGCGAAGGCCGCCCGCTCGACTTCACCGGCAAGAAGGTCGTCGTCATTGGCGGCGGCAACGTCAGCATGGACGCCACCCGCACGGCCATCCGCCTGGGGGCCGAAAGCGTGACCTGCGTCTACCGCCGCCGCATCGACGACATGACCGCCCTGCCCGAGGAGATTGCCGACGCGCAGGCCGAAGGCTGCCAGATCCTGCCGCTGCAGGCCCCCCACCGCATCGAGGCAGGGGAGGACGGCAATGTCGCCGCGCTGTGGACCAAACCCCAGATCATCGGCAGCTACGGCCGCGACGGCCGCCCGGCCCCGCGCAACGCGGCCGAGCGCGAGTTCCGCATCCCCTGCGATTATCTCATCATCGCCATCGGCCAGCGCATCGAATCGGACAACTTTGAAAAGGAAGGCATCGAGACGAGCCGCGGCGCGCTCAAGGCCGATTTGACCGGCTATGTGCCCGGCACGCCCAACGTGTTTGCGGGCGGCGACGCCGTCACCGGCCCGGCCACCGTCATCCGCGCGGTGGCGGCGGGCAAGGTCGGCGCGGCCAACATCGACAGCTTCCTCGGCTACAGCCACACGATCAGCTGCGATGTGCAGATCCCCCCGGCCCACCTGTCCAACACGCCGCCCTGCGGCCGTGTCCAGCTCAAGAGCCGCAACCCGCTGGAAGCCCGCAGCGACTTCGCGCTTGCCTCCTGCGGCATGACAGAGGAGGAAGCCATGCAGGAAGCCGGGCGCTGCCTGCGCTGCGACCACTTCGGCTACGGCATCTTCAAGGGAGGGAGGACGACCCAATGGTAAACGTGACGATCAACGGCAAACAGGTCGCCGTGCCCGAAAACACCACCATCCTCGAAGCCGCGCGCCAGGCCGGCATCGACATCCCGCACCTGTGCTACCTGAAAAAGCTCAACGAGATCGGCGCCTGCCGCGTCTGCTGCGTCGAGATCGAAGGCGAGCGCAATCTGGTGCCCAGCTGCAACAACCCCGTGCAGGAGGGCATGGTCATCCACACCAACAGCCCGCGCGCGCGCCGCACCCGCAAGATCAACGTTGAGCTCATCCTCAGCCAGCACGACTGCCACTGCGCCACCTGCCAGCGCAGCGGGAACTGCCACCTGCAGACGATGGCCAACGACCTCGGCATCCTGGACAACCCCTACCCGCGCGACCTTGTCACCGGCGTGCGGGCGCTGTGGCCGCGGGACTTCCCGCTCTACCGCGACACCAACAAGTGCATCAAGTGCATGCGCTGCATCCAGGTCTGCGACAAGGTCCAGGGCGTCAATGTCTGGGACCTGTCCGGCACCGGCAGCCGCACCCGTGTCGACGTCAGCCGCAACCGCCGCATCAAGGAATCGGACTGCGTGCTCTGCGGCCAGTGCATCATCCACTGCCCGACCGGCGCGCTGCGTGAACGCAGCGATACCGAAAAAGCCTTCGCCGCCATCGAGGACCCCGACCGCATCACCGTCGTGCAGATCGCGCCTGCCGTGCGCACGGCCTGGGGCGAAAGCCTTGGCCTGCCGCCGGAAAAAGCCACCGTCAACCGCATGGCGGCGGCGCTGCGCGCGCTCGGCTTCGACTATGTGTTCGACACCTCCTTCTCGGCCGACCTCACGATCATGGAGGAAGGCACCGAGTTCATCCGCCGCTTCACGGCCGGGGAAACCAAAGACCTGCCGATGTTCACAAGCTGCTGCCCGGGCTGGGTGCGCTACCTGAAAGGCCACTGCCCCGAGCTGACCGGCTGCCTGTCCACGGCCAAGAGCCCGCAGCAGATGTTCGGCGCGGTCATCAAGAACTACTTTGCCAAAAAGCTCGGCGTTGCGCCGGAAAAGATCTTCAGCGTCTCGATCATGCCCTGCGTGGCCAAAAAGGCCGAATGTGCGCTGCCGACCATGCACACCGAAGCCGGGCCGGACGTCGACCTGGCGCTGACCACGCGCGAGCTTGTGCGCATGCTGCGCGCCGAGCACATCCACCCCGAAACGCTGGAGGAGGAAGCCTTCGATTCGCTGCTTGGCCCCTACAGCGGCGCGGGCGTCATCTTCGGCGCCACCGGCGGCGTGATGGAGGCGGCGCTGCGCAGCGCCTACTTCCTGGTCAACGGCGAAAACCCGCCCCCGGACGCCTTCAAGGCCGTGCGCGGCAAAGCCGATGGGACCGAAGGCTGGACCGAGGCGGAATTCGACCTCGGCGGCGCTGCGGTGCGCACGGCGGTCGTCAGCGGCCTGGGCAACACCCGCCGCCTGCTCGAAGCGGTGCGCGCGGGCCGCGCACACTATGACTTTGTCGAGGTCATGGCCTGCCCGGGCGGCTGCGCGGGCGGCGGCGGCCAGCCCCAGTCCAAGGACGACGAGGAGCGCGCGGGCGTGCGCGGCCAGGTGCTGTACGCCATCGACAAGGGCAGCGCGCTGCGCTTCAGCCACGAAAACCCGGCCATCCAGGCCCTTTACCGCGAAGCTCTCGGCGAACCCGGAAGCGAGACGGCCGAAGAATGGCTGCACACCGACCACTTCGGCTGGCAGATGCCCGGCGCGGCGCAGGGCTGATTCGCCCATTTTCGGCAAAACGTATAAATTTCCATTCCGAACGGTACGATCAAAAGGGACGGCGGCAGGCCGCGCGCAGGGGGAACCCCGGCAAAAGCGCGGCCTGCCGCTTCTTTTTGCGCGCGCCGGGCGCGGCGCGCCGCCGCCGGACCACGGCGAAAAAATGCGCAAACTTTCGCGCTTTGCGCGCCCGCGGGCCCAAAATACATTGACAAGGGCGGCGGTTTGTGCTACTCTATTTAATATTCCTTTGCTCAAACGATGGCGTTTGATCAAACGCTGTCGTTCTCTTTTTGCAGAAAGTTGTCCGCCCGGCAAACACAATCGTTCTTGGCGGCCGCAGCGGCGCAAAAGGGGAGAGCAGGCGGGCGGCGGCCCGGTCAACACGCAGGCGGGGCCTTGCCAGGGGACCCGCTACTTTCAAGAGGAGAGTGAAACAACGTGACCCGATATGTACTCAAACGTGTGCTGCTGGCGATCGTGACGATCATCATTGTCAGTCTGATCACCTTTTTCGCCATGAACGCGGTGCCCGGCGGTCCTTTCAACCAGGAAAAGGCCCCCAGCCCGCAGGTCAAAGCCGTGCTGGAAGCCCGCTATAATCTGGACAAGCCGGTGGGCGAGCAGTACCTTCTTTATATGGGCAACATCCTCAAGGGCGACTGGGGCGTTTCCCTCAAGACCGGCCGCGAGATCGCCGACACCCTCGGCCCCCGCTTCCTCGTCTCGGCGCAGCTTGGCGTGCAGGCGGCCGTTGTGGCGGTCATCTTCGGTCTGGTGCTGGGCAGCGTCGCGGCGCTCAACCGCAACAAGCTGCCGGACCGCATCATCATCTTCTTCACCACGCTGTTCACCGGCGTGCCCAGCTTCGTGCTGGCCACGCTGCTGCTGCTCGTGTTCTGTGTACAGCTGCAGTGGTTCCCGGTCTGGAGCGCCGAGAACCCCAACTATGTGCTGCCGGTCGTCTCTCTGGCGCTGTACCCGATGGCCTACATCACCCGCCTGACCAAGACCAGCATGCTGGACGCGCTCAGCCAGGACTATGTCCGCACCGCGCGCGCCAAGGGCGTGCCGCAGGTCAAGGTCATCTTCAAGCATGCGCTGCGCAACGCGCTGATCCCGGTCATCACCTATGTCGGCCCCATGGTCGCGTCCATCATCACCGGTTCGATGGTCGTTGAAAACATCTTCACCATCGGCGGCCTGGGCAGCCAGTTCGTCAGCGGCATCAACAACCGTGACTACCCGATCATCATGGCCACCACCCTGTTCCTGGGTGCGCTGATGATCTCGGCCAACCTGATCACCGACCTTGTCTACAAGGTCATTGACCCGCGCATCGAGCTGGAGTAAAGGAGGACGCAACATGACATACGCAGAAAACGGGATGCCGCAAAAGAATCCTCTTTCGGCTCAGATCGACCTTTCCAAGTTCAGCACGGTCGATTTCACCCCCGCGACCGAAGAAGAAAAGAAACAGCAGGAAGTCATGGGCGAAAGCGTGTCCTTCTTCAAGGACGGCTGCCGCCGCCTGATGAAAAACAAGCTCGCCGTCGGCAGCCTGATCGTGCTGGTGCTGCTTGTGCTCACCATCATCTTTGTGCCGATGTTCGTGCCCTACGGCTATGAGGAGATCATCCAGGTCGGCGGCCGCCGCGACAAGACCGCCGCCAACCTGGCCCCGTTCCAGTGGTCGGAGCGCGAAAGCCAGTATATGGAGGAGACCGGCGAAAAGCTGTTCCCCCACATCCTCGGCACCGACAACATGGGCCGTGACTACTTCATCCGCGTCGTGTACGGCACCCGCGTCTCGCTGGCCGTCGGCCTCGTCGCCTCGGTCATGGTGCTCATCATCGGCCTGCTTTACGGTTCCATCGCCGCCTGGTGCGGCGGCACGGTCGACCTGATCATGATGCGTCTGGTCGATATCATTTACAGCCTGCCGGACACGCTGCTCATCATCCTTCTGTCCGTCGTTTTGCAGGAAACGCTCGATCCGCTGATCTCCGGCGTGTCCTTCCTCAAGGACCTCGGCACCAACATGATCGCGCTGTTCATCGTCTTTGCGCTGCTGTACTGGGTCAGCATGGCCCGCCTTGTCCGCGGCCAGATCCTGACCATCAAGCAGAACGAATACGTTCTCGCCGCACGCACCATCGGCACGCCCAGCGGCCGCATCCTGCGCAAGCACATCCTGCCCAACTGCCTGTCGGTCATCTTCATCTCGGTGGCCCTGCAGATCCCCTCGGCCATCTTTACCGAAAGCTACCTGTCCTTCCTGGGCATCGGCGTTCGCGTGCCCATGCCCTCGCTGGGCTCCCTGGCCAACGATGCGCGTGCGGGCCTCAACAGCTACCCGCTCAAGCTCGTGTTCCCGGCCGTGGTCATCTGCCTGATCGTGCTGGCCTTCAACCTGCTGGGCGACGGCCTGCGCGACGCCTTTGACCCCAAACTGAAGCGCTGAGGAGGCCCGAGACAATGAGTGAAACTGTAAAGAACAACCAGGAGCCGAAATACATCCTGGAAGTGCGCGACCTGCACACGACCTTCTCGACCGACCAGGGCGGCCAGGTCAACGCGGTCAACGGCGTGTCCTTTGCGCTGGAACCCGGCAAGATCCTCGGCATCGTGGGCGAGTCCGGCTCCGGCAAATCGGTCACGGCCTATTCCATCATGGATATTCTGTCCGACAACGGCTCCATCACCGGCGGCCAGGTCCTGTATAAGGGCGAGGACATCACCAAATGGGACGAAAAGAAGATGCGGACCTTCCGTGGCAAATGCTGCTCCATCATCTTCCAGGACCCCATGACCAGCCTGAACCCCGTGTTCACCATCGGCAACCAGCTGATGGAGGCCATCCTGCTGCACACCGACCGCAACAAGGCCGAAGCCAAGGCCCGCGCCATCGAAATGCTGCAGCTTGTCGGCATCAACGAACCGGAAAAGCGCATCAAGCAGTATCCGTATGAGCTGTCCGGCGGCATGCGCCAGCGCGTCATGATCGCGATGGCGCTGGCCTGCGAGCCCGACATCCTCATCGCCGACGAACCCACCACCGCGCTGGACGTGACCATCCAGGCGCAGATCCTGGAACTGATGCAGGACCTGCAGAAAAAGCTCGGCATGGCCATCATCATCGTCACGCACGACCTCGGCGTCATTGCCTCGATGTGCGACGAGATCATCGTCATGTACGGCGGCCGCGTCTGCGAGCGCGGCACCGCCGACGACATCTTCTACAACCCGGCCCACGAGTACACCAAGGGCCTGCTGCGTTCCATCCCGTCCGGCTCCCGCATGAAGGAGCGCCTGGTGCCCATCGGCGGCACCCCCATCAACATGCTGGACCTGCCCGCCGGCTGCGCGTTCTGCCCGCGGTGCGACTCCGCCATGAAGATCTGCCTGCGTGAACAGCCGCAGGAGATCCAGGTGGGCGAAAACCATTACGCCTCCTGCTGGATGAACATCAAGAAAGCCAAGGAGGGTAAGTAAGATGGCCAACAACGAATACCTCGTTCAGGTCGAGCACCTGAAAGAATATTTCCCCGTGCGCGCCGGTTTTGGCCGCACGATCCCGCTCAAGGCGGTCGATAACGTCTCCTTCAGCATCCGCCCGGGCGAGACCCTCGGCCTTGTCGGCGAATCCGGCTGCGGCAAGACCACGGTCGGCCGCACGCTGCTGCAGCTGTACAAGCCCACCGGCGGCCGCATCATCTTTGACGGCCAGGTCATCTACGACAGCGGCGAGCAGTATGACGAAAACGGCCGCCTCAAGGTGGACGCCAATGGCAAGCCCATCCTGGGCAAGAAGGTCCAGGTTGACATGCTGCCCTACCGCAAGCAGATGCAGATGGTCTTCCAGGACCCGTACTCCTCGCTCAACCCGCGCATGACGGTCGAGGACATCATCGGCGAACCGCTCGACGTGCACAAGCTGTGCAAAAACAAGAAGGAGCGCCGCGAGCGCGTCATGGAGCTGATGGAGCTCGTCGGCCTCAACGCCGAGCACGCCATGCGCTACCCGCATGAGTTCTCCGGCGGCCAGCGCCAGCGCATCGGCATCGCCCGCGCCCTGGCGGTCAACCCCAAGTTCATCGTCTGCGACGAGCCCGTCTCGGCGCTGGACGTGTCCATCCAGGCGCAGGTCGTCAACATGTTCGAAGACCTGCAGAAGAAGCTCGGCGTCGCGTATCTGTTCATCGCGCACGACCTGCTCGTCGTCCACCACATCAGCGACCGCATCGCGGTCATGTATCTGGGCAAGATGATGGAGCTGGCCGATGCCGACGAGCTCAACGACAACCCGATCCACCCCTATACCCAGAGCCTGCTTTCGGCCGTGCCCATCCCGGACCCCAAGACCGCGCGCGCGTCCCAGCGCATCGTGCTCGAAGGCGATGTGCCCAGCCCGCTGCACATGCCCAGCGGCTGCCCGTTCCGCACCCGCTGCCGCTATGCGACCGAGCAGTGCGCCAAGGAGATGCCCCCCTTCACCGACCGCGGCAACGGCCATTTCGTCGCCTGCTGGAACAAGTAAAGCGGGGCGGTTGGCCGGGGGCGCTCTGTCGCCTTGCACAAACTGCACGGCAAACGGCGAATGGATTTGTGCAATGTTCGTCGTTCCGCCCAAAAATGGCAACAGAAAAGCAACAGCTTGCCCATTGGCATTGCAATGCCTTTTCCCCGGCCGTATAATGGGCATCATCAGGCAGAACACCTGCTTTGCAGGTTTCTGAATAGAGGAGGCCGCCACCCCGGCGGTTTCAACAAATATCTAGGAGGAAAGAATATGAAAAAGCTCATGGCATCTGTGCTTGCCGCGGGCATGGTCCTTAGCCTGGCCGGCTGTGGCAGCACTGGTTCCAGCACTGCCGCCAGCACCAGCTCTGAGGCCAGCACCGAGGCTGCCACGACCGAATCTGCCAGCGGCACCGCTACGTCGGCGGCGAATTCCGACGCCAGCACGCTGTATCTGATGATCGCGTCTGAGCCCGACCGTCTGGACCCGCACCTGAACAGCGCCGTGGACGGCGCCGTTCTGGCTGTCAACTCCTTCGTCGGTCTGCTGACCTACGACAGCGAAGGCAACCTGGTCCCCGGCATCGCCGAATCCTGGGAGGAGAGCGAGGACGGCCTGACCTACACCTTCCACCTGCGTGAGAGCAACTGGAGCGACGGCACCCCGCTGACTGCGAACGACTTCGTTTACAGCTGGAACCGCGCCGCCAACCCGGCCACCGCTTCCGACTACAGCTACCTGTACGACGGTCTGATCGCCAAGAACGAGGTCGCCCTCGAAATGATGCCCAACCCCGACTATGACGAAAAGGCCGCTAAGGACGCTGAGATCAACGGCGAAGAGTACGACGTCCCCGCCGAAGTTTACACCGAAGCCGCCAAGGCTGCGCAGGCTGCCAACGAGATCCTCGTCGGCATTGAAGCGACCGACGACCTGACCTTCAAGGTCAAACTGGTCAGCCCCTGCCCGTACTTCCTGAGCCTGTGCGCTTTCCCGACCTTCTACCCGGTCCCGCAGGCTTCTGTTGAGGCTGCGAACCCCGACGGCACCAACCCCGGCGCCTGGGCGCTGGAAGCCGGTTTTGTTTCCAACGGCGCTTACACCTGCACCGCCTGGGAGCACAACCAGAGCATGACCTACACCAAGAACCCCGAGTACTGGGATGCTGAGAACGTCCAGATCGAGACCCTGCAGTTCATGCTGAGCGACGACGATACCGCCGTCTTCTCCGCTTACAACGCCGGCGACCTCGACTTCATCGACACCGTTCCCACCAACGAGGTCGGCAACCTGATCGACCAGAACCCCGAGTTCCATGTCGTTGACCAGATCGGCACCTACTATGTCGGCTTCAACGTCAACTCCGAGGCTCTGTTCGGCGGCCGCACCCCCGAGGAAGCCGCTGCGATCCGCGAGGCCATCAGCCTGCTGATCGACCGCCAGTACATCGTTGACACCGTCACCCAGGCCGGCCAGCAGCCCGCCAACACCTTCGTGCCCGCCGGCATGAGCGACTCCAACGGCGCCGAGTTCCGCCAGAACACCGACGCCTACACCTACCCGGACGAGGCTTCGGTCGGTTACTTCGATCCTTCTGAGGACGCCCTCGAGGCCAACACCGAGAAGGCCATCGAGCTGCTCGAGAGCGTCGGCTATGTCTTCGACGAGAACGGCATGCTGAGCGAAGAGACCCCGATGTCCTTCACCTACCTGGTCAACACCGACTCCGGCCACGAGGCGACCGCCGCTGCCATCCAGCAGGACCTGAGCTATATCGGCATCGACATGCAGATCCAGACCCAGGACTGGAACGTCTTCCTGAACGAGCGCAAGGCCGGCAACTATGACATCTGCCGCCAGGGCTGGATCGCCGACTACGACGACCCGATCAACATGCTCGAGATGTGGGTCTCCAACTCCGGCAACAACGACGCCCAGTTCGGCCGTTCTGTCGGCAGCCAGACCACCAGCCCGGCTCCCAGCTATGCGCCGCAGAACTGGGATGAGTACGACGCTCTGATCGACCAGATCAAGGCCGAGACCGATCTGACCGCCCGTGTCGCCCTCATGCACCAGGCGGAAGACATGCTCATGGATACCTGGGCTGTCGTGCCGCTGTACTACTACAACGACATCTACATGCAGAAGTCCAACGTCGAAGGCGTCTTCACCAACCCGTTCGGCTACAAGTACTTCATGTACGCCACCAAGACCGTCTGATCCTGATCGGAATGTCTTTCCAGCGCCCCCGCGCCCAGCGCGGGGGCGCTTTTGCATGCCGCAAAAGGCCCCCTTGTCAAAGGGGGCTGGCTGCGGCGTAAGCCGCAGACTGGGGGATTGCCTGAAAATTGCCGCCCGCTCCCGCCGCTTCCTTCAAACAGCAGCCAGCCGCAAAGCAATCCCTCCGTCACGGCCTGCGGCCGTGCCACCTCCCTTTGACAAGGGAGGCAGCCCACCTATAAAAAACATCCCCGGCCGGGCGCTGCGCCCTGCCGGGGATGTTTGTCTTTGGGATCAATTACGCCGGACGTAATCGCGCACCAGCGCCTGCAAAAGATCGTCGCGGTCAATGCGGCGGATCAGCGCACGGGCGTTTTTATAGGTCGTGATGTAGGTCGGGTCTTCCGAAAGGATGTACCCCACCAGCTGGTTGACGGGGTTGTAGCCCTTTTCCTCCAGCGCGCCGTACACCAGCATGACTGCCTGTTTGATCTCCTGGTCTTTGTCGTCACGGATGGAAAAGACCGCGGTCGGTTCCGAAACTGCCATGGCAACAACCCCCTTTGTTTAAAGTCTGTACCTAACATTATACGCGCATTTGTGCAAAACTGCAAGGGGAAAACTGTCGATGCGCATATTATTTACAAATTATTCTCGGGAAAGGGCGGAAAAGTCAAAACGCCATGGCTTTTTCGGATACGCGCCGGATACGGCGCGCTTTACGCCTGCGGCAGCGCTTCGCCCTTTTTGATCACGGTGCGGATGCCCAGCCCCGCGTCCGCCAGCACCACGTTGCCATAGCGCCCCACGGCCAGGCTGCCATAGTCGGCGTCTATGCCGATGCAGCGGGCCGGGTTCTCGCTGGCGGCGCGCACGGCGCTCTCCAGCGGCACGCCCATGTCCAGCACGGCGGTGCGCATGCAGTCGTACAGGCAGGTCGCGCTGCCCGCAATCGTATCGGGGTGTTCGGTCAGCGTCGCGCGCGGGCCGCGCACGGTCACGGCCTGGCCGCCCAGGCTGTACTGCCCGTCCGGCAGGCCCGCGGCCTCCATGCTGTCGGCGATCAGCACCACATGGTCGTCGCCAAACACGCGGAAGGTGAACCGCACCATGGCCGGGTGGATGTGCACGCCGTCGGTGATCAGCTCCACCGTGGTGCCTTCCTCCAGCGCGGCCACAATCGGCCCCGGCGCGCGGTGGGTGATGCCCGGCATCGCGTTGTACAGGTGGGTCATGTGCCTGGCCCCGGCCGCAAACGCCGCCTTGGCCGTGTCATAGTCGGTGCAGGTGTGCGCGATGGACACGCGCACCTCGCCGCCGCACGCGCGGATGAAATCCAGCGCGCCCGCTTCCTCCGGCGCCAGGTCCACCAGCTTGATCAGCCCGCCGCTGCGCGCCTGCAGGCGGCGGAACATCGCGGCGTCGGCGCCCATCACATACTTGGGGTTCTGCGCGCCGATCTTGCTCGGGCTGATGAACGGCCCTTCCATGTTGATGCCGACAAGGTCGGCCCCGCGCTCGTTTTTGTGCGCCTTGGCGGTGTCCATAATGCCGGACAGGATCTCCTCGCTGAACGTCATCGTGGCCGGGCAGATCGCCAGCACGCCTTTGCTGGCCTCAAAATCTGCAATGGCCTGCAGGCCGGCTTCGTCGGCGTCGCAGAAATCGTGCCCCACCGCGCCGTGGAAGTGGATGTCCACCAGCCCGGGCAGGGCGTACAGCCCTGCGGCGTCCAGCACCGTCTCGCCCGGTTCCGGCGCGTAGGGCGGCACAATGCGCCCGCCGCGGATGCACAAATCGCCGCGCACAAAGCGGTGCTGCGGGGTGTAAATATACGCGTTCTGGATGATCATGGCTCTCGCCTCCGTTTACAGCAGGCTCAGTGCGTCGGCGTCGCACACCAGCGTGAAGTCCGGGTGCATCTGCAAAATCGAGGCCGGCACCTCCGGCGTGACCGGGCCGAAGAACGCCTGCTTGACGATGGGGGCCTTGTCCTTGCCGTTGGCCACCAGCAGCACCTTGCGCGCCTGCATGATGGTCTTGATGCCCATTGTGTACGCCTGCTTGGGCACCAGATCCTCGTTGCCGTCAAAGAAGCGCTTGTTCGCCTCGATGGTCTCCGGCTTCAGGTCGACGCAGTGGGTGCCCAGCTCAAACGCCGCGCCCGGCTCGTTGAAGCCGATGTGCCCGTCGTGCCCGATGCCCAGCAGCTGCAGGTCGACGCCGCCCACCGCGTGGATGATGTCGTCATACCGGCGGCATTCCTCCTCGGCGTCCAGGTTGGTGCCGTCGGGCAGGTTGATGCGGTCGGGGTCGATGTTGATATGGTCAAAGAAATGCTCGTGCATGAAATGCCAGTAGCTCTGCGGGTCCTCACGGCGCAGGCCGCGGTACTCGTCCAGGTTGACGCTGGTCACTTCGGAAAAATCCAGATCGCCTTTGTTGTACCAGTCGATCAGCTGCTCGTAAATGCCGATCGGCGTGCTGCCGGTCGCCAGGCCCAGCACGCAGTTGGGCTTCATGATGACCTGGGCCGAGATGATGTTGGCCGCTTTGCGGGACATGTCCTTGTAATCGGTCGCGCGGATGATTTTCATGGCAATAAACCTCCCAATGATACAGTGTGAAGGGATGAACTCTACCTTCTAGTATAGCATCAAAAACAAAAAAGACAATGTACAAAACACCTTTTTGTGCGAAACGCGCCCCGGCAAAAGAAAACCACCGGCAAGCCGCACGGCTTGCCGGTGGGGGAGCGGGGTGAACCAGCGGCCCCGCGGAAGGTTGGGTCAAAATGCCGCTTACAGCATCTTCTTCAGCTCGTCATACACGAACTGGACCTTGGGGCCGATAACGACCTGGCAGGAAGTCTTGCCCGGGCGGATGACGCCGGCCGCGCCCGCGGCCTTGACGGCTTTCTCATCCACGGCGGTGGAATCCTTCACCTCAAAGCGCAGGCGGGTGGCGCAGTAATCGACGCCGGACACATTGCCCTTGCCGCCGATGGCTGCCAGCACGCCGCTGGCGATCTTGGTAAAGTCGTTGTTGGCCAGCTGGATGTTGGCCTCAGCGGCTTCGCTGTCCTCGTCCTCACGGCCGGGGGTGGTCAGGTTGAACTTGGTGATCGCAAAGCGGAACACAACATAGAACACAATCGCAGCGGCAAGGCCCAGCGGCAGGATCATCCAGGTGTTCGCATGCGCAGGCAGCGGATAGGAGAAGACCAGGTCGGTCGCACCGGCAGAGAACATGAAGCCGGCGCGGAAGCCCGTGTAGTAGGTGATGACGGCGAAGATGCCGTACAGCAGCGCGTACACGACATACAGCGGGAAGCACAGGAACATGAAGCCGAACTCAAACGGCTCGGTAACGCCGCACACGAACGCGCAGATGGCGGCCGAGGTGACAAGACCGATGGCGGCTTTCTTGTTCTTGGCGGTGTGGACCATCGCCAGCGCCGCGCCCGGGATACCGAACATCATGCAGGGGAAGAAGCCGGACATATACATGCCGAGGCTCCAGTTGATGACTTCGCCGTTGGTGCCGACATCGCCGGTGACAAGCCCCGCCCAGTAGTTGGACAGATCGCCGATGCCGATGGTGTCAAACCAGAAGACGTTGTTCAGCGCGTGGTGCAGGCCGGTGGGGATCAGCAGGCGGTTGAAGAACGCGTACAGGCCCGCGCCGATGCCGCCCAGGCTGACGATGCCCTGGCCGAGCATATACAGCGCGTTGAAGATCAGCGGCCACACAAACAGCAAGATCACCGAGACGATGATCGAGACAATGCCGGTGACAATGGCGACGCAGCGCTTGCCGCTGAAGAATGCCAGCCAGTCAGGCAGCTTGGTGTTCTTGAACTTGTTGTAGCACGAAGCGCCAATGATGGCGGCCAGGATGCCGATGAAGGCGTTGCCCGCCGTCTTTTCAAAGGCGACGTAGGTAGAAGTGCCTTCGGTCAGGTTCATGAACGGCAGCGCGCTGACCACGGCGGGGGAGAGCAGCTGGGTCATCATCAGGTAGCTGACAAGGCCCGCCAGCGCGGACGTGCCGTCGTGGTCGTCAGACAGGCCGACAGCCGCGCCAACGGCGAACAGCCAGGCCATGTTGTCGATCAAAGCGCCGCCCGCCTTGATCAGGATAAAGCCGATCGTGTAGGGCAGACCTTCGGTCGCGCCTTGCGCACCCATCGCGGCCGGGGCCAACGCGTAGCCCAGGCCCATCAGGATGCCGCAGACCGGCAGCGCGGCAACGGGCAGCATGAGCGCCTTGCCGAGCTTCTGCAGGTATTTCATCATAAAAAGCATTCCTCCTATCGGGCGAACGGTCCCCCGCACAGCCGCCCCGGCGCGCACCGGGGCGCATGGCAGGCGGGGGCGTCCGCCCGTTTTCCTGCGGCAGGGCGCGCCCTGGTTCCGGCCACACCGCCGCATGTTAATACAATAGTAACATATTGCACACAAAAAAGGAAGATGCGGGAGAAAAAATCCATAAAAATCAACAAAATTCGATAAACATTCGGCAAAAGAGCCCCGCGCCGCCGGGGCAAAACCGAACCAAAACCGCAAAAGAGCGGGGCGCAGCGCGCCCCGCTCAGCTTATAGAAAAACCACCCGTTTCAACTTCGGCAGCCGTTTCCGGCTGCCCTGTAGGGCGGGCGATTTCGCCCGCGCAACGCTGATTTTCCAAAAAATGCTCAGTCCGCCTGGAACAGCTTGGGCGCGGCTTTGTGCAGCAGCACCACGGCCACCACGCTCAGGATGGTCTCCGGCAGCATGTAGGAACCGTTGTAGGTCAGGCTGTAGACCCATTCGGGCAGGCCCTCGTTCAGGTTGCCCCAGATGAGCACGCCGGACAAAAAGCTGCACAAAAAGCGGATCAGACACACGATGGCGGTGCCCACGGCCACGCCCAGCAGGCGGTTCTTGAACGGCTTGGCAAACACGCACGCCAGGCCCAGCAGCGTGAACGCCAGCACATAGTCCAGCAGGATCATGCCCACCAGCGGCAGCAGGCCGGGGGCCGGCGGGGCGTAAAAGCCCAGCAGCATCTGCAAAAGGCTGTTGACAAAGCCGGTGAACAGCCCCCACTTGGCCCCGTGGCGGAAGGACACCAGAATGAACGGCACCATACTGAACAGCGTGACGGCGCCGCCGTTGGGCAGCTCAAAGATCTTGATGTTGGCCAGCACGGTGCCCAGCGCGATCATCAGCGCGCATTCCACCAAAATGCGGGTCTTGGAATAGGTTTTCGACATGGGACAAACACTCCTCAAAAAAATAGTCCATAAAAACAGAAACGCGCCTGCAAAAATTGCAGGCGCAAAAGCAGATATGACTTTGGGTCAAACTTCCTACGCCGGCATTACCCGGATCAGGTTCAAGGCGACCCGAAGCTGCGGTTTGCTTCGATCTCAGCCGGGGATGCCCCCCAGCGCCCCTGTTTTTATGTCCGTTACCAGTATAGCGCGCCGCCCGGGTTTGTCAAGCGCTTTTTTTCGCGCGCGGGCCGCGCGGGGCGTGCCCGCACGACCCGCACCCTGCCGCCACAACATCTGGCCGCCGCGCCCGCTTTAGGCCGCCGCCAGCCCCTATATGCAGGGATGCGCGGCAAAAACTTGACGCCATGACGCCAAAATTTTTACAACTTTTTTCGCGCATATCCCTTGCCAAACCCGCGCGCTTTCGTGTATGATAGAAACAGTTTTTATACAGATAGTATTTTTGCGGCGTTTGCGGCGCCTGTTAAAAAAAGAAGAGGAATCAGCAGCATGGCAAGAAAAAATCCGATGAAATATTTCTCCGGCAGCGCGGTCTCCCGCCTGCCGCTGCACAAACTGATCGCGGGCGGCATGGCGGCGCTTTTGTGCGCCAGCCTGGGCATCGGCGCAATGGCGGCCGGCTTCACCGCGCCGGAACCGGCGGCCCCCACCCCCACGCCTGCGCCCACGGCGGCCCCCACGGCCAGCCCCACACCCACCGCCACGCCCGAAAGCGCCCCCACGCCGACCCCGGCCCCCACGCCGCAGCCCGGTATGGAGATGGAAGTCACCGTTGTGCAGCAGGACATCGGCGTGCAGCTGTACGCCCTGACCTACCCCGAAGGCACCACGCTCGAGGACCTGGAAGGGGAGGACTCCGTCGAAGCGCTGCGCACCCCCTTCACCCACACCACCCTCAACGTGACCATCACCGATGAGGACGGCAACGAGACCGAGTACCCGGTCGACACAGCCACCGGCACCGCCCTGGCCGAGGACGTCGAACCCGGCGAATACACCGTCACCGCCCCCGGCATCGGCGATTACACCGCGCCGGAGCCCCAGACCGTCACGGTCAAGGAGAAGGTCGTCTACAAGGCCGACGTCGCCGCGGTCAAGGACAAGATCGTCCAGGCCAACGAGGTTGTGGAAAGCCAGGAAGATTCCGGTTACGGCACCGGCGGCGGGGCCCCCATCGCCGAGGAAGTGACTGATACGGTCAGCTATGCCGAGAGCAGCGCCGAGGAGACCGGCGCCGAGGTCTACTACACGGCCCAGGTCAGCGAGGACGGCTACCTGCTGCTCAGCGACGGCACAAAGACCCCCTACCGCCCGCAGTATGCGGAAGGCACCGACCACATCACCGGCGCGGTGCGCGATACCGCGTTTGGCGTCGAGGCCGTGCCCGGCAGCCTGGTCGTCGTGCCGCTGGGACACCTGGGCGAAAGCCGCATCGTGCCGGTGGAGGACGCCGCCCCCGCCGCGCAGCCCACGCCGGAAAGCCAGCCCGCGCCGCTGAACGAAGACGCGGCGGCCCAGAGCACCGTGCAGCCCGCCGAGACCCCGGCCGAAGCGCCCACGGCGGCCCCCACGGCGGAGCCGACGCCCGCGCCCACCGAAGCGCCGACGCCCGCCCCGACCGAGGCCCCCACGCCCGCGCCGGACCCGACGGCGGGCTGGCCCGAGACGATCGAGGCCAAGGACCTCGCTTCCTACGGCTTTGCGGTCGAAAGCCATGAACAGACCACCGTCCTGTACACCGGCTGGCAGACCATCGACGGCAATACATATTACTACGACCCCGCCACCCACCAGCCCGTTACCGGCACCCAGGTCATTCAGGGCGATATCTACAGCTTCAGCTCCAGCGGCGTGCTGGGCCAGAAAGCCCGCGGCATCGACGTCTCCAAGTTCCAGGGCACCATCGACTGGAACGCGGTCGCGGCCGACGGCATCACCTTTGCCATCATCCGCTGCGGCTACCGCGGCTACGGCAGCGGCGCGCTGGTCGAGGACGCCACCTTCCGCCGCAACATCCAGGGCGCGACGGCCGCCGGTATCCAGGTCGGCGTTTACTTCTACAGCCAGGCCATTGACGAGGCCGAGGCCGTTGAGGAAGCCAGCATGGTGCTCAGCCTTGTGCAGGGCTACAGCCTGCCCTACGGCGTCTACTTTGACACCGAGAAGGTCGCCGGGGACACCGGCCGCGCCGACGGCATCAGCGCCGCCCAGCGCACGGCCAACGCCGTCGCCTTCTGCGAGACCATCCGCAACGCGGGCTATACCCCTGGCGTTTACAGCTATGCCAGCTGGTTCTACAATTCGCTCAACTTTGCCAACATCAGCAAGTACCGCACCTGGATCGCCCAGTACCGCGATACGCTGGATTTTGCCTACAGCTACAACATCTGGCAGTATTCCAGCCAGGGCAGCGTCAGCGGCATCAAGGGCAATGTCGATATGAACCTCGGCTGAAATTGAATGACAAAAAACGCATCGGTCCCTTCCCGCTTTGCGCGGCGGGGGACCGATGCGTTTTGCTGTATCTGTGCTTTTGCCGGGCGGGGCTCAGCAGCCGCCCGTGTGCTTGTGCACGGCGCCGCCGCGGATCTGCCCGTTGCCCTGGATGATATACTTGTAGCTGCACAGCTCGGCCAGGCCCATCGGGCCGCGGGCGTGCAGTTTCTGGGTCGAAATGCCCATCTCACAGCCCAGGCCGAACTCGCCGCCGTCGGTAAAGCGGGTCGAAGCGTTCACATACACGGCCGCGCTGTCCACACAGGCCGTAAAGAGGGCGGCGGCCGCCGTGTCCGCTGTGACGATGGCCTCGCTGTGGTGGGTCGAATGGGCGGCGATGTGGTCGATGGCGTCGTTCAGGCTGTCCACCACCGCCACGGCCATCTTATAGTCCAGAAATTCGGTGTCGAAATCGTCCGGCCCGGCCGCCGTGCCCGGGATCAGCGCCGCGGCGCGCCGGTCCAGCCGCAGCTCCACCGGCGTCAGCCCGGCGGCCGCGCGCCCTTCAACCAGCACGCGCTGCAAAAGCGGCAGGAACTGCGCCGCAATGTCCCGGTGCACCAGGCAGACTTCGGCCGCGTTGCACACGCTGGGGCGGCTGGTCTTGGCGTTTTCCACAATGGCGGCCGCCATGTCGGGGTCCGCCGCCTTGTCCACATAAATATGGCAGATGCCGGTGCCGGTCTGGATGCAGGGGACCGTCGCGTTTTCCACACAGGCGCGGATCAGCCCCGGCCCACCGCGCGGGATCAGCAGGTCGACCAGTCCGTCCGCCGTCATCAGCGCCTGGGCCGAAGCGTGGGTCGTGTCTTCGATTAGACTGACCGCCGTTTCGGGCAGGCCCGCCTGCCGCAGCCCGCGCCGCAGCGCCCGCACAATGGCGTGGCAGCTGGCCCAGGCTTCCTTGCCGCAGCGCAGCACACAGGCGCTGCCGGCTTTCAGCGCCAGCGCCGCCGCGTCGGACGTCACGTTGGGGCGGCTCTCGTAGATGATCGCAATCACGCCCATCGGCACCGCCGTTTTCTGGATCAGCAGGCCGTTGGGCCGCACGATCTTGCGCAGCACGGCCCCGACAGGGTCGGGCAGGGCGGCCACTTCGCGCATGCCCTTCGCCATCTCGGTCAGGCGGGTGGGGGTCAGCGCCAGGCGGTCCAGCATCACGTCGCTGATCTTGCCACGCGCGGCGTCCAGGTCGCGGCGGTTGGCCTCCAGAATTTCCTCTTTGGCGGCCACCAGCGCCACGGCCATCTCTTCCAGCGCGGCGTCCTTGGTGTCGGTGTCGGCCAGGGCCAGCGGCAGCTTGGCCTGCCGGGCCTGCTGCAGGATCTCCTGCGTGGTCATGTCGAACCCTCCTTTGGTCGTTATTTTCTGCGCCCTACAAAACGTGTGCCGGGGCCGTGCCCGGCCACGATCGAATACAAAGCCATCGGGTCCGCCCCGTTGGCGATCACCATGTCCACCCCGGCCCCGGTCGCCAGGCGCGCGGCCATCAGCTTGGTCGCCATGCCGCCGGTGCCCAGGCGGCTGCCTGCGCCGCCGGCCAGTGCTTCCAGCGCGGGCGTGATCTCCCGCACTTCGGGGATCAGCTCGGCCTCGGGGTGGGTGTGCGGGTCGGCCGTGTACAGCCCGTCAATGTCGGACAAAAGCACAAGCAGGTCGGCCCGCATGTATTTGGCCACCAGCGCGCCCATCGTGTCGTTGTCGCCCACGGCGATCTCCTCGGTGGCGACGCTGTCGTTTTCGTTGATAATGGGGATCACCCGCAGCTGCAGCAGGCGGTACAGCGTGTTTTCCAGGTTCATCAGCCGCCGCGCGTCGTTAAAGTCCTCCCGCGTGACCAAAATCTGCCCCACGGTGTGGTTGTAGGCCGTGAACAGCCGGTCATAGGTGTACATCAGTTCGCACTGCCCGACCGAGGCCGCGGCCTGCTTGGTGGGCATGTCCTGCGGGCGGTCGATCTGCATCTTGCCCGCGCCCATGCCGATGGCCCCGGACGAGACGATCATCAGCTCGTGTCCGGCGTTCTGCAGGTCGCTGAACGTCTTCACAAGCTCTTCGGTGTGGCGGATGTTCAGCCGCCCGTTCGGGTATGCCAGCGTGCTGGTCCCGATCTTGATAACGATGCGCATCGTTTCTTTCCCACTCTCTCGGTTTATACTTGAAACCGGTTTATATTTGAAATCCGCGCGGCGCAGCCGCGCACCAAATCTGAACTCTAAACTCTTAACTCTGAACTCTTACTTCTGCTTCCCCAGCTCTTTCGTCTTGTCAAAAGCCGCCAGCACCGCGTCGGTCACGGCGCCGCGGAACGCCCGCTCCTCCAGCACGCGCACGCCCTGGATCGTCGAACCGCCCGGGCTGCACACGGCGTCCTTCAGCGCGCCGGGGTGCGCCCCGCTTTCCAGCACCATGCGGGCGCTGCCCAAAAGCATCTGCGCGGCGTATTCCTGCGCTTCGGCGCGCGGCAGCCCGGCGGCCACGCCGCCGTCGGCCAGCGCCTCGATGAACTGGTACGCCCATGCCGGGCCGCAGCCGGACACGCTGCTCGCCGCGTCGATCAGGCTTTCCGCCACCTCGTCCAGCCGCCCGGCAGGGGCCATGGCCGCGCGCCAGGCCTCAAGCGCCTGCGGGGCCACACCGGCGTGGCAGTACTGGATCATCCCGGCGCCCACCGCCACCGGCGTGTTGGGCATCATGCGGATCACCGGGTAGCGGCCGCCCGCCATCGCCCGGATCTGTTCGATGGACAGCCCGGCCGCCATCGACACGAGCACGAACGGCGTTTGGCGCGCAGCCAGGGCGGGGGCCAGCTCTGCCAGCATCCCGGCCATCATCTGCGGCTTGACGCCCAGAAACACAAAATCGCAGGCGGCGGCCTCGGCGTTTGTCCCCGCCGCGCACCCCAGCTCTGCGGCCAGCGCCTGCGCCCTGGCCGCCGTGCGGTTGGCCAGCAGCACATGCTGCGCGCCCGCGCCGCGGCACACCGCGCGCGCCACTGCGCCGCCCATGTTGCCGCAGCCGATAAAACCATAACGCATCGCAAAAACCTCTTTATCTGCAGAATAGTATAAGTATATAGTTTATCCTATCGCATCCGGGCGGGGGCTGTCAACCAAAAATGCTGACGAAACCGGCAAAAAATGGTATACTGTTGTCAAACATGCTGCAAAACAGGAGGAAATGCCATGCAAACCGTCACACTCGGCCGCACCGGCCTGACCGTCTCCCGCCTCGGCTTCGGCGGCATCCCCATCCAGCGCATCGACCAGCCCGCCGTGCGCGAACTGCTCCGGGCCGCGCATGCGGGCGGCGTCAACTTTATCGACACCGCCCGCGGCTACACGGTCAGCGAGGACTGGATCGGCCGCTCGCTGGAGGAGCTCGGCCTGCGCGATGCGTTCGTGCTCGCCACCAAGTGCCGCGCCGTGACCGCCGCCGAGATGGAGCAGGAGCTGGCCGCCAGCCTGCGCGCGCTGCGCACCGACCACATCGAACTTTACCAGTTCCACAACCCCGACCTCCGGGCGCTCGAGACCATCCTGGCCCCCGGCGGCGCGCTGGAAAAGCTGCTTGAAGCCAAAGCGCAGGGCGTTGTCGGCCACATCGGCATCACCGCGCACCTGACCGCCGTGTTTGAGCGTGCGCTCGCGGTGCCCGAGATCGAAACGATCATGTTCCCCTGCAACATCGTCGAACAGCAGGGCGCGGACCTCATCGCCCGCTGCGCTGCGGCGGGCAAGGGCTTTATCGCCATGAAGCCGCTGGCCGGCGGCGCGATCGAGGACGGCCGCCTGGCCGTGCGCTGCGTCCTGGCGAACCCGGCGGTCACGGTCTGCCTCCCCGGCATGGCCGCGCCGGAAGAGCTCGCCGCAAACCTCGCCGCCGCGGCGGACCCAAGCCCGCTGACGGAGCAGGAGCTGGCCGCCTGCCGGAAGGTGCGGGATACGCTGGGTACCCAGTTCTGCCGCCGCTGCAACTACTGCGCGCCCTGCACCGTGGGCATCCAGATCCCCAGCGCCTTTCTGTTCGACGGCTACATCAGCCGCTACGGCCTGGAAGGATGGGCGCGGGAGCGCTACGCCACACTGCCCGTCAAGGCGAGCGCCTGCATCGGCTGCGGCGCGTGCGAGACCCGCTGCCCCTATCAGCTGCCCATCCGCGAGATGCTCAAAAAGGTCGCCGCCCATTTTGGCGAATGAGCGCAAGCCCTTTCCCGCCTGCCCGCCTGCGCGCGGCAGGCGCTTTTTTTTTTCGCGCTGCGGCTTGTGTTTGGCGGCCGGGTCATGTATAATCTATTCTGTATCACTTTGTACTTTTGTAAACGCTTTCCGCCGTTTTGGCGGCAGAAAAGAGGTCCTTTCCCCCATGCGCACCGACCCGAACCTGCATTATCTCGATAACGCCGCCACCACGATGGTGGACCCCGCCGTGGCCGACGCCATCGCCGCGGCGCTGCGCGAAAGCTGGGCCAACCCGTCGAGCCTGTACGACCCCGCCGTGCTGGCCGAGCACAAGCTGAACGCCGCGCGCGCCAAAATCGCCAAAACGCTGAACTGCGCGGCCAGGGAGATCTACTTTACCGCCTGCGGCAGCGAGAGCAACAACCTGGCCATTCTGGGCGCGGCGCTGCCGCGGCAGGCCTGGGGGAACAAAATCGTCACCACCGGCTTTGAACACCCGAGCGTTCAGCTGCCCATCCGCGCGCTGCGGGACCGCGGCTTTGACGTTGCGGAGGTCGCGCCCGGGGCCGACGGCCGCCTCGACGTGCAGAAACTCATCGACGCCGTGGACAAAAACACCGTGCTTGTGGCCTGCATGGCCGTCAACAACGAGACCGGCGCCGTGCAGGACATCGCCCGCCTGGCCGCCGGTGTCAAGGCGAAAAACAGCCGCACGGCCGTGCACATCGACGCCGTGCAGGCGTGGCTGCGCATCCCGCTTGACCTGAAAAAGCTGCCCGGCGTCGATACGCTGGCGGTTTCGGGGCATAAAGTTCACGCGCCCAAGGGCATCGGCGCCTTGTATCTGTGCGAAAACCAGCGCCAGCACCTGCGCCCGCCCTACCTCGGCGGCCACCAGGAGCGCGGCATCCGCCCCGGCACCGAAAACCTGCCCTACGCCGTCGGGCTTGGCCTGGCGGCCGAACAGGGGGCCAGGCGTATGCGCGCCGCCGCGGCCAACGCGGCCGCCCTCAACGCGCAGCTGCGCGCCGGTCTGGCGGCCCTGCCCGGCGTCACGGTCCATTCACCGGCCGGGGCCGTGCCCGAAGTGCTCAACTTCTCCACCAACTGCGTCAACAGCCAGACCTTCATCAGCTACTTGAACGACCGGCAGATCTACGTCTCGGGCGGCAGCGCCTGCGACAAGGGCGAGCCCAGCCACACGCTGCAGGCGATGGGCTGCGACGCGCGCGCCGTCGCCACCGCGCTGCGCGTCAGCTTCTGCGCCGGCAATGACGAGGGCGACGTCGCCGCGCTGCTCGCCGCGCTGAAAGACGGCCTGGCCGAACTGCAGCACATCGCATAAACCAACGCCTACACTGTTTTTGGGAAGGAACTTTCATGAAAGAGATCATCCTGGCCTATCAGGGCGAAATGACCCTCAAGGGCCTCAACCGCGGCAAGTTCGAAGCCGGTCTTGCCAAAAGCATCCGCCGCCGTCTCGAGGACCTCGGCCCGTTCAAGGTCTGGTCCGCCCAGAGCACCGTGTTCATTGAACCGCAGGAGGAGGGCCTTGATACCGACGAAGCGTTCCGCCGCGTGTTGCGCGTGTTCGGCATCGTCAAGCTCAGCCGCGCCGCCTGCTGCGAAAAAGATTTTGACGCCATCTGCGCCACGGCCGAAAGCTACCTGGGCGAACAGCTGCGCGGCGTGCGCACCTTCAAGGTCGAAGCCAAGCGCGCCGACAAGAAATACCCGCTGAAGAGTCCCGAGATCTGCCGCGAGCTCGGCGCGTACCTGCTCAGCCGCCACCCGCACCTGCGCGTCGACGTGCATGCCCCGCAGCTCGAGGTCATGGTCGAGATCCGCGACCGCGCCGCCTACATCCACGGCCCCAAGGTCCCGGCGGCGGGCGGGCTGCCGGTCGGCACCAGCGGCCGCGCGCTCAACCTGCTTTCGGGCGGCATCGACAGCCCGGTCGCCGCTTACTGCATGGCGCGCCGCGGCCTGGCGCTGCACCACATCCATTTTGCCAGCCCGCCCTACACCAGCCTGCGCGCCAAGCTCAAGGTGCAGGCGCTGGCCTGCGAACTGTCCGAATATATCGGCGACTGTGTGCTGTTCGTCGTGCCCTATACAAAGCCGCAGGAATACATCCGCGACCACGCCCCTGCGCCGCTGTTCACGGTGCTCATGCGCCGCAGCATGCTGCGCATCGCGAACCGCGTTGCGTCCAAAACCGGCATGGAAGCGCTCATCACCGGCGAAAGCCTCGCCCAGGTCGCCAGCCAGACCATGGCGGCGCTGGCCTGCACCGACGCCGCGCAGGACCTGCCGGTGCTGCGCCCGCTCATCGGCATGGACAAAGCGGAGATCGTGGCCATCTCGCGCCGCATCGGCACGTTTGAAACGTCCATCGAACCCTATGAGGACTGCTGCACGATCTTTACCCCGCCGCACCCCAAGACCCGCCCGCAGCTCGCCGAGATCGAAGCGGCCGAAGCCGCCATGCCGGACCTCGCCGCGCTCGAGCAGACTGCCGCCGATACCGTTGAAAAAATCTTCATCCGCATCGGCCAGGACCCCGACGAGCTGTAAGCCCGCGCCGTCTTTGCCCGGGTTCAATTTTCATGAAAAGGGGGCTTCGCGCGTGATCGCGGAGATCATCTGTGTCGGCACCGAGCTGCTGCTCGGCGATATCGTCAACTCGAACGCCCAGTTTTTGAGCCGCGAACTGGCTGAACTGGGCGTCACGGTGCTGCACCAGCATGTGGTGGGGGATAACCCCGCCCGCCTGCGCGCGCTGGTGCAGGAGGCCAAAGACCGCAGCGACCTGCTCGTCTTTTCGGGCGGGCTCGGCCCCACGGCCGACGACCTGACCAAGGAAACGGTGGCCGAAGTCTTTGGCGACACGCTGCATTTTGATGCGGAAGAATGGGCCAAGATCGAAGCCTTTTTTGCCCGCACCGGCCGCCGCCCCACCGCGAACAACCGCAAGCAGGCCATGGTGCCCACCCGCGGCCGCAAGCTGCCCAACGCGCACGGCACCGCCCCCGGCGCCTGGTTCGAGGACGCGCAGGGCCGCGCCGCCGCGCTGCTGCCCGGCGTCCCGCACGAGATGAAAGCCATGTGGACCGAGGACGTGCGCCCGATTTTGGAGGCGCGCCAGAACTGTACGATCCACTCCATGACGCTGCGCGTGCTGGGCGGCGAGAGCGACATCGCCAGCCGGGTGGCCCCGCTGTTCGAAAGCGCCAACCCCACCGCCGCCATCTACTGCAAGACAGGGGAGAGCGAGATCCGCGTCACCGCCCGCGCCGCCAACCGCGCGGCGGCGGAAGCTGCCTGCCGCGCCCGCATTGAAGAATTCCGCGCCATTCTCGGCGACAACGCCTATGATGTCGATGTGCCCGGCCTGGCGTACACGGTCGTGCGGACCCTGCGCGAGCGGGGCCTGCAGGCCGCCACGGCCGAAAGCTGCACCGGCGGCCTTGTGGCCGAACAGCTGACGGCCGTGCCCGGCGCCAGCGAAGTGTTCGGCACCGGCTTTGTCACCTACGCCGCCGCCGCCAAGACCCGGCTGCTCGGCGTCGACCCGGCGCTGATCGAACGCTGCAACGTCGTCTCTGCGCCGGTGGCCGCGGCCATGGCCCGCGGCGCGCTCGCCGCTTCGGGGGCGGACCTTTCGGTCGCCCTGACCGGCCTGGCCGGGCCGGGCGGCGCGCTGCCCGGCAAACCGGTGGGCACGGTCTACCTGGCGGGCGGCGACGCCCGCACCGGCTGCGTCCATGTGGCGCGCTTGAACCTTTGCGGCTACGGCGACCGTGCCATCATCCGCGCCCGGGCCGCGCTGCAGGCGCTGGACCTGCTGCGGCGCACGGCGCTGGGCCTTGCGCCGGTGAACGCTGTGACGCTTGCCCCGGGCCAGCAGGCCCCGGAACTGTAAAACGACGGCCGCCAGGCCAAGGAGAGTGAAACCATGATGCTTGCCAGCCAGATGTGTATCCTGCGGGTGTTTGGCCTGCCGGGGGCCGATGTCGCCGCCGCCGTGCGCGCGGCGGAAGCCGAAGGCTGCCCCGGCCTGCGCCTGCTGGAGCGCGACGGCGAATACGCCGTCTGCATCCAGGTCTCGGCGCCGACCCAGGCCATGGCCGACGAATACTGCGAAAAATGGGCGCAGAAGGTGCGCGCCCGCCTCGGCGACGCCGTCTACGGCACGGGCGAGACCAGCCTGGCGCAGGTCACGCTGGATGCGCTGCTCAAAAAGCGCCGCCTGCTTGTGGCGGCCGACGCCGTCACCGGCCGTCTGATCGGCGCGCTGCTGCAGCCGCTGGAACACAGCGAGGCCGCTTACGATTTCGGCAACCAGACCTGGGCCGACCCCGCCAAAGCCCGCAAGATCGTCACCCCGCCGCAGCTGATGCAGCGCTTCCCCGGCGATGTGCTGCAGGCCGCCGCCGGGCGCGCCCAGATCGCGCTGGCCATGGCCGGGGCGGACTATGCGGTCGTCTACCTGCCCGCCACGGTCGGTCAGGCGCCCAGCGTGCTTTTGTGCGACAAGCGCGGCGCGCTGGCCCAGGCCATCGGCCCCGACACGCCGGACGCCGCCATTGCCAACCATCTGCTGGACCTTGTGCGCCGCCGCGCGCTGGGGCTCCGGCTCAGCCCGGCGGCCATCGCCTTCCGCCCCGGGCACGAGCGCCCGCTGCTCATCGTCTCGCAGGACGGCCAGCCCCAGGCGGGCGGCACGGGGCGCTTTTCGCTGCGCCGCCGCCCGGCCCGCGCGCCGGAACCCGTGCGGGAGCCCGCGCCGGAACCGGCCGTAGACGGCCAGCCGACCGGCGTCATCGTGTTTGAAAACGACGCCGGACCGCAAAAGCCGCAAAGCGCGCCGCAGGCAGCCCCGGCGGAACCGGCGCCCGGTGAGGAGGAACCTTTCGCCCCGCTGCCCGACCCGCTCGATTTCCAGACAGCGGGCCCGCAGGCGGCTGAAGCCTCCCGCGCGGCCCGCAGCGGCCGCAGCATCCGCCGCGCCGCGCCGCAGGCAGCCCCGGCCGCCGTCCCGGCGCAGCCGGAAGAGGCCGCGCCCGCGCCCTCGCTGCTGGACGGCGATATTCCGGATTTTTCCGCCGGGCTGGACCCGGTGGCGATGGCCGCCGCCCGCGCGGCCGACGATAAACTGCCGCCCCATTCGACCGAGGACCTGGAACAGGCGGCCAGCCGTCTGTTTGAGCTGCCGGACCTTTCCGCCCCCGGCAAAAAAGCGGCCCGCAGCGCCAAAAAGGACGGCGGCCAGCCCGCCGCCGCGGCAGACCACGGCGCTGTGTCGATCAAAAACCGCAGCCTGGCGGTGATTGAGCGCTCCGAGCGCCGTCGCCGCCGCAAGGCGCTGATCATGCTGCTGGTGGAGCTGCTGGCGCTGGCGGCCATCGGCGGCGGCATATGGCTGTGGCGGCGCGGCGACCTGGGCGCGCGCCCGGCCCCGCGCAACTACGGCACCGAAGTGTTCGACACAACGGCGGCCAACTACCTGGGCAACGCCCGGCAAAAGCTGGAAGACGTCGCCGGGTACATAGCCTTCCCCGGCATCGACGGCCAGTTCGTCTATACGCAGCCGTCTGCCGGGGCGGACGGCGCTGCGGCGCATGGCGTCTGCTTCGCGGGCGAAAACTGGCTCGGCAGCGCGGCGCCCTCCAACACGACGCTGCGCTTCACAAACTCCCTCGCCGATTTCGAGGACGCCCGGACCGTGCAGGAAAATAACGGTTTTACGCTGTATCTGCCCGGCGGCGTCTACCGCTGCAAAGTCGTTTCGGTCTATTACTGTGACCCGGCCGACGCGGACGTTTTTGACCCCGCCGCCTATACCGATCTTTCGGATTACTACCGCTACCTGACCTTCGCGCTCGAGACCGGCGCGCGCAGCCTGTATGACACCGGCAACGCGGCCGCCGACGGCGAGACCTTCCTGACCCTGACCGGCCCCAGCAGCACCGAAGGCGTGCAGCTGTGCATCACCGGCCGCGTGGTCGGCAGCCAGGAGGACCGCACCCTGTCCGAGACAGTCACCGACAACGAGAGCGCGGTGCTGCCCGCGGCGATGTACGCGGCGCAGGGCCGCAGCGCGCCGGAACCCGGCGCGGCGCTCAGCGCGCAGATGTCCCGCTATACGGCGCTGACCGCCTCCCGCGCGGGCAACGGCTTTGGCACGCAGGAACAGCAGGCGGGCGGCGAGCCCGCCGCCACGGCGGCGCCGGCCGGCGAGAGCGACGAAGAGATCCAGGAGCTGGTGCAGCAGACGCAGGATGTGATCGCCGAAACCAAAGACCTGCTCGCGGGCCTCAGCGACATTGCCGGGCAGGCCGGCGCGGTTGAAACCGACATCCACCAGGGCGCGGAGGGCAGCCTGCCCACCCAGACCGTGACGGTGGACAGCCTGATCCAGGCGGCGCCGACGCCCGCGCCGACCGAGGCCCCGGCCCCGACCGAAGCCCCCGCCCCCAGCGAAGAGGGTGG
>MHCFR05601__coassemble_762_pt1 | contig 44622 bp, 36 predicted proteins | sample MHCFR05601__metabat2_high_PE_011 | metagenome-assembled genome bin MHCFR05601 | reverse complement strand
CATGGTATAATAACCATGTAAATAAACAAAAGTTTGCACAATTTGAGAAAAAAGGAGCGCTCCATGCAGCAGGAAACCGTCATCGTTCTCGACTTCGGCGGCCAGTATAACCAACTGATCGCCCGCCGCGTGCGCGAATGCAACGTCTATTGCGAAATTTATTCCTACAAGACCGACCTTGCCAAGATCAAGGCCAAAAACCCCAAGGGCATCATCTTCACGGGCGGCCCCAACAGCGCCTATCTGCCCGATTCGCCCACCATCGACCCGGCCATCTACACCTGGGGCGTGCCGGTGCTGGGCATCTGCTACGGCAGCCAGCTCATGATGCACATGCTGGGCGGCGTGGTCTGCAAAGCGCCGGAGCGGGAATACGGCAAAACGCTTGTCGACCTCGACACCGCCAGCCCGCTGTTTGACGGCCTGCCCGCGCGCAACGTCTGCTGGATGAGCCACAACGATTACATTGAACAGCAGGCCCCCGGCTTCCAGATCGTGGCGCACACGCCCAACTGCCCGGTGGCGGCCGCGCAGGACACGGCCCGCGGGCTGTACTGCGTGCAGTTCCACCCCGAAGTGCTGCACACCGAAAACGGCACCCGCATCCTGCACAATTTTGTCTACAAGGTCTGCGGCTGCAGCGGCAGCTGGAAGATGGACTCCTTTGTCGAAAATTCCGTCCGCAGCCTGCGTGAGCGCATCGGCGGCGGCAAGGTTTTGTGCGCGCTGTCCGGCGGCGTCGATTCCAGCGTCTGCGCGGCCATGCTGGCCAAAGCGGTCGGCAAGCAGCTGACCTGCGTGTTCGTGGACCACGGCCTGCTGCGCAAGAACGAGCGCGAGGACGTCTGCCGCGTCTTTGGCGAAGGCGGCGGCTTTGATATCAACTTCGTCTGCGTGGACGCCCGCCGCCGCTTTTATGACAAGCTGGCCGGTGTAATCGAACCGGAGCGCAAGCGCAAGATCATTGGCGAGGAGTTCATCCGCGTCTTTGAGGAGGAAGCCAAAAAGATCGGCGCGGTCGACTTCCTGGCCCAGGGCACCATCTACCCCGACGTGGTTGAAAGCGGCCTTGGCGGCGAGTCCGCCACCATCAAGAGCCACCACAACGTCGGCGGCCTGCCCGACTATGTCGACTTCAAGGAGATCGTCGAGCCGCTGCGCGACCTGTTCAAGGACGAAGTCCGCCAGGCTGGCCGCGAGCTGGGCCTTCCGGAGTATCTGGTGGCCCGCCAGCCGTTCCCCGGCCCCGGCCTCGCCGTGCGCATCATCGGCGATATCACGCCGGAGAAGGTCGCCATCGTGCAGGACGCCGACGCCATCTGGCGCGAGGAGGTCGACAAGCTGCCCGCCGCCCAGCACCCGAGCCAGTATTTTGCGGCGCTGACCAACATGCAGAGCGTCGGCGTTATGGGCGACGAGCGCACCTACGACTACGCCATCGCGCTGCGCGCCGTCACCACCTCCGACTTCATGACCGCCGAAGTCACGCTCCTGCCTACCGAGACCATCACCACCGCCGCCAACCGCATTGTCAACGAGGTCAAGCACGTCAACCGCGTCCTCTTTGACTACACCACCAAGCCCCCGGCCACCATTGAGTTCGAGTGATTTCAGAGATTGAAAAAATCGCGCAGTTAAGCGGTTTGCTAACTCTTGAAATGACTTGCAGCAACGATTTGGCAAAAGTTTCACGATCCACAAAAAGAGAGCCAACTAATTTTGATCCGTCAGTTGGCTCTCTTTTTGTGTTGATTGAGTGAACCACTGGCTATGCCAGTGGTCTTGACTTAGTTGAATCATACACCAGTGACACTAAAACTATGTGCATCGTCAATATCGCTTCTACCCACTGCCATCCCCGCATTTTTTCCGCAATTTCTTGTATTTTGCCCGTAGGTCTGCTACAATTAAACTTTAAAGAGAGAAAGGCGGCACGGTGTTTTTCCGGGCCGGTCCCGACGCCCTGAAACGTGAAAGGAAGATGCGCCCATGTTATCCGATATCCAGATCGCCCAAAGCGCCCAGATGCTGCCCATTGCCGAAGTGGCGGCCAAGCTCGGCGTACCGCAGGATCAGGTCATCCCCTACGGCCGCTACAAAGCCAAGCTCAGCCACAAGCTGGCCAAGGGCGAAGGCCCCGAAGGCAAGCTGATCCTTGTCACCGCCATCAGCCCGACCCCGGCCGGGGAGGGAAAGACCACCACCAGCGTCGGCCTGGCCGATGCGATGTGCGCGCTGGGCAAGCGCACGATGCTCTGCCTGCGCGAGCCGAGCCTGGGCCCGGTGTTCGGCATCAAGGGCGGCGCGGCCGGCGGCGGCTACGCCCAGGTCATGCCGATGGAGGACATCAACCTCCATTTCACCGGCGACATCCACGCCATCGGCACCGCCAACAACCTGCTGGCGGCCATGATCGACAACTCCATCCAGCAGGGCAACCCGCTGAACATCGACCCGCGCCGCATCACCTGGAAGCGCTGCATGGACATGAACGACCGCCAGCTGCGTTTCCTCGTCGACGGCCTTGGCGGCAAGGTCAACGGCACCCCGCGTGAGGACGGCTTCGACATCACGGTCGCCAGCGAGATCATGGCCATCTTCTGCCTGGCCACCGACCTCAAGGACCTTAAAGACCGCCTGTCCCGCATCGTCTGCGCCTATACCTACGACGGCCAGCCGGTCACGGCCGGGCAGATCGGCGCGGCGGGCGCGATGACCGCGCTGCTCAAGGACGCCATCGACCCCAACCTTGTGCAGACGCTTGAAAACAACCCCGCCATCATCCACGGCGGTCCGTTTGCGAACATTGCGCACGGCTGCAACAGCGTCACCGCCACCCGTCTGGGCCTCAAGCTGGCCGATTATGTCGTCACCGAAGCCGGTTTCGGCGCGGACCTCGGCGCGGAAAAATTCCTCGACATCAAGTGCCGCTATGCCGGGCTGAACCCGGCGGCCGTCGTGCTGGTGGCGACGGTGCGCGCGCTCAAGTACCACGGCGGCGTGCCCAAGGCAGAGCTGAACAAGCCGGACGCCGGGGCGGTGCGCCGCGGCGCGGCGAACCTGGCCCGCCACATCGACAACCTCAAAAACGGCTTTGGCCTGCCGGTCTGCGTGGCGATCAATGCCTTCCCGACCGATACGGAGGAAGAATACGCCGTCATCCGCGCTGTCTGCGCCGAAGCGGGGGTGCCCTGCGAGCTGTCCGAAGTGTTCGCCAAAGGCGGTGAGGGCGGCAAGGCGCTGGCCCGGACGGTGCTCGGCATGATCGAAGCCGAAACCTCCGTGCCGCCGATCCAGTTCACCTACAGCCTCGACGCGCCGCTTGCCGACAAGATCGAAGCCGTGGCGAAGAAGATTTACCATGCCGGCCGCGTCAGCTACGCCGCCCCGGCCAAAAAGATGCTCGACCAGCTCGAGGCGATGGGCTATGGCAAGCTGCCGGTCTGCATCGCCAAGACGCAGTATTCGTTCAGCGACGACGCCAGCCTGCTCGGCGCGCCGGAAGATTTCCCGCTCAACGTGCGCGAAGTGCGCCTGTCTGCAGGCGCGGGCTTCGTCGTCGTCATCTGCGGTGCGATCATGACGATGCCCGGCCTGCCCAAGCACCCGGCCGCCATGGACATCGACTGCGACGAGGAAGGCCGCATTACCGGTCTTTTCTGATTCAAAAGTCCCAAAAAATACAAAACGTACAATATACGGTCTGTACACAAAAGCGCCGCCCCGGCCGGGGCGGCGCTTTTATCAGTATGTGGCGGCGTCAATACGGAAAGGGCGCGGGCGCTTATTCCACCTCAACAAACGCCGCGCTGGCCGCCGGAACGGTCACGATGCCGTGCGCCTGGCTCGGCGCGCCGTTCAAGGTGTACAGCGCCTTGCCCAGCTTGCCGTCATACAGGAACTTGGTTTCGCGCGCAGCCGGGTTCACAATGACCAGCACGCGCTGGCTGCCGGCCGTGCGCAGATAGGCGAGCGGATACTCGTCCTCCTGGCAATAGACAAACTCAATGCCGCCGTGCGCCTGCAGGGCCGGGGTGGCGTGGCGCACCCGGTTGAGCTTCTGCACCTCGCGCCACAGCGAACCCTCCTGCGCCTGCTGTGCGGCCGCGTCAGGCGCGTCGGCGGCGGGGTCCTGCGGCAGATACAGCTTGCCGGCTTCGGCGGTGGAGAACCCGGCGTTGCCGCTGCCGTCCCACTGCATCGGCGTGCGCGCGCCGGTGCGTTCGTAGCCGCCTTCCTTGCTGGGCAGGTCCAGCTGCCGCATGCCGATCTCATCGCCGTAATAGATAAACGGCGCGCCCGGCATCGAAAGCAGGAACGCAAACGCGATCTTCATCTCCTCGGGGTCAAGATACTTGCGCATGCGCTGCATGTCGTGGTTGCCGCTCACCGGGCAGATCAGCCCCTTGCCGCTGGTCAGCTCATAGTTTTTGCGGTAGGCTTTGACAAAGGCGTGGATATCGCCCTTGCCCTCGCGGCTGAAATACGGGTGTTCGCAGCGGAACAGGTCCATGTAGTGCGAAGGTCCGAAATGCAAAAGGAAGTCCATGTGGAACCCGGCGCGCAGGCTCTTGTCCGCCTCGCCCCATTCGGACACCATCACCGCGTCGGGATAGTGTTCGTCCAGGTAAGCGCGCATGTCCTGCCACAGGCGGATGGTCTGCTCGTTGCCGGGGTCGTTCTTGACCAGCGAGCCGGCCATGTCGACGCGGAAGCCGTCGCAGCCGCGGTCCAGCCAGAAGGCCATCACGTCCTTCATGGCCTGGCGGGTGGCCAGCGCTTCGGGCGAATCGACCGCGCACTGCCAGGGTTCGGTCACGGTGGCAAAGCCGTAGTTCAGCGCGGGCTGCATCGAGAAAAAGTTGACCGCCACGCTGCCGTCGCGCTCCGAAATGCCGCGCAGCGACCCGGCGATGCCCTCGTAGCGGGCGACGTCGTCCCACACGGCGTTTGTCCAGATGTAGCGCCCGCTGTAGGGGTTCTTTTCGGCCTTGCAGCTCTCCTTGAACCAGCGGTGCTCGACCGACGTGTGCCCCGGCACCAGGTCCAGCAGCACATGCATGCCCTTGGCGTGCGCGGCCCGGAACAGCTCAATGAGGTCGTCGTTGGTGCCGTAGCGCGGCGCAACCAGGCAATAATCGGCCACGTCATAGCCCGCGTCGCCAAACGGCGAAAGGAAGCACGGGTTCAGCCACAGCGCATTGCAGCCCAGTGCCCGGATGTAGTCCAGCTTGGCCGTGATGCCCGGGATATCCCCGATGCCGTCCCCGTTCGAGTCATAGAAACTCTGCGGATAAATCTCATAGAAAATTGCGTCTTCCAACCATTGGCTCATACAGATCGCATCCTTTCCGGCCCGGCGGCCGTTGTTTTGATGTAAGTATATCCTTTTCTTTGGCGCTTGTGTTGCAAAATATCCGCTATTTATAGTACTATATCCATATATGGCGCGAAAGGGGAGAGGACCGTGAAACGCGAACTGGAAGAGACCCGCCGCCAGGGCACGCCGATGCGCCCGCTGCAGGTCTACCACATGCACAACGATCCCGGTTGGATCGACGTGCCCTTCCACTGGCACGAAAACGCCGAGGTCCTGCTGATGCAGGCGGGCGCGCTGGATTTGCAGGTGGAAGGCCGGCACTATGCCGCCCGCCCGGGCGAAGTCTATTTCATCAACCCGCGCGAGCTGCACGGCATGCAGGCGGCCAGCGCCGGGTGCGCCTACCTGGCGTTTGTTTTTCCGCTGTCCTGGCTGCAGTTCGCTGTAAACGATGCAGCCGAGGAAGACTGCCTGCGCCCGCTGGCAACCCGCCGCGCCCGTGCCGACAACGCCCTGCCGCCCGCCGCCGCCCGCCCGGCGGCCGTGCTGCTGGCGCAGGCCGCCGCCCTGGCCGCCGACCCGTCACCCGCGGCGGCGCTGGCGCTCAAAGCGCTGCTGCTGCAGTTTGTCGCCGGGCTGTACCGCGGCGGGCTTGTCGCACGCCGCGCCGGGGCCGACGGCGCCGACCCGCTGCGCCGCATTGCGGGGTACCTGCAGCGGCACTGCGCCGAGCCGCTGACGCTTGAACGCATGGGGGCGGAATTTCACATGTCGCCCAAGTATTTCAGCGCCTGGTTCCAAAAACATTTCGCCCGCACTTTCAGCGATTACCTCACCGCCGTGCGCATCGAGCGCGCCAAGGCCCTGCTGCAGCAGACCGACGCGGGCATCGAGTGGGTTTCCCAGCAGGCGGGTTTTTCGGGCAGCAGCTATTTTATCCGCGTTTTCCGCCGCGCCGCCGGCTGCACCCCCGGGCAGTACCGCCGCCAGTACCGGGGGATACGGGATTAAGAGTTCAGAGTTTATTCCAAGAGTTTAGAGTTCAGAGTTTAGAGTTAAGATATGGTGGAGCGGCGGCGCAGCCGCCGCTAATTTTGTGCAAACTTTTGGGTGTAAATGTGGGCGTTTTCTCTTGACGCAGGATGGATTTTATGTTATATAATACTTAGCATAACTAAATATACACTATAACAAGGCAGGTGACTTTCATGCCCAAACGTCCGCAAACGGCCGAAACGCCCCCCGCGCCCGGCGTGCGGTTTGCGCAGCAGCTGAAAAAGGGCGCGCTGGAAATGCTTGTGCTGCAGCTGCTGGCCGCGCAGCCTTCGCACGGGTACGGGCTGATCCAGCGTCTGCGCGCAGACAGCGGCGGAAGGCTGGACCTGAAAGAGGGCACGCTCTACCCGATCCTCTACCGTCTGGAGGACGACGACTGCATCACTTCGGCCTGGCAGGATATCGCGAAGGACGGCGCGCGCCGCACCCCGCGCAAGGTCTACACGGTCACGGCCGCGGGCCTTGCCGTTCTGGCGGAAGAAAAGGCTGCCTGGCGCGATTTTTCCGCCTGCGTCAACATCATCTGCAAGGAGGACGCCCCATGAACGAGATGAAGCGCTATGTGAACACGGTGGAGCGCTGCCTCCGCCTGGACCCGGCCACCCGCCTGCGGGTGATGAACGACCTGGCCAGCGACCTGCAGAGCCGCCTGGAGGCAGGGGAGACGATGGAACAGATCCGCGCGGAACTGGGCGGCCCGGAACAGTTGGCCGCCGCCCTGGAAGCCGAATTCGCCGCCCACCGCGACCCGGCCCCACGCTGGCGCTGGTGGCTGCTGGCGGGCGCGGCGGCGGTGCTGGCGGCGGCTGCCTTCGGCAGCTGTGCGCAGCGGCAGGCGGCCGCGTCGGTCGGCATCATCGGCGGGGCGAACGGCCCCACTGCCATCTTTGTCAGCGGCCCGGTCGCTTTCCCCGGCTGGTGGCCGCTTGGCCTTGTCTGGGCGGTGTTGCTTGTGGCGGCGTTTTTGCTGCTGGGCTGGTGCCGCCATGGCCGCCCGCGCCGCTGCTGGCTGCCCGCCGCGCTGTGCGCCGCCGTGCTGGCGGCCGAAGGCGCGCTGGCCGCGCTGGGGCAGCAGCTTGTCCCGGTGCTGGTCCTCAGCCCGCTGACCGCGCTGGCCGGTTTGCTGCTCAGCGGCGCCTGGCTGGCCGCCGTCCTGCTTGTCCTCGCCGTGCGCGGGGCGCTGAAAAAATAAGAAATGCCCCCTTTTGTCAAGGGGGCATCGGCGTGTCGAGGAAGCACCCGTCTCACCACCGCAAATTCAAAAAAATATTGCGGCGGTCATTTTTAAAATCAGCGGAGCGGCGGGGTTTTGACCCCGCCGCTCCACCTTATCTAAACTCTATACTCTCAACTCTTAACTCTAAAGAAATCAGATCAATTCTTCCAGAATCGCGTTCTGCACCACCATCCCGGCCGGGGTCAGGCGCAGGGTCTCGCCGTCCCATGCAGCGTAGCCGTGCGCTTCGCACTGGCGCAAAAAAGCCTGCTGCGCGGGTGTAAACGGCTCCCCGCCGTGCGCGGCGTACTCGTCCATGCGCAGCCCTTTTGTCAGCCGCAGCTGCATGAGCAGGAAGTCCTCGGCGTCGCACACGCCTTCTTCTTGCTCGCGCAGCGTCCCGGCAATAAAGCCCTCGGTGTCGCCCGGCCAGAACCGCCGCACCCCGTTCAGGCAGCTGTGCGCGGCGGGGCCGACGCCCCAATAATCGCGGCAGTTCCAGTATAGCAGGTTGTGCCGCCCCTCGTGCCCGGGCTTTGCAAAGTTGCTGATCTCATACTGCCGGTAGCCCGCTTGCGCCAGTTTTTCAACGGCATAGAGATAGAATTCTGCCGCGGCGTCCGCGTCGGGCAGGCCTTCGGGCCGCCGCGCCGCAAACGCCGTGCCGGGTTCGATCTTTAAAAGATAGGCTGAAATATGCGTGCACCCGCCTTCGGCCAGCAGGGAGAGCGTCTCGTCGAATTCGGCGTTTGAATACCCCGGCAGCGCCAGCATGATATCCCCGCACAGGTCCCGGAACCCCGCCGCGCGCGCCCAGGCCAGCGCCTGCGCCGCCCCGGCCGCCGTGTGCAGCCGCCCCAGCCTGCGCAGCTGGGCGTCGCGCGCGCTCTGCACGCCAAAGCTCAGCCGGTTGACCCCGGCGGCGTAAAAGCCCGCCAGCGTTTCGGGGGTGACGGCGTCGGGGTTGGCTTCCAGCGTTATCTCCGCCCCGGGGCGCGGCGCGGCCGCTTTAAGCAGCGCCGCCGCCTGCGCCGGGGTCAGCAGCGCCGGGGTGCCGCCGCCAAAATAGACGGTGTCCGGCGCGGGGTGGGGGCGGCGCAGCTCGCGCAGCAGCGCGTCCACATACGCCTGCGGCACGCCCCGGGCGCCCGGCCGGGTATAAAAGTCGCAATAGCGGCACCGCGCCCGGCAGTAGGGGATATGAATGTAGATACCAAAACGGTCGTCCGGCCGCATCGCCTGTTGCATTGAAAAACTCCTGTCATAGAAGATTTACACTTTCGCAACACATCTTGCGAAAAACCGTGTATATAATAAGAACGTACCCTGAATGAAGAACCGGAAAACCGGTCAGGGGTTTGTGCTACATCCAGTGTACCCAAAATGAAAGGGGATTGCAACGTATTATGGATGACCGCTATTACAATATTTCTTACGCCGAAAGTCCGTTCGGTACGCTCAATGAATATATGACCAAGACCTTCGGCTGGATGTTCGCGGGGCTGCTGGCCACCTTTGGCGTGGCGCTGGCCACCGCCGTGTCCGGCGCGTGGCTGCTGCTGGCCGCCACCGGCCTGATGTGGGTGCTCATCATTGCGGAACTCGTCATGGTCGTCGTGCTCAGCGCCCGCGTTACCAAGCTGCGGCCCGGCACCGCCACGGGGCTGTTTTTCGGCTATGCGGTGCTCAACGGCGTCAACCTCAGCACCATCTTCATCGCCTATGATATCCCGACGCTTGTGCTCGCCTTCCTTGTCGGCGCGGTCTACTTCGGCATCATGGCCGTTTACGGCTGGCGTACCGACAGCGACCTGACCGGCTGGGGCCCCAAGCTGCTCGGCGGTCTGTTCGCCCTGGTTCTGATCTCGCTGGTCGGCAGTTTGTTCGGCATGCTGCTGGGCGTGAGCTTCGGCATGCTGGACCTTGTCTACTGCGCGCTGGCGCTGCTGCTGTTCATGGGCCTGACCGCCTACGACACGCAGATGCTCAAGCACCACTACGCCTACTTCGGCGGCGATGCGGCCATGCTGCACAAGGCGTCGATTCTGGGCGCGCTCAATCTCTATCTTGACTTCATCAACATCTTCCTTTATATCGTGCGCATCCTCGGCCGCAACCGCGACTGATGCGCCGCACCCTTGCTGTGTCGCCCCGGCCCCGGCCGGGGCGGTTTTGTTTGCTCTGTTGAGGTGCGCGGCAAGGGCAACGGGGCACCGCGGGCTTGACAACGCCCGCCCCGGCGCTTATAATAAACGTTGTCCAAACGCTTTGACGGAGAAAGTACGCGCAGGAAGGCCCGGCGCAGAGAGGGCGGTCACCGGCTGAAAGCCGCCCCGGGGGTCCCGGCACGGAAGTTCGCTCCCGAGCGGTCCGCGGGAAACGCTTTTTTACCGGCGCAGTAGTGCGGGACGGGCCCTGCCCCGTTACGGCAGTCTTGAGCGCCGCCGCTTTTGCGGCGGAACACGGGTGGTACCGCGGAGCTTGTTTGTTTACAAGGCTTCGTCCCTGATCGTTTCAGGGACGGAGCTTTTTTTGCTGCCTGCCGCTTCGTTCCCCTGCGGCCACAGGCAGAAAACAGAAGGATGGTGCACAATGGAAGAAAAGATCAGCGCCCTGCGCGCACAGCTCGAAGCCGACCGTGCCGCCGTGCACAACAAGCAGGAGCTGTCCGATTTCTGGCAGAAATACTTAAGCAAGAACGGCGCCGTGACCGGCCTGACCAAAGGCCTGCGCGACGTGCCCAAAGAGGACCGCCCCGCGGCGGGCAAGCTCATCAACGACTGCAAGGTCTGGGCCGAGGGCGTGTACGAAGCCCTCGCCGCCGATATCGCCGCGGCGGAGCTGGAAGCGCGCAATGCGGCCGAAGCCGTGGACATCACGCTGCCCGGCAAACCGTACCCCACCGGCGGCCTGCACCCGATCACACTGGTCAAGAATGAGATCATCGACGTGTTCGCGGGCATGGGCTTTGAAATTTATGAAGGCCCCGAGATCGAGGACGACGACCACAACTTCACCCGCCTCAACGTGCCCAAAAACCACCCGGCGCGCGATATGCAGGACACGTTCTATGTCGCTGAGGACATCGTGCTGCGCACCCAGACCTCCGGCGGGCAGATCCGCGTGATGGACGCCGAAAAGCCGCCCATCAAGGTGCTGGTGCCCGGCCGTGTCTTCCGTTCCGACTCCGACGCGACCCACTCCCCGATGTTCCACCAGATGGAGGGCCTTGTCGTCGATAAAAACATTACGCTGTGCGATCTGCAGGGCATGCTCGACAAGTTTGTGCAGGCGCTGTTCGGCCCCGAGGTCAAGACCCGCCTGCGCCCGTCCTACTTCCCGTTCACCGAGCCGAGCGTCGAAGTCGACGTCTCCTGCTTCGAGTGCGGCGGCAAGGGCTGCGGGCTGTGCAAGCACACCGGCTGGATCGAGGTGCTGGGCGCGGGCGTCGTGCACCACAGCGTGCTGAAAAACTGCGGCATCGACCCCGAAGTTTACTCCGGCTTTGCCTTCGGCATCGGCATCGAACGCATTGCCATGCTCAAATACGGCATCAACAACATCGGCCTGATGTTTGAAAACGACCTGCGCTTCCTGCGCCAGTTCAAAGGCTGAGAATAGGGGAGGGAAAAGCAAATGAAAGTACCGTTCAGTTGGCTCAAACGCTATGTCGATATCGACGTGACCCCGCAGGTTTTGCAGGACAAGCTGTTCTCCTGCGGCTTCGAGGTCGAAGAACTGCTCTATCTCGGCGCGGAAATTTCCAAAGTCGTCGTCGGCGTCGTCACAGAAGCCGTCCCGCAGGAAGGCACCCACCTGCATGTCTGCAAGGTGGACTGCGGCCCCTACGGCCACGACATCCAGATCTCGACCGGCGCGCCCAACGTCTATGTGGGCATGCACACGCCCGCCGCGCTGGACGGCGCAACGCTGCCCGGCGGCGTGACCATCAAAGCCCGGGCGCTGCGCGGCGTCGAATCCAACGGCATGCTCTGCTCGGGCGAGGAACTCGGCCTCAACGAGGACCTGTACCCCGGCGCGGAGGTCTACGGCCTGCTCGACCTGCCCAAAGACACCGTCCCCGGCGACGATATCCGCAAGGTCTGCGGCCTGGACGAATATATTTTTGATATCTCGATCACCGCCAACCGCTCCGACTGCCAGAGCATCCTGGGCATCGCGCGCGAAGTGGCCGCCGTGCTGGACAAGCCGCTCAAGATGCCCGCCACCGATTACAAAACGAGCGAATACACCGACCCGCGCCTGTCCATCACGGTGCAGGCGCCCGACCTCTGCCCGCGCTACATCGGCCATTATGTGCGCAACATCACGCCGGGCCAGTCCCCGCGCTGGATGCGCCGCGACCTGGCGCTGTGCGGGCTGCGCAGCATCTCCAACGTCGTCGACATCACCAACTATGTCATGCTCGAGATCGGCCAGCCGATGCACGCCTTTGATATGGCGACGCTCGAAAGCTGCCGCATCATCGTGCGCCGCGCCGCCGGCGGCGAGAGCATCACGACGCTGGACGGCAAGGAGTTCACGCTCAGCAGCCAGAACCTTGTCATCTGCGACGGCGAGAAGCCGGTCGCGCTGGCGGGCGTCATGGGCGGCCTCAACAGCGAGATCACCGAAAAAACCACCCAGCTGCTGTTTGAATCGGCCAAGTTCGCGCGTGACAACGTCCGTAAGACCGCCCGCAGCCTGGGCCAGAACACCGACGCTTCCAGCCATTACGAGAAGGGCGTGTCCGAATATACGACCGAGCTCGGCATGGCCCGCGCGCTGCATCTGATCGAAGAACTCGGCTGCGGCGAGATCACGGCCAGCCACATCGACGTCAGCGCCGGGGCCTCGCGGGAGGGCAAGCGCTTCCCCGCGCGCATCAGCCGCATCAACGCGATTCTGGGCATTGAAGTCCCGGCCGAAGCCGTGCTCGACATCCTGCGCCGCCTGTGCTTCGAGGTCACGCTTGCGCCGGACGGCGACACCATGCAGGTCATCGCCCCGCGCTGGCGCGAGGATATCGAGGTCGGCGAACCCGACCTTGCCGAAGAGATCATCCGCGAATACGGCTACGAGCACATCACGCCCACCTTCCTGAAAGCCGCCACCGTCACCGGCGGCGGCCTTACGCCGGACCAGCAGCGCCAGGCGCAGGCCAAGGCCGCGCTGTGCGCGCAGGGCTTCTTTGAGGCGATCACCCTCTCGTTCTACGCCGATGCCGACCTGGACGCGCTGCACATCGCCCCCGACGCGCCGCAGCGCAATGTCGTGCGCATTTTGAACCCGATCTCCTCCAACCTCACCATCATGCGCCCGCTGCTCGCGCCGTCGCTGCTGAACGCGGCGGTCGAAAACCTCAAAAAAGGCAACCCGGCGGGCCGCCTGTTTGAGCTTGCGAACGTCTATGCCCCCAAACAGCAGCCGCTGACCGAACTGCCGGACGAGCGCCTGCACCTGGGGCTGGTCGCTTTCGGTGAAAACGAGGACTTCTTCGCGCTCAAGGGCGCGGTCGAAGCCCTGGGCGAAGCGTTCGGCGTGCAGTTTGGCTACCAGCGCGCCGCCACCCCCTGGCTGCACCCCGGCATCAGCGCCGATATCCTGTGCGAAGGCGAGAAGATCGGCGTCTTCGGCAAGCTCGCCAACGATGTGACCGCCGAACTCAAGCTGCCCAAAGACAGCCGCGATAACCAGAAGATCTTCCTGGCCGAGATCGACTGGGCCGCGCTCATGGCCCACCGCCGCGCCGCGCTGCGCTATGCGCCGCTGCCCGAGCACCCGGCCGTGCAGCGCGACCTGGCCCTCGTTGCCGACGAGGCGGCCGCCTGCGGCGACATCATTGCCGAGATGCGCCGCGCCTGCCCGCGCCTGGGCGAAGTCGAGCTGTTCGATATCTACCGCAGCGAAGCCATCGGCGCAGGCAAAAAGAGCATGGCCTTCACGCTGCACTTTGTGCCCGAAAAAGACCCGCTCACGACCGAGGAAGTCGACCGCTATGTCAAGAAGATCCTCGGCAACCTCAAATACCGCCTCGGCGTGGAGATTCGCTAAATCGCCCGCACAGCTAAGCGGCAAAAAAACTTGATGCCGCGTCCAATATTCCGTAAAATATACGCCCGCAGCTTCCGCCTGCGGGCGTATATTTCTTTGTGCGGGATACAGCAATGCCGCATTTGCCGCACCCCCGCCCCGCCATAAACGCCGCCGCTTGGCCGCAACCCCTCCCGCGCCGCTGTAGGGGCCGATTCCATATCGGCCCGGTTGCCGCGGCGCAAGGCCCTGCGGAACGGTCGAGATCGTTCCCTGCAAACCGGACAGGGCCCGCAGCCAACCGGAAAACCGCAATCTTGCGGCATCACAAACCCGTGTAGGGGACGATGCTTGCATCGTCCCGCACCCCAGCCCTGCCATAAACGCTGCCGCTTGGCCGCAACCCCTCCCGCACCGCCGTAGGGGCCGATTCCATATCGGCCCGGTTTGCGCCTTGATCGTTTCCCCGGGAAAATCACCCGACAAAACAACCGCCGGGCCCGCCCTGATGGGCGGTACACCGGCGGTCGCCTTGGCGTGCTTCTGTGTTTGTTACTTTGGTTACTCCTGTTCGGTGCTGTTGATGACCAGCAGGTCGCCGGGCTGCAGCTCGGTGTCGCCGCGCGGGATCAGATACTCCTCGCCACGCTGCACCAGCACGATCAGCGCCCCGGCGCGCAGCGGCAGGTCCGCCACGCGCGCGCCGTCGCGCAGGTCGTCCGGTTCGACGGTCTTCTCGCTCAAACACACGCCCGGCGTTCCCTCCGGTTCCAGCGCCGCCAAAATCAGCCGGTCGCCGCGCTGCAGGCGGGTGCCGCCGCCCGGCACGATCTGCGCCTCCCCGCGCTGCAAACTGATCAACAGCGCCCCCGGCGGCAGCACCAGCTCCCGCACCGCGCGCCCGCACCACGGGTGGGTCAGCGGCACTGTGAACTGGATGAACTGTACCGGCGCTTCGTCGACATAGTCGGTAAAGGTGCGCAGGACGTTGCCGCCCTCGTCGATCATGCCCAGCCGCCGCGCCGCCCACGGCAGCAGCGAACCCTGCAGCGAGATCGAGAACAGTACGATCAGGAACACGATGTGGAACAAATCGTTATCGGTCGAGACCGGGCTGATGACCGTCATGACCGCAAACACGATGGAAGCCGCCCCGCGCAGCCCCGAAAAACTGACCAGCAGCCGCCGCCCCATGCTGCCGCCGAACGGGGCCATCAGCAAAAACACAGCCGCGGGCCGTGCGGCAAAGGTCAAAAACAGCGCGATGGCCACGGCAGGCCCCAGCACGGCCGGCATCTGGGAAGGGAAGGACAGCAGCCCCAGCAGGAAAAACAGCACCATCTGCATCATGCTGGTCACGCCGTCAAAAAACGGGACCAGCGTCGCTTTGTTGCGGATGTCGCCGTTGCCCAGCAGGATGCCGGTGATGTACACGCTCAAAAAACCGTTGCCGCCCAGCGCCGCCGGGGCCGCGTAGCTCAAAAGCGCCACCGCCACCACAAAGATCGTGTCAAACCCCGAAGCGCCGATGTGCAGCCGCCGCAGCAGCCACAGCGCCGCCGCGCCCACGCCGAACCCGAACGCCAGCCCGAACAGCAGCTGCCCGGCCAGCAGCCGCGCCACCAAGCCCGGCGTGATGCCGCTCTCCATCGCGGTCAGCAGCACGGCGGTCAGCATGTAGGCGAACGGGTCGTTGGAGCCGCTCTCGACTTCCAGCAGGGAGTCTGTGTTTTCCTTAAGCGCCAGCTTGCGCGCGCGCAGGATCGAAAACACCGAGGCCGCGTCGGTCGAACCCAGCACCGCGCCGCACAAAAGCCCCTCCAGCAGCCGCATGCCCAGGGCCAGGTGGCAGAACAGCCCGGTCAGCACGGCGGTCAGGATGGTCCCCAGGCTGGACAGCACGATCGCAGGCGCGGCCGCCGGGCGCGCCGCGCGCCAGTTTGTGCCGAACCCGCCGTAAAACATGATGAACAGCAGCGCCACGGTGCTGACCTGGTCGGCAAAGGCGTAATCTTCAAACGCGACCTTCAAAAGCCCGTCCGAACCGAACAGCATCCCCAAAAACATGAACGCCAGCAGGGCGGGCACGCCCAGCCGCGCCGACAGGCGGTGGAACGCCGTACAGGCGAACATCACCACGGCCAAAAACAACAGATACGGTACCAGCATGCGCCCTCCTTTGTTCCTGCGGTCGTCATTCTACGGTCACAATTATAAAATCAGTATACCATGCCGCCGCTTTCTTTGCCAAGTCTTTGCCGCCGCCCGCCGCTTGCCAAAAAAAGGCGGGCGGTGTATACTTGAGCAGGAAATAAAAATCAGTCACAGTTTGCCCGCCGCAGGCGGGCAGAGGGGGATATAGCCATGAAGATCAAACGCAGCGGCCCCGCCCCGGCGCAGCAAGCCGCCCCGCGCCGCAAAAGCGGCGCGCTTTACTGGGTCGCGCTGGCTTTTTTCGCGCTGCTGTTCATCGTCAGCGCCGCGCTGCTTGGCCGCCGCCTGTGGGAGGACCACGAGGTCCGCTCCGATTTTGCCGACCTTGAAGCCCTCATCGAACCGGCGGCCCCGGCGGCGGACGACGGCGCCCAAAGCGACAACGCCGCCCGCTTTGCCGCGCTGGTCGCGCGCAACCCGGATTTCATCGGCTGGATCAGCATCGACGCCACCAACCTGAGCTTCCCGGTCATGTACAGCCCCGACGAACCGGACTTTTACCTGCGCCATGATTTTGAGGGCGAATACAGCGATTCCGGCGTGCCGTATCTTGACGCGCGCTGCGCGCTGACCGCCGCGGATCGCAGCGACAATCTTGTGATCTACGGCCACAACATGAAGACCGGCACCATCTTCGGCTTTTTGACCGACTATAAGCAGCCCGAGACCTACCAAGAGCACCCGACCATCCGCCTGGATACGCTGTACGGCGCGGGCGAGTACGAGGTCTTCGCCGCCTTCGCCATCGACATTGCGGCCGACCGGAGTTTTGCCTACAACAATTATATCGACCTGGACGAAGATTCCTTCCGGGAATTCGTGGAAGAGGTCAAGCGCCGCAGCGATGTCGACAGCGGCATCACCCCGGTTTACGGCGACGAGCTGCTGACCCTTTCCACCTGCGAATATTCCAGCGCCAACGGCCGCTACGTCGTCTGCGCCCGGCGCACGGGCGGCTAAGATTGTTCTGTATGCGCCACATAAAACTTAATAAAATTTTGTGGAAGGTCGCCTCAAACTGCATTCGGAGAAAAATGACGAAATTTTCCTTGCCGCGCGGCCGTTTCCGTGCTATGGTATTATGAGTACGCGCTCTGCTTTGTAAAGTCTTGAATGGTGTAAGAAACTGGAAAGGGAGAAGCGTGCAGCGGGCCAGCCGTTGCCCTTGACGGCTGGCTCTTTTCTTTGGCCCCGTGTTGCCCCGCGCGGCGGCGCGCGGGATATTTTGGGCAAAAAGAAAAAATCAAAGTAGACATTTTTCTCAAAATCGCATATACTGGAAAGGTATTTTTGAGACCGGGCCGCATACGGCTTTTTTACAGACCAAAAGGAGGGGACACCCCATGTGTGGAATCGTAGGCTTTACCGGCGCTGCGCAGGCCGCGCCGATCCTGCTGGACGGGCTGGCCAAGCTCGAATACCGCGGGTATGATTCGGCCGGCATCGCCGTGCAGAACGCGGCGGGTAAGATCGAGATCGTCAAGGCCAAAGGCCGCCTGCGCGTGCTCAGCGATATGACCGACGGCGGCCGCGCCGTGCAGGGCACCTGCGGCATTGGCCACACCCGCTGGGCCACCCACGGCGAGCCCTCGGTGCAAAACGCCCACCCGCACTACAGCCGCGACGAAAAGATCGCCGTCGTGCACAACGGCATCATTGAAAACTTCCAGGAGCTCAAGGACCGCCTGATCAACCGCGGCTATGAGTTCGCCTCCCAGACCGATACCGAGGTCGTGGCCCAGCTCATCGACTATTACTATACCGGCGAAGCCGCGGGCGACCCGCTGCGCGCCATCACCAGCATGATGATGCATGTGCGCGGGTCCTATGCGCTCGGCGTGCTGTTTGCCGACCGCCCCGGCGTCGTCTACGCCGTGCGCAAGGACAGCCCGCTCATCGTCGGCCGCGCCGAAAACGGCAGCCTCATTGCCTCCGATGTTCCGGCGCTGCTCAAGTACACCCGCACCGTCTACTACATTGACAACCTCGAGATCGCCTGCTTAACCCCGGATTCGATCACCTTCTACAACATTGACCGCGAGCAGATCGAAAAGCAGCCCTCCACCATCGAATGGGACGCCGAGGCGGCCGAAAAGGGCGGCTACGAGCATTTCATGATGAAGGAAATCCACGAGCAGCCCGCCGCCGTGCGCGACACCATCAGCCCGCGCATCAAGGACGGCCGTGTCGATCTCAGCGAACTTTCGCTTGACGAGGACGCCCTGCGCGCCGTGCGCCGCGTCTACATCGTCGGCTGCGGCTCGGCGTATCATGTCGGCGTGGCGGCGCGCTATGTCATGGAAAGCCTGGCCCGCCTGCCGGTCGAAGTCGACGTCGCCAGCGAATTCCGCTACCGCGACCCGGTGCTGGAACCGGATTCTCTCGCCATCATCATCAGCCAGAGCGGCGAGACCGCCGACACGCTGGCCGCCCTGCGCCTGTGCAAGGAGCGCGGCGTGCGCACCATCGGCATCGTCAACGTCGTCGGCTCCTCCATCGCGCGGGAGGCCGACGCCACGCTGTACACCTGGGCCGGGCCCGAGATCGCCGTCGCCACCACCAAGGCGTATTCCACCCAGCTCGCGGCCTGCTACCTGCTGGCCATCGCGTTCGGCCAGGTGCGCGGCACGCTGGATGACGAGCGCGCCGCCGCCCTTGTCGCCGAGCTGCAGGCCCTGCCCGAAAAGATCGAAAAGACGCTGCAGGACAAAGAGCGCATCCAGTGGTTCGCCAGCAAGTACGCCAACGCCCACGACGCCTTTTTCATCGGCCGCGGGCTGGACTATGCCGTCGCGCTGGAGGGCAGCCTCAAGTTCAAGGAGATCAGCTACATCCATTCCGAGGCGTTCGCCGCGGGTGAGATGAAGCACGGGCCGATCTCGCTGGTTGAAAAGAACACGCTGGTCGTCGGCATCCTGACCCAGCCCGACCTTTACGAAAAGACCGTGTCCAACCTGGTGGAAGCCCGCAGCCGCGGCGCGTTCCTGATGGGCCTGACCAGCTACGGCAACTACAGCATTGAAGACACGGCCGGGTTCACGGTCTATGTGCCCCGCACCGAGCCGTGCTTCGCCACCAGTCTGGCGGTCATCCCGCTGCAGCTGCTGGCCTACTATGTCAGCTGCGCCAAGGGTCTGGATGTCGACAAACCGCGCAACCTGGCCAAGAGCGTGACGGTCGAATAAGCGAACGAAACCTGAAAATTGTGCAGATCGACGAAAAGAGACCGCTTGATTTGTACACCATTTGCTCCGTTTGCCCTGCCGGAAGGGGGACAAACGGAGCAAAATCGTGTTATAATACACTAGGGCGTGTCTGAACCCCCCGGTTTGTCAGACACACCCCGGGGGCCTGCCGCCGTGCGGGCTCCATATGCCCTTGCGGCATATCATGGCATAAAGGCGGACGCCGCTTTTCCATAGCTCTCTTTTGTAAGGAACGCAACGCATGAAACAAAACAACGAACAACTGATCAAGGGCCTGCCGCGGCGCATCCTGCTGATGCTGCTCGACTGCGGCCTGATCGTCCTGTGCTATTATCTCGCCATCCTGCTGCGCTTTGACGACACCGGCGCGATCATCGGCGTTGTCGGCGAGCAGGTCCTGCGCGAAGCCAACCGCCAGCAGGTCATTGTGGCCATGGCGCCGATGCTGTTCTATATCCTGCCGATCTATATGGTCGTGTTCTGGTTCGGCGGCCTGTACGAAATCATGTGGGAATACGCCGGCATGCGGGACCTCGCGCGCCTGCTCTGCCTGTCCGGTTTGGCGACAGGGCTCATCCTGCTTGTCGATATGTTCTTCCGCCCGCGCACAATCAGCGGCGCGGTGCTCATCATCGGCGCGGTGTTCAACACGGCGGCGGTCGCGGGGGTGCGCTTTCTCTGGCGGTTCGCGCGGGCGCTGCGCGCCAGCATGGCCGAGCGCAAAAAGAAAAGCGGCCGCACCCGGCGGGACGAAACCCCGCTCCTGATTGTCGGCGCGGGCAATGCCGGGGCCTGGGCCGTCAACCTCTGCAAAACAAAGAACAATTCGTTCGGCAACCCGGTCGTCATTGTGGACGACGACCTGACCAAGAAAAACCTGCGCGTGCAGGGCGTGCCGGTGCGCGGCACCATATCGGATATCCCCGAACTTGTGCGCAAATACCATATCGTCGAGATCATCATCGCGATCACGACGCTTAAGGGCGAGCGCCTGCGCGAAGTCATCAACCTGTGCAACTCCACCCACTGCCGCGTGCGCATGCTCAACGACCCGCAGGCGGTGGACGAGAGCGGCAAGCCGGTCGCGGCCGGCCTGCGCGAGCTCAACACGGCCGACTTCCTCTCCCGCGACGAGATCCAGCTCAACAACGCCCAGATCTCGGAATACCTGCACGACAAGATCGTGCTGGTCACGGGCGGCGGCGGGTCGATCGGCAGCGAGCTCTGCCGCCAGATCATGCGCTACAGCCCCCGCCAGCTGCTGATCTTTGACATCTACGAAAACTGCGCCTATGAGCTCGAGATGGAGCTGCGCAACAAATACGGCGCCGACGCCCACATCGTCACGCTCGTCGGCTCCATCCGCGACAAAGCCCGCCTGGATGAAGTGTTCGAGACCTACCACCCGTCGGTCGTCTTCCATGCGGCCGCGCACAAGCATGTGCCGCTCATGGAGCTCAGCCCGGCGGAGGCCGTCAAGAACAACGTCTTCGGCACCAAAAACCTGCTGACTTCGGCGGCCGAGCACGACGTTGAGCGCTTTGTCCAGCTCTCGACCGACAAGGCCGTCAACCCCACCAACGTTATGGGCTGCACCAAGCGCATCTGCGAAATGCTGATCCAGACCTACGCTGCCAACACCGATATGAAGTGTATGGCCGTGCGTTTCGGCAACGTGCTGGGCAGCCACGGCAGCGTTATCCCGCTGTTTGAGGAGCAGATCAAGCGCGGCGGCCCCGTCACCATCACCCACCCGGATATCGTGCGCTACTTCATGACCATCACCGAAGCCGCGCAGCTCGTGCTGCAGGCCGGGGGCCTTGCCAAAAGCGGCAGCATCTATGTGCTGGACATGGGCGAACCCGTGCGCATCATGGACCTGGCGACCCGCCTGATCCGCTTCTACGGCTATGAGCCGGGCTCCGATATCGCCATCGAGATCACCGGCCTGCGCCCGGGCGAAAAGCTGTATGAGGAACTCATGCTCGATTCCGAGCAGGACAAGATGCGCAGCACCGCCCACAACAAGATCTTCATCGCCCCGCCCATGGAGATCGACCTGGCGCGCTTCTACACCGACCTGCAGCACCTGCAGCTCTGCGCCGCCCACAACGACGAAGCCGTCGTCGAGGGCCTGCAGCGCATCGTCGGCCGCTACCATCCCAACCGCAAAGTCAACGAGGACCACAGCGTCAGCGCGGCGCGGGGCAACACGGCCATTTTTGACAAGAGCGCCGTCGCGGCTGCGGCGGCCGCCAAAGCCGCCCAGAACGCAGCGCAGGGGGAGGGGGACCACCATGTATCGTGACCATATCAAGCGCCTGCTCGACCTCGTGCTCTCGCTGGCGGCCGCCGTTGTGCTCGCCATCCCCATGGCGGCGCTGGCCGTCTGGATCAAGCTCGACTCGCCCGGCCCCGTCTTTTTCCGCCAGCGGCGCGTCGGCGCGCACAAGGTCCATTTCAACATCCTCAAGTTCCGCACGATGCGCGGGGACACCCCGCATGATGTGCCCACCCATCTACTTAAAAACGCCGATTCCTACATCACAAAAAGCGGGGCCTTCCTGCGCCGCACCAGCCTGGACGAACTGCCCCAGATCTACAACATTATCGCCGGGCAGATGAGCATCATCGGCCCGCGCCCGGCGCTGTACAACCAGTACGACCTGATCGAAGCGCGCGACGCCGTCCACGCCAACGACATCCGCCCCGGCCTGACCGGCCTGGCGCAGATCAACGGCCGCGACGAGCTGCCCATCGAGGTCAAGGCCCGCTATGATGGCGAATACGCCGCCGACGTCACCTTCCGCCGCGATGTGTCCATCTTTTTCCATTCGATCACCTATGTGTTCGCGCGCCGCGGCGTCGTCGAAGGCGGCACCGGCGCGCTCGATGCCGAAAAACGGGACGGGCAGCGCCGCTGAGGCCGCGCCGGCCGGTCCGGCGCTGTCATTTTGACGGAAAAATGGCGCGCTTTCCCTCTTCAAAAAAGCAGGTTTGCGGCCCGGCAAACAAAAATACACAAGAAAAAACGGATTTTTTCGTGGAAAACTGTTGCAAAAGCCAAGCGGGTTGTGTAAAATATACATCAAGGACCTGTGGAATTGGGTCAAAATCACGGCTGACAGCCTTTGTGCAGGCATGGCCGCCGTTTGGTCAATCAGCACAAAGCGTTCAGAAGTAAGGAGAGGGCAACATGGCGAACAGGGTATTCCAGAATGTGGTCTACCAGATGAAAACCGCGGTCGACCGCGTGGTGGGTGTGGTAGACGAGACCGGGGCCGTCATCGCCTGCTCGGAGCTGGGGCAGATCGGCGAAATGCGGGAGGGCTTTGCCGCCGGCCGCCTGACTGCCGGCGACGCCTTTACCAAAGACGGCTACGCCTACCACCAGTTCTCCAACGCCAAACATAACGATTACGCCGCTTTCGTCGAAGGGGCGGACGCCACGGCCGCCCAGTTCGCGGCGCTTCTTGCCATCAGCCTGCAGAGCATCAAGCAGTACCACGACGAAAAGTTCGACAAAACCAACTTCATCAAGAACGTCGTGCTCGACAACATCCTGCCCGGCGATATCTACGCCAAGGCGCGGGAACTGCATTTTGTCTCCGACGTCCAGCGGGTCGTGCTGCTCATCCGCGTCACCAGCGGCAACGACATTTCGGCCTACGACGTCGTCAGCAGCCTCTTCCCGGACAAACAGAAGGACTTCGTCTTCAACATCAGCGAGAGCGATACCGTTCTGGTCAAGGAGATCCGCCCGGACAACAACACCCGCGATATGGAAAAGCTCGCGGCTTCCATTGTTGACAACCTCCAGGGCGAGCATTATATCAAGGCCGTCGTCGGCATCGGCACGCCGATCAGCAACATCAAGGACCTGGCCGCCAGCTTCAAGGAAGCGCAGATCGCCATGGAGGTCGGCAAGGTCTTTGATACCGAAAAACAGGTCATCTCCTACGACCACCTCGGCATCGCCCGCCTGATCTACCAGCTGCCCACCACCCTGTGCGACGCCTTCCTGCACGAAGTCTTCAAGCAGGACAGCATCGACAGCCTGGATTCCGAAACGCTGTTCACGATCCAGCGCTTCTTTGAAAACAACCTCAACGTATCCGAAACCAGCCGCGGCCTGTTCGTGCACCGCAACACGCTGGTCTACCGCCTGGAAAAGATCAAGAAGCTCACCGGCCTGGACCTGCGCAAGTTTGACGACGCCATCGTCTTCAAGGTGGCGCTGATGGTCAAAAAGTACCTCTCCGCCAACCCAGCCAAGTATTGATCCGCCTTTTCACGTCCCCTGGCAGACACAGCTGCCGGGGGACGTTTTGCGTTGTGCGCGCCAAATTTTACAAACTTTCCACAATTCCCGCCCGCAGGCGCAAAAAATGCGTTCCGCCGCGCACCGGGGGCCCCGCGCCGCCTTGACGCCGGGCAATTTCCATGGTAGAGTAATAGTTGTTGAACTGCGCGCTTTTTTAAAGCGGCGCCCCGGCGGCGTCCGTTTTCCGCGCAGGGCTGCCATTGTATGTTTCGGCAGGGAAGTAGCTTTACCGCAGGAGAATACCATGATCGAATTTGAACATGTTTCCAAAGTCTACGAGACGCAGAACGATGAAAACGTTGCGCTGGAAGATATCAACATCCAGATTGACGAAGGCGAGTTCGTCTTTGTGCTGGGGCATTCCGGCGCCGGCAAATCGACCTTCCTCAAGCTGATGCTGATGGAGGAAAAGCCCACCGAGGGCCGCGTCATCATCAACGACCAGGACCTCACCCGCCTGCGCCGCCGCAAGGTGCCCTACATGCGCCGCCAGATGGGCGTGGTGTTCCAGGATTTCCGCCTGATCCCGACGATGACCGTCTACGAGAACGTGGCTTTCGCCATGCGCGTGACCAATATCTCGACCAAGACCATCAAGAACCGCGTGCCGTTCGCGCTGTCCCTCGTCGGCCTGGAGGATAAGATGGACCGCCTGCCGGACGAACTTTCCGGCGGCGAGCAGCAGCGCGTGGCGGTGGCCCGCGCGCTGGCGCACGGGCCCAAGCTCATCATTGCGGACGAGCCCACCGGCAACATCGACCCCGAGCTCAGCATGGACATCATGCAGCTGTTCGAGGCCATCAACAAGGTACATATCACGGTCGTCGTGGTCACGCACGAGCATGAGCTCGTGCACAAGCTCGCGGCCAAATACCACAACCGCGTCATCACGCTGGCGCACGGCCAGGTCGCGGCCGACACCGCCCACCCCGAAGTGGCGCGGCAGTACGAGGCCCGCATGCGTTCCATGGGCCTGGAACCGGCATATCTGTAACAGGGGAGGGGCGTAAGTATGCGTTTTTCCAGCTTTATCTATCTTGTCGGGCAGGGCCTGCACAGCATGAAGGCCAACCGCCTGATGACCTTTGCCTCCATGGGCGTGCTGACCGTCTGCATGATCCTGGTCGGCACGGCGTTTCTGTTCGGCGTCAACATCGACGCCGTCGTGCAGTACATGGGCTCCCAGAACGAGAGCTACGTCTCGGTCAGCGACGACGCCACCGAGGAGCAGATCAACGCCCTGGGCGACCAGATCGGCGCGGTGAACGGCGTGTCCTCGGTCGTGTTCATCTCGCGGGAGGAAGCGCTGCAGCAGTATGACACGATGCTCTCCTCCTACACCGACCTCTACGCCGCCCTGGCGGAGGACAACCCCCTGCCGCAGATGTTCTGCGTCTCGGTCAACGACGTGGCCCAGATGCAGCGCATTGTCGACGAGATCAGCACCTTCGAATTCGTCGACGGCGTTGACGCCGCCATCGACACGGCCAACACCTTCCTCTCTTTGCAGCGCATCGTCAACTATATCTGCATCGGCCTGGTGGGCGTTCTGGCGCTGGTCAGCATCGTCGTCATCAGCAACACCATCCGCATCACGGTGTTTGCCCGCCGCAAGGAGATCGCCATCATGAAGCTCGTCGGCGCGACCAACGGCTTTATCCGCTTCCCCTTCTTTGTCGAAGGCACCACCTCCGGCCTGCTGGCGGCGGCCATCTCCTCCGGCATCGTCTGCGGGGCGTACTATGCGCTGTACCGCTGGTATCTTGAACACCCCACCAACCTGACCCAGATGTTCGGCGGCACGCTGGTTCCGCTGCAGCAGGTGTGGTATTTCGTGGTCATCGGTTTTGTCGCGTTCGGCTTTGTGCTGTGCGGCATCGGCACCGCCACCAGCATCCGCAAGCATCTCAACGTCTGACGGCAGGGGAGGGAAAGGCATGACACACCGCATTCTGGCCGCACGGCTGCGGCGCTGCCTGGCGTTTGCGCTGGCGCTGCTCATGGCCGCCGTGCTGGCCATGCAGGCCACGCGCCCGGCGCTGGCCGACGATAAGCAGAAAGAGCTGGAAAACAAGAAAAACCAGATCCAGCAGGAACTCGACGCGCTCAAGCAAGAGCAGACGCAGAACCAGGAAACGATCGACTCCGCCGAAGCCCAGCGCGAAACGGCCGCCAAGCAGAAAGACCTGCTGCAGCAGCAGATGGCCGTCATCCAGCAGAAGATCGACGACCTGAACGCCCAGATCGCCGAAAAAGAGCAGGAGATCACCGACAAGCAGGCTGAAGTCGACGCCAAACAGGCGGAGTTCGACGGCCAGCTCGACGCTTTCAAAGAGCGCCTGACCGCCATGCAGCGCCTGAACACCAGCGGCGCGATCGACCTGCTCTCCAACGCCTCCAACATGTTCCAGCTGCTCACCTTCAACCGCGTGCTGGACAGCATCGCAGCGCAGGACCAGGAGATCTGTACCGAGCTGGACACCCAGAAAAAGCAGCTGGAAACCGAAAAAGCCCAGCTGGAAACCGAAAAGGCCGAACTGGAAACACAGGAAGCCGCCCAGGTCGCCAACCACAACGACCTGAACAACACCGCCACCCAGCTGGCCGGGACCATCCAGCAGCTGGACAGCACGATCAGCGACGCCGAAGCGATGGATCAGGCGCTGGCCAGCGCCATCAGCGATAAGCTGGAGGAATTCAACCGTGCGGCCGATGAGCTGGACAGCTACCTGCGCTCGCTGATCAGCGACGCGCAGAACAACTACGCCTCCGCGCCAATCAGCTGCTCGCTCAACTTCATCTGCCCGCTGGATACCTACAAGTATATCTCCTGCCAGTACGGCGCGGGCGGCCACAAGGGCGTCGACTTTGCCGCGCCCGGCAACACGCCCATCCGCGCCATTGCCTCCGGCCAGGTCATCACGGCCACTTCGCACTACAGCTACGGCAACTATGTCATGGTCTACCACGGCACCGACGACCAGGGCAACACCTACGCCACGCTCTATGCCCACATGATCCAGTGGCCGTCGGTCAGCGTCGGGCAGGCCGTCTCGCAGGGGGATATCCTCGGCTATGTCGGCTCCACCGGCAACTCCACCGGCAACCACCTGCACCTGGAGCTGCGCGTCAACGGCGCGCGCACCAACCCGCTGAATTATGTGCCGCATTAAACCGCCCGCCTGCAGAAACGCAAAGGGGGAAAATCATGCAGAACAAACCGCATAAAACCGGGGCGCGCGTCGCCTGTCTGGTCATCGCCGTTATGATGGTGCTGGGGCTGTTTTCCACGCTGCTCTACGCCCTGGTTTAAATGGAAGAGAAAAGGTCCGGCCTTCTGCGCAGCAATGCGCGGGGGCCGTTTGGCCTGTTTTATGTAAGGAGAATCCGCCCGATGAGCAAAAAAGTGAACCTTGCAGTGGCGGCCACCGTGACGCTGATCGCGATGGCGGTCACGTTTTCGATCACGATGGTCGTCTCGATGAACATGTTCAACGACATCGTCACCGGCGTCAAAAACCGCGAACAGATGTACAACAAACTCTCCGAGATCGACCGCTATGTGCGCAACAACGAATACGCCGATATCAACGAGGACACCCTCAACGATACCATCGCCTCCGGCTACATGCTCGGCATCAGCGACCCGTATGCGCGCTACTATTCGGCCGCTGCCTACACCGAGCGCGTCGGCCTTGAAAACGGCCGCCTGATGGGCGTGGGCGTCTCGATCATTAAGGACGCGACCTCCGGCTATGCGCGCATCCTGCGCGTGTACGACGGCAGCCCCGCCGCCGAAAACGGCCTGCAGGCGGGCGGTTTCATCACGTCGGTCAACGGCGCCAGCGTGCGCACCATGACCGATACCGCCGCCGTCAACTCCGCCCTCACCGGCGAAAGCGGCAGCACGGTCACGCTCGGCTACCTCACGCCCGACCGCCAGGAGCAGTCGTTTGATCTTGTGCGCACCAACTACACGGTTGCCACCGTGTTTCCGCAGCTGCTGGAAAACGGCGTCGGCTATGTCGATATCGACTCTTTTGCCGAAGGCAGCGGCCTTGAATTCCGCACCGCCGTCGACAACCTGATCGGCCAGGGCGCGACCTCCTTTGTGTTTGATCTGCGCGACAACACCGGCGACGACCTCAACGCGGCGCTGATCGCCGCCGATTACTGCGTCCCGGCCGGGCTTATCGCCCAGAGCCAGGCCAAGGACGGGACCGTCACCGACCTGCGCGTTTCGGACGACCACGAGATCACCGCCCCCGTCGTCTGCCTTGTCAACAGCGGCACGGCGGGCGGCGCCGAGCTGTTCGCCAACGCCCTGCGCCGGATGAGCGGCGCCAGCCTTATCGGCACCACAACGGCGGGCAAGGGCGTGCTGCTCTCCGAGCCGCAGAGCTTCTCCGACGGCAGCGCCTGCGTGATCACGGTCGGCCTGCTGCTGGACAACGAGGGCGGCACCTGGAACGGCAGCGGCCTTACCCCCGATATCGAAGCCGCCCTGACCACCGATGAGCAGAGCAGCTACTACGACTTTACCGTCGAGACCGACCCGCAGATCAACCGCGCCGTCACCGCGCTGGCGGCGCTTGTCAGCTGAGGGCGGGGCGATGGCTCTCACCGATCTTTCGGTCATCCGGGACCTGTGCGCCCGCTATGACTTTTCCCTGTCCAAGGGCTTTGGCCAGAACTTCATCATCAACCCCGGCGTCTGCCCGCGCATTGCGGAAGCCTCCGGCATCGGCCCCGGCTGGGGCGCGCTGGAGATCGGCCCCGGCATCGGCGTGCTGACCGAGCAGCTTGCCGAACGCGCGGACAAGGTCGTCTCCGTCGAGGTCGACACCCGCCTGCAGCCGCTGCTGGCCGAGACGATGGCCGGCCACCCCAACTTCAAGCTCGTGCTGGGCGATGTGCTCAAGGTCGACCTGGCGGCGCTGCTCAAGGCCGAATTCCCCGGCATGCCGGTCGCCGTCTGCGCCAATTTGCCTTACTACATCACCAGCCCCATCCTCATGCGCCTGCTGGAGGAGCGCCTGCCCATCCGCAGCATCACGGTCATGGTGCAGAAAGAAGCCGCCCAGCGCCTGTGCGCCGCGCCCGGCACCCGCCAGGCCGGGGCCATCAGCTACGCGGTGGCCTACTATGCCGCGCCGGAGCTGCTGTTTACGGTGCAGCCCGGCAGCTTTTACCCCGCGCCCAAAGTCACGAGCGCCGTCATCCGCCTGACGCTGCATGATACACCGCCCGTACAGCCCGCAAACGGCGACGAGCGCGGCCTGTTCCGCCTGATCCGCGCGGCGTTCTCCCAGCGGCGCAAAACGGCCGCCAACGCCGTCGCGGCCGGCCTCGGCCTGCCCAAACCCCGGGTCACGGCCGCGCTGCAGACCGCGGGGCTTGACACCCGCCTGCGCCCCGAACAGCTTACCCTGGCCGATTACTGCGCCCTGCAGGCCGCCCTCTGCGGTTGACAACCGCTGCCAAAACGTGCTACAATAAACAAGTTCCCGCTGGCATAGCACAATTGGCAGTGCAGCTGATTTGTAATCAGCAGGTTGCAGGTTCGATTCCTGTTGCCAGCTCCAGATAAAAACCGCCGCCTCTGCGTGTGAGAACGCAGAGGCGGCGGTTTTGTTTTGTCTTTCGCGGACGGGCCCCAAGCCCGGCAAGCCCGTAAATCCGGCGTTCAGGCGGCGGCTGCAAAGTGCGTGTGCTTGGTTTTCCACTTGCGCAGCGCAATGGACAGCCAGAAACCGTAGATGCCAAACGTCACAATGAACAGCAGCAGCCACTTGACCCAGTTGCCGAACAGCTGCAAAGCGGTGCCGTCAAAAACCAGGCGGCGGCCGTCCACAACGGTGTGCTTGGTCTCCCAGCGGTACACCATGCAGAACGCCCACGGGTAGCAGATGCCCAGCGTGCAGACCGTGATGAGGATGCCCAGCAGCCGCCAGCCGATCAGCTGCAAAAGCCCGCCGTCAAAATACGAGTTGTTGCTTTCCATCCTGTGTTCCTCCCCCGGGGTGTATCTGGCCCCTCGGCCTTTGCAGCGCTCACAGAAGGCCGTATACTTCATAAAACGTCAGCATATCCTGCAAATTCAGCTTTTTGGCAAACAGCTGGCGGTAGGTGGCGGACTTGACCCGCCCGGCGGCTTTCAGGCGCTCCATCTGGGCGGTGGTGTCGGCATACTGGGCCTGCACGGCGGCCAGCATCGCCTCAAACTGTTCCAGCCGCGCCGCGCCGTCCGTTTGCGCCGCGCTCACAGCAGCACCACCCCGGCGCCTTCACAGGCGGCGCGGGTCTCGCTGTCCCACAAGCTCACCTGTACCTCGCCGACATGCGCCTTGCCCAGCAGCAGCATGCACAGCCGGCTCTGGCCGATGCCGCCGCCCATCGTCAGCGGCAGCTCGCCCGCCAGCAGCATTTTGTGGAACGGCAGCCCGGCGCGCTCGGGGCAGCCGGCTTCGTCCAGCTGGCGGCGCAGCGCGTCGGGGTCGACACGGATGCCCATGCTCGAAAGCTCCAGCGCGCAGCCCAGCGGCTTGTGCCAGAACAGGATGTCGCAGTTCAGCGTCCAGTCGTCATAGTCGGGCGCGCGGCCGTCGTGCGCCCGGCCGGACGCCAGCTTGCCGCCGATCTGCAGGAGGCAGATCGTGCCGTGCTCTTTGGCAAACGCGTTTTCGCGCTCCTTGGGCGTCAGGGCAGGGTAGAGGTCCTCGAGCTCCTGCGTTGTGATAAAAGTCACCTCGCGCCCCAGCCGCACACGCTTGAGCTCCGGGAATTTCCAGCGCAGCTCGTCCGCCGTCGCGCACACGGCGTCGACAATGTCGCGCACGGTGTCCTTCAAAAACGGCAGCGTGCGCTGGCGCGCGGTGATGACCCGCTCCCAGTCCCACTGGTCGACATAGATGCTGTGCAGGTTGTCGGGCTCCTCGTCGCGGCGGATGGCGTTCATGTCGCACACCAGGCCCTGCCCGGGGCGGAACCCGTACTTGTACAGCGCATAGCGCTTCCATTTGGCCAGGCTGTGCACGACCTCGGCGTCGCCGGAAAGGCAGGGCACGTCAAAGCGCACCGGCCGCTCAACGCCGTTGAGGTCGTCGTTCAGGCCGCTGCCGTGTTCAACAAACAGCGGCGCGGTCACGCGCTTCAGGTGCAGCGCCGCGCACAGCTTTTCCTGAAAGATCGTCTTGATCAGGCCGATGGCCTTCTGCGTGTCATACAGGCCCAGCAGGCTCTTGTAGTTCTGCGGAATATACGTTTTGGACATACTGTTTCCCTTCCCCTCTGTTATTGTGATCGGATCATACCTGCGCAAACTGGCTCTGGTACAGTTCGGCATAGAAGCCGCCCTTTTCCAGCAGCTCGTCGTGCGTGCCGCTCTCAACGATGCTGCCCGCGCGCATCACCAGAATGCGGTCGGCGTTCTTGATGGTGGACAGCCGGTGCGCCACGATAAAGCTCGTGCGCCCGCGCATCAGCTCCTCGAACGCATCTTGCACCAGTACTTCGGTGCGCGTGTCGATCGAACTCGTCGCTTCGTCCAGGATCAGGATCGGCGGACGGCGCAGCATCACGCGCGCAATGCACAAAAGCTGTTTCTGCCCGGCGCTCAGGTTGCCGCCGTCCTCGGCGATCATTGTGTCGTACCCCAGCGGCAGGCGGGTGATAAAGCTGTGGGCGCGCGCCTTTTTGGCGGCCGCCTCGATCTCGGCGCGGGTTGCGTCCGGTTTGCCGTAGGCGATGTTCTCGGCCACGGTGCCGCATTTCAGCCAGGTCTCCTGCAGCACCATGCCCAGGTTGGCGCGCAGCGAATCGCAGGTGACCCGGTCGATGGCGTGGTCGTCCACAAGCAGCGCGCCGCCGTCGATCTCATAGAACCGCATCAGCAGGTTGACCAGCGTCGTCTTGCCGCAGCCGGTCGGGCCGACAAGCGCGATGCGCTGCCCCGGCCAGACGCGCAGGTTCATATCCTCGATCAGCGGCACATCGGGGTCATAGCGGAACCGCACATGCTCGAACGCCACGCGCCCCGCGCCCTGCGGCAGCACAACGGCGTCCGGCGCGTCCGGCCGCACGGGCTCTTCGTCGATCAAGTCGAACACGCGCTGCGCGCAGGCCAGCGCGTTCTGCAGCTCGGTCATAACGCTGGAAATGTCGTTGAAGGGCTTTGTGTACTGGTTGGCATACTGCAAAAGCGCCGAAAGGCTGCCCGCCGTGATGCCGCCCCCGCTGATGGCGATCAGGGCGCCGAGCACGGCCACCGCCGCGTACACGACCGAGTTGACCGCCCGCGTGCAGGGATTGCTCAAAGACGAGTAGAAGGTCGCGCGCAGCCCGCAGCTCTGCAAATCGCGGTTGATGCGCTCGAACCGCTCCTCGGCGCGGTCTTCATAGGCAAAGGCGCGCACAAGGTGTTCGTTGCCGACCAGTTCCTCCACCAGGCCGGTCATCTCGGCGCGGGTATCGCTCTGCACGCGGAACATCGAGTAGGTGTGCTGGGCGATGAACTTGGCCACAAAGATGGACAGCGGCGTCAACACCACAACGACCAGCGTAATGCGCCAGTCGATGGACAGCATAAAGCCGAGCGTGACGGCGATGGTCAGCACGCCGGTAAACAGCTGGGTAAAGCCCATCAGCAAACCGTCCGAAAACTGTTCGACGTCGGTCGTCAGGCGGCTGATCGTCTCGCCGGGGCGGTGCGCGTCGATATAGCGCAGCGGCAGCTGCTCCATATGGCTGAACGCATGCACGCGGATATCGCGCACAACCTGGAACGTGATGCGGTTGTTGATCACGTTCATCAGCCACTGGCACACGGCGGTCGCCGCCACCAGCAGCGCCAGCTTGACAGCCAGCCGCCCCAGCCCGGCAAAGTCCACCTGCCCGGGGCCGATGATCAGGTCGACGCCCTGGCCGGTGACGATGGGCGCGTACAGCGTGGTCACAACGGTTGCGGCGGCCAGCAGCAGAGAAAGCAGCACCAGCGCGCGGTACGGCGCAATCAGCCGCAGCACCCGCCGCATCGTGGCGGGGCGGAGGTTTTTGTTCTGTTGGCTCATAGCGTTTTCTCCACCTCCTCGCGGGAAAGCTGGCTTAGGCAGATCTCCTTGTACACCGGGCAGCTGTCCAGCAGCGCGGCGTGTTCGCCGCAGCCGACAAGCGCGCCGTCGTCCAGAACAAGGATCTCATCCGCCCGCTGCACGGCCGCGGCCCGCTGCGAAACGATGACCACGGTCATGCCGTCGGTCTTTTCGCGCAGCGCGCGGCGCAGTGCGGCGTCGGTCGCAAAGTCGAGCGCCGAGGAACTGTCGTCCAAAATCAGCACCGCCGGGCGGCCCACCAGCGCGCGGGCGATGGTCAGCCGCTGGCGCTGCCCGCCGGAAAAGTTGCGCCCGGCCGTCTCGACCGGCTCGTCCAGCCCGCCCGGCTTGCCGCGCACAAAGTCGGCCGCCTGGGCGATCTCCAGCGCCGCCCAGATCTGCTCGTCGGTCGCGTCGGGGCAGGCCCAGCGCATGTTGTCGCGGATGGTGCCGGTGAACAGCATCGCGCGCTGCGGTACGATGCCGACCAGGCGGCGCAGCTGCGCGAAGGAATACTCTTTCACATCATGGCCAAACAGCTTGACGCAGCCGGACCCCGCGTCGTAAAACCGCGCAATCAGGTCGATGAGCGTCGTCTTGCCGCTGCCGGTGCCGCCAATGACGCCGACCGTCTCGCCCGGCGCGGCGGAAAAACCGACGCCCTGCAGGCTCGGCGCGCCCGCGCCGCGGTAGGTGAAGCTGACATCCTCAAAGGCGATGGCAGGGGCCCCGGCGGCGGGCGCCAGCTCCGGCGCGGCGGGGTCGGCCATCGTGGTGGCCGTGTTCAGCAGCTCGTTGACGCGGATGCCGCTCGCGACCGCGCGGGTGATCGTGATGACAAGGTCGGCCGCGCGCAGCAGGTTGGTCAAAATCTGGTTGAGGTAGCTGATCAGGGCGATGATCTGCCCCTGGGTCAGCGTGCCCGCGTCGACAAACTGCCCGCCGCGCAAAAGCACCGCCAGGATGCCCAGGTTGACGATCACATAGGTCGCCGGGTTGAGCAGCGCCGAGATGCGCCCGGCCGCGGTCTGCACCTTCTTGAGCTTGTCGTTGGTCGCGGTGAACGCGTCGATCTCATCCTGCTGGCGGGAGAACGCCCGCACCACGCGCGCGCCGGCATAGTTTTCCCGCGTGAGCAGCGTGACCTTGTCCAGCGTGTTCTGCGCCTCGTGGTAGCGCGGCACCGTCACCCGCATCACCAGCACAATGACCAGCGTGATCAGCGCCGTCACGCCCAGGAACCACAGCGTCATCGGCACGCTGATGGTCAGCGACATCAGCAGCGCGCCAAGCACGATGAACGGGCAGCGCAGCAGCAGCCGCAGCGTCATGTTGACGCCGTTCTGCAGCTGGTTGACGTCGCTTGTCATGCGTGTGACCAGCGTCGGCGTGCCGACGCCGTCCAGCTCCGAATAGGACAGGGTGTTGATGTGGTGGAACAGGTCGCGCCGCAGCGCCGTGCCGTAGCCCAGCGCGCTTTTGGCGGCGAAATACTGCGCCGTGGCGCTGGCGGCCAGGCCGACGGCGGCCAGCAGCACCAAAATGCCGAACTGCCCCCAGATGAACGGCACGTCGCCCCGGCCGATGCCGGTGTCGACGAGCGCGGCCACCACCAGCGGCACCAGCAGCTCAAAACAGGCTTCCAGCATCTTGAACAGCGGAGCCAGCACGGTCTCTTTCTCATACCCTTTTAAGTAACGCAGCAGCCTGCGCATAGGCATCTTCCTCCCGTCAAATGGCAAGTTAAGGCTCATTATACCATGGAAATGCGGATTTGTCAGCGTTTCGGCCCGGTTTCGATGATTATTTGCCCCGCGGCCGCCTATACTGGAAATACGCCGCCAGACGCGGCGAACAGGAGGAGAACCAGGTATGCTGTATTTCCAAAAGGGCCTGTCCTGGCAGACGGCCCAGACCATCGGCCGGGCGCTGGCCCTGGCCGGGCGGGAGGGCTGCCGCGCGGCGGACACCGGCCATATCCTGCTGGCTATGCTGCAGACGGCGCAGGGCCCGGCGGCCGAGTTCCTGCGCCGTAAAAATATCACCGAAAGCGCGCTGCAGGACTGTGCCGGCCAGCGCGCCGGGCTGGGCCGCCCGCTGCGCCTGGGCCGCCAGGACCTTGCGCCCGAAAGCCGCAAGGCGCTGGAGTTCGCAGTGCTGGGCGCGCATGCGGCCCGCGCCGCCCGCGCGGGCAACGAACATCTTTTGTGCGCCATGCTTGAGGACGGGGCCTGCACGGCCAGCGTCTGGCTGGCGGGGCTCGGCGTCGAAGTGCCGCAGGCCGCGCGGGAATGCCGCCAGCTGTCCGGCCAGCTCGTGCTGCCCGCCGCGCCGCGCATGAGCGCGACCCGCAGCGGCAGGCCCAGCGAAAAATACGGCCGCGACCTGACCCGCCTCGCGCAGGAAGGCCGCCTGGACCCGGTGCTCTGCCGCGACCGCGAACTGGAGCGTGTGATCGAAATCCTCTGCCGCCGCCAGAAAAACAACCCCTGCCTGCTGGGCGAACCCGGCGTGGGCAAAAGCGCGCTGGCCGAAGCGCTGGCCCAGCGCATTGCCGCCGGGCAGGTCACGCAGAGCCTGCAGGGCAAGCGCGTGCTGGCGCTGGACATGGCCGCTATGGTGGCGGGGACCAAATACCGCGGCGATTTCGAGGAGCGGTTCAAAAGCCTGCTGGAAGAACTCTACCGCGACCGCATGACGGTCCTTTTTATTGACGAGATCCACCTCATTGCCGGGGCCGGCGCCGCCGAGGGCGCCATTGACGCCGCGAGCATCCTCAAACCGATGCTCGCCCGTGGCGAGATCCAGCTCATCGGCGCAACAACGCCGGAGGAGTACCGCAAGACCATCGCCAAGGATTCCGCGCTTGACCGGCGTTTCGGTAAGGTGATGGTCGAGGAGCCCGCCCCCGCCCAGGCCGAGAGCATCCTGCGCGGTCTGATGCCGCGCTACGAGCGCTACCACAGCGTCGCGATCTCGCCGGAGTGCATCCGCGCGGCGGTGGAGCTCAGCGTGCGCTACCTGCCCGGGCGCTTTCTGCCGGACAAAGCCATCGACCTGCTGGACGAAGCCGCCGCCGCGGCCCGCATCGCGGCCGGGGCCGGGGGCAAAAACGTGCCGCTGCAGCCGTCCGACGTCGCCCGCGTCGTCAGCCGCGCCAGCGGCATCCCGGCCGAGCGTGTCGGCGAAGCGGAACGCGAACGCCTGGAACAGCTGGAAGAGCGCCTTTCCGCCGAGGTCGTCGGCCAGCCGCGCGCCGTCAAGGCGGTGGCCGCCGCCATCCGCCGCAGCCGCACCGGCCTGCGGGAAGCCGGGCGGCCGATCGGCGCCATGCTGTTTCTGGGGCCCACCGGCGTCGGCAAGACCCAGCTGGCCCGCAGCCTGGCGCGCAGCTGGTTCGGCAGCGAAAAAGCCCTGCTGCGGTTTGATATGTCGGAATATATGGAGCAGCATACGGTGGCGCGGCTGCTCGGCTCGCCGCCCGGCTATGTCGGCCACGACGAGGGCGGCCAGCTGACCGAGGCCGTGCGCCGCCGCCCCTACAGCGTCGTGCTGTTCGACGAGATCGAAAAAGCCCACAGCGAAGTGCAAAACCTGCTTTTGCAGATTTTGGAGGACGGCTGCCTGACCGACGCCCAGGGCCGCAAAGCGGATTTTTCCAACACGATCATCCTGCTGACCTCCAACCTTGGCGCGCGCTGCCTGGCCGGGCAGGCGGCCCCGCTCGGCTTCGGCGCGGCCGGGGCCGACAGCGACCGCCGCGGCCGTCAGGCCCTGCAGGCGGCGCGGGATTACTTCCGCCCCGAGCTGATGGGCCGCCTGGACGAAGTCGTTCTGTTCGACCCGCTCGGCCCTGCGCAGCTGGCCGCCATTGCCGACCGTATGCTGTGCGAACTGGAACGCCGCGCCGCCGCGCAGGGCTATACGCTGCGCCACACCCCGGCGGCCGCCGCCGCGCTGGCCGGGCGCGAAGTGCCGCCCTACGGCGCGCGAGAGCTGCGCCGCCAGGTCAGCCGCGCTGTCGAACAGGCGCTTGCCGACCGCATCGCCGCCGGCACGGCCCGCCCCGGCGCCGCCTACACCGCCGACGTCGCCCCCGACGGCCGCGTCACCCTGACCGAACAGGACCTCGCGACCTGCGGGTGAGAGGGGAGAACCGCAGGGCTCCCGTGCGGTCACATCCAACAACAAAAAAACAGGACCCGTTCCCGCCTGCGTGTGAACCGCCCGGGAAGGGCCCTGTTTTTCTGCGTATTTGTTGCGTGTTGATAAAGCGCTGCTTATTTCTTGCGGATCTGCTTCCAGCCGCCCGCCCCGGCGGAAAACTCCTGCTCGCAGTAGACGCAGCGGTAGCGGCCGCTCGGCGTCAGGGCGAAAATGTGGTCGCAGCCCTCCTCCATCGCCGTGATGCAGCGGGGGTTCGTGCAGCGGATCACATTGACCAGGCGCTTGGGCTGGTCGGGGCGCAGCTTTTTGGTCACATGCCCGTTCTCGATGCACACGATCGTGATCTGCGGGTCAAGATAGCCCAGCACGTCGAAGTTGAGGCCGCTCACATCGCCCTCGATCTTGATGATGTCCTTTTTGCCGCTCTTCTGGCTGCGCACATTCTGCAAAAGCGCGACGCTCGCATCCTTGAGCTGCTCCAGCTCCATCAGGTGGTACAGGGCCAGGCCGGTGCCCGCCGTGATGTGGTCGATGACCACGCCGTTCAAAATTTCATCAACCTTCAGCATTCGAAAGCCACCTCCCCGGTTTTGGGGTCCTTGAGCCCCAGCAGCGTCATGATCAGCGCCATGCGCATGTAAACCCCGTTCTGCGCCTGCTCGAAATAGGCCGCGCGCGGGTCGTCGTCCACATCCAGCGTGATCTCGTTGACGCGCGGCAGCGGGTGCAGCACCGCCATGTCGGGCCGGGCCAGGTCCAGCTTGGACTTGGTCAGCACATAGCTGTTTTTCAGGCGGATGTAATCCTCTTCATTAAAAAAGCGCTCGCGCTGCACGCGGGTCATGTACAGGATATCAAGCTCCGGCAGCGCCTGCTCCAGGCTGCGCGTCTCCAAGTAGGGGATGCCGCGCGGCTCCAGCACTTCGCTGATGATATAGTCGGGCACGCGCAGCTCGTCCGGGCTGATGAGGCTGAACCGCATGCCTTCGCAGCGCGAAAGGCTTTTGATCAGCGAATGGACCGTGCGGCCGAACTTGAGGTCGCCGCAGAAACCGATGGTCAGCCCGTCCAGCCTGCCTTTGCGGCGGCGGATCGTCATCATGTCCAGCAGCGTCTGGGTCGGGTGGCTGTGGCCGCCGTCGCCCGCGTTGATGACCGGAATGCGCGAATACCGCGCCGCGCGCAGCGGCGCGCCCTCCTTGGGGTGGCGCATGGCGGCGATGTTGGCATAGCAGCTGACGATGCGGATGGTATCCGCCACCGTCTCCCCCTTGGAGGCGCTGGACACGCCGCCGTCGGGGAAGCCGATCACCTGCCCGCCCAGGTTGAGCATCGCCGATTCAAACGACAGGCGGGTGCGGGTGGAAGGCTCGTAAAACAGCGAGGCCAGCCTCTTGCGCGCGGCCACGTCCTGGTAGGCGGCGGGGTCGTCATGGATGCGGTCGGCCAGGTCCATCAGCCGCAGGGTCTCTTCCAAAGTAAAGTCCAGCGGGTCGATCAGGTGTCTCATGGGCAGCTACCTTTCTGTTCGGACAGGAAACCTGTCTTTTATTCCTTTTTTATATTACACATAAACCAGCTTGCGCACAAGGGCAAAGTCGAAATAATCCGTATACAGCGTGCGGCTGCGCACCACCGGACGGCACAGGCGGGAATAGCAGGTCTCCTGCAGTTCCAGCAGCGCTTTATCCGGGCCCAGGCGCAGCAGCCTGCGCTCGGCGGCCGCGCCGGGCACGGCGCGCAGATGCGCGATGGTGCTGGTGGTCTGGATGCCGCACTCCTGCTGCAGAATATCAAAGATCGGGCGGGCAAAGTCGACCCCGTCCAGCCGCCGCCCGCCAAACAGCTCCAGCGGCAGGGTGTCGGTGCACAGCAGTACCGGCACGTCGTCGGCCAGCATCCGCTTGGTCACGACCAGCACGGTCTGCCCGGGCGTCATGCCCAGCGCCGCGGCCGCGTCAGCATCGGCGGCCTGCCGCGTCACCAGCAGGTGGTCGGTGTGCGGCGTGCGCCCGCTCTCGGCAATGCGGCGGGTGAACTCCACCTTGCGGTCCATCCGGTGGTCCAGGGCGGCCACGCCGCGGTTGACCACGGTGCCGATACCGCGTACCCGCTCGATGTATCCGCCGCGCTCCAGTTCGCTCAGCGCGTCGCGCACAACGGTGCGGCTGACGCCCAGTGCCGCGGCCAGCTCTACCTCCGGCGGCAGGCGGTCGGCCGCCGCCCACCGCCCGGCGGCGATCTCCTGCAGCAGGCGCTGCGCCGCATGGGCGGACAGCAGCGCCCCGCCCAGCCGCGGCGCGGCCCGGTTCGCCGTCATACGGCCCCCGCCTTTGCCGGGGCTTTGCCGTGGCGGCGAGCCCAGCGGCAGACGTCGGCAAGGCAGCAGTTTTCGCAATAGGGTTCGGTGCGGGCCGTGCACACGGCGCGCCCGTGGTGGACCAGCCGGTGGCAGAAATCGCTGCCTTCCTCCGGCGGGATGATCTTCCACAGCGCCATCTCCACCCGCTTGGGGTCCTTGAGCCCTTCTTCGACCAAACCGATGCGCCCGCACAGGCGGATGCAGTGCGTGTCGGTGACGATGGCCGGTTTGCCGAACACATCCCCCATGATGAGGTTGGCGCTCTTGCGCCCCACGCCGGGCAGCGCCAGCAGCGCGTCGAAATCCTCCGGCACCTTGCCGCCGTATTCGTCGCGCAGCGTGCGCATACAGGCAGAGATATCCCGCGCCTTGCTGCGCCCCAGCCCGCACGGCCGCACGATGGCCTCGATGTCGGCCGGGTCGGCGGCGGCCAGCGCCTCCACGCCGGGGTACTTTGCAAACAATTCTTTGACCACCACGTTCACCCGCTCGTCGGTACACTGCGCGGCCAGGCGCACCTCCACCAGCAGCTGCCAGGCGTGGGCGTAATCAAGCGTGCATTCGGCCAGCGGGTAGGCCTGCTTGAGCCGCTCGATGCACACGGCGGCCAGTTGTTTTCCGGTCATCGGCCTCCTCCTTCAAAAGTCATTCTTTTGCGGTTTGCTTTCCTTGATTCTATCACGCCGTTGGGCTATAATGCAAGGGGATTTGAAAAGGAACCGCCCGCGCGGCGGCCTTCCCCCCACCGGCATACACAACAAACCGACAAGGAGGCGACCTTATGGAACCTTTGGCACAGCGCCTGCGCCCGCGTAGCCTCGCGGAGGTCTGCGGCCAGCAGCACCTGCTGGCGCCGGGCATGGTGTTCCGCCGCACGATGGAAGCCGCCCGCCAGACCGGGCGCATCCCCAACATGATCTTTTACGGCCCGTCCGGCGTCGGCAAAACGACGGTGGCGGGCATCATTGCCGAAAACAGCGGCATGCGCCTGCACAAGCTCAACGGCACCACCGCTTCCACGGCCGATATCAAGGCCGTTTTGTCCGAGATCGGCACGTTGTCCGCTTCCGGCGGAATCCTTTTGTATCTGGACGAGATCCAGTACTTCAACAAGCGCCAGCAGCAAAGCCTGCTCGAGTGCATCGAGCAGGGGACCGTGACGCTGATCGCCTCCACGACCGAGAACCCCTATTTTTACATCTACAACGCGCTTTTGTCCCGCTGCACGGTGTTTGAGTTCAAACCTCTGAGCGCGGACGACATTGCCAAAGGGCTGCAAAATGCCGCCCGCCGCCTGGGCGAGGAGGACGGCGTACCGGTCGCACTGGCGGACGGCGCGCTGCAGTATCTGGCCGAAAGCGCCGGGGGCGACATGCGCAAGGCGCTCGGCAATCTCGAATTTGCCGTCACCGCCGCCGCACAGGAGAACGGCGTGCGCACCGTCACGCTGGACATGGCGCAGCAGGTCGCGCGGCGCACGGCCATGCGGTATGACAAACAGGGCGACGACCACTACGACATCATCTCGGCCTACCAGAAGTCGATGCGCGGGTCAGACCCCGACGCCGCGCTGCACTACCTGGCCCGCCTGCTGGAAGCGGGGGACCTTCCTTCGGCCTGCCGCCGCCTGATGGTCACGGCCTGTGAGGACGTCGGCCTGGCCTGGCCGCAGATCATCCCCATCGTCAAGGCGGCGGTGGACGCCGCCAACATGGTCGGCCTGCCCGAAGCCGCGCTGCCGCTGGCCGACGCGGTCGTGCTGGTGGCGACGGCCCCCAAGTCCAACTCCGCCCACAACGCCTACTATGCGGCCCTGGCCGATGTGCAGGCCGGCAAAAGCGGCCCGGTGCCGCGCAACCTGCAGAACCGGCATTTTGACGGCGAGGACGCCGCTGTAAAGGGGCAGCATTACCTTTACGCCCACGACTATCCCAACCACTGGGTCGAGCAGCAGTACCTGCCCGACGCGCTGCGCGGCAAAACCTACTATACTTTTGGCGACAACAAAACCGAGCAGGCCGCAGCCGCCTATTGGAAGCGCATCAAAGAAAAGACAAAATAAGCGTCAGTGTCAAAAGTTTGCGCAAGTTGTTATATTATAACAAACGGGTTTACTTCCTTACTATACTGTACCGCGGGTGGAAAAAGTCAAAAAATATATAAAAAGGATGAAAATTTCATAAATTCTTTTTAATAAAGTGTTGACAAAGGACAAGACGATGCGGTACACTAGCAATAGTATAAGGACAAAACTGGTGGTATGTGCGAAATTTGTCGCCCGGCCAGTCGCCCGGTACGCCGGCCGCCCTTTTTGGGGCGGTGTCCTTTTGGTAAGGAGAGTTTGACATGCGTTATTCACACCAGCGGGAACTGATCCTGCGCGAAGTGCTCAGCCGCACCGACCACCCCACGGCCGAACAGATCTGCACCTCCCTGCGGGTGGATTGTCCGCGCCTGAGTCTCGGCACCGTGTACCGTGACCTCAACACTCTGGTGGAGATCGGCAAAATCCGCCGCGTTTCCATCCCCGGCGAAGCCGACCGTTTTGACGGCGAGACCACGGTCCACCAGCATCTGTGGTGCCGCAAATGCCACAGCGTGCAGAGCCTGCCCATCCCGGAAGCGTCGCTCAAGGCGCTGGTGGATGCCTGCCCGGACATCCAGGCAGAGGATTACACCCTCACCGTCTTTGGCCTGTGCAGCAAGTGCCTTGCCAAAGAGACGAACGGCGAGGGCTGAAAACAAGCTATCTTCCTTTTTTACGTTTGCCTTCATAGAAAGCCGCCCCGGCGCGTGATCTTCACGATCTTCGCGCCGGGGCGGCTGCTTTTTTGCATCGAGGGGGCAGGGCGTCAGAGTATGAGCTCTCCCACCTCTTTATAGTTTGGCGTGCCGTTGAGGTAATCTTCCGCCGAGATCAGCCCCAGATACCGCCGCTCGCTGTGCACGGTATAGGGCGCGCCGTCGGGGCCGTAGTCGGTGCGGTCATACGGTTCGGCGCGGCAGTCAACCAGTAGCTTGTCCCCAATCTGGGCGAACACCATCGGCTGGCGGCCGCCGCCGTTGTACACAAGCTCCGGCAGGTCGGGCTTGCGGCGCACCTCACCGGTTTCCAAGCTGACAAGGTACGAAAACAGAGCCCGGCTCTGGTCGGTCCAGTCGACGGCGTCATAAGCCAGCTCCAGCCAGCCGTCCAGCACGCGCACCGGCTGCACGCTCTCGTAGCCGCGCCCTTCAAACACATCGCCGGGCAGCGGGTCGCTCGTCAGCACGGTCTCGCCGCTGGCGGCGTCCCGCCCGGTCACGATGCGGGTTGCAAAATCAAAGACATAATACACCCCGTCCGCGACCGCGCGGGCCACGCCGGTGTTGTGCGGCGGGGCGGCTTCATAGGCTTCCATCGTCTGCGGGGTGTTGTCCGCATATTCGCCCAGCCGCCGCGCTTCGCCGCTGTCCAGGCTATAGGCCACATCCCAGAACCGGCTGCCGTCGCCGCCCGCGGCGGTTTGCCCGGGCAGCGGTTCTGCGCCAAAGTTGCACAGCACCAGCGTGCGCCCGGCCGCGCCCAGCGCCATCGTGCCGTGCGGGAAGGTCTCAAGCACCTGCTTTTCGCCGCTGGCCGGGTCGATGCGCCACAGCTCGGTGGGGGCGCTTTCCGGCCGGAAGGCCGTGTGCAGCAGGTAGAGATAAGTCCCGTCGCTGCAGTAGGACTGAAAGTCGACGCTGTCCACCGCCGCCAGCTCGCGGAAGTTGGCGCCGTCCGTATCGCTGATGTACAGCTTCTCCGGCCCGGGGTAAAGCAGCCAGCCGCCGTCCAGCGGCAGCACTTCGCTCGTGCCCGGCCACGGGTAGGTGGCCGGGCAGCCGGCTGTGTCGTGCGCGCAGCCCTCCACCGTGCAGGCGGGGGCGGTCTGCCCGGCGGCAAGGTCGGTCACCCACAGCCGCCCGAGCTCTTCGCCTGCGGCCTGCCCCTGGTAAAACGCCCGCCCGTCGCTTTGGCCGAGCATGTGCAGCGCCCCGCCCGGGGCCGCGCCGGTATCATCCGCGCCCGCCTCTGCCGTTTCCGCTTGGGCGGCGGTATCGGCGCTGCCGGGCGCGTTTCCCGCGCGCTGGCTGCCCGCCGCACACCCGGCCAGCAGCGCCGCCAGCAACCCGGCCCCCAGCCGGGCCGCCATCCTTTGCCATTTGCGCATAAAAACTGCCTCCTTTACAAATACGCTTCCAACAGTTGGTAATCCGCAGTGCCGTTTAAGTAATCGTCATACGCGACCAACCCCAGCTGCAGCCGGTAGCCTTCGATCGTATACGGGGTTCCGTAAGTGCCGAACGTGGCTTCGCTGTATGGTTCGACCGCGCAGGTCACAAGCAGCCGGTCGGCCAGCTGTGCGCAGACAAGCGGCTGGTGGGTGCCGTCGCGGTAAACCTGCACCGGCAGGTCCGGTTTGCGCTGCACCGCGCCGCTGGCAAGGTCGACAAGGTACGAAAATTCCTCGCCGTTTGCACCGTTCTCATCATAGCGGGAGACATCCAGCTCAAGCCATCCGTTCAGCACGCGGCTGGGTGAGATATGTTCCTGCCCGTGTCCTTCGTTCGGGTCGGGCGGCAGTTCGTCGCTCTTCAGCACGGTCTTGCCGCTGGCAAGGTCCAGCCCGGTCACGCGGCGCGCGTCGTCGTCGAACACATAGTATATGCCGTCCAGCAGGGCGGAAGCGCAGGCCACATGGCCGCTCTGTGCGACCGGGTACTGCCCCAGCCGCCGGGCTTCGCCGCTGTCTATGTCGTAGGCGACATCCCGGGCGGCTTCTTCGCCGGGGTTTTCCCGGGTGGGGCCGCCCGTCTGGCCGGGCAGCGGCTCGGTGTAATAATTGCGCAGCAAAAACGTCCGCCCGCTCCCGCCCAGCACAAGGGTGGCGTCGGGGAAATCGGCCAAAACCTGCCGCTCGCCGCTGGCGAGGTCGACACGGCAGAGTTGGCGGCAAACCGAAGTGTTGTTTTCATCAAGCGGATACGCCAGGCAATAGACGGCTTCGCCGTCGGTGAAGAGATTGGATTCATCAAACCAGAACGCTTCACAGAGGGCGCGGAACTCCTCGCCGCTGCGCCCGCTCAGATACAGCGCGGACCCGGCCCACAGCAGCGTCTCGCCGTCCAGCACATAAATGCCTCCGTAGTTGTTCCAGGGCACGGCGGCCGGGCAATCGGCTGTGTCGTGCGTGCAGCCGTCGGCAGAGCAGGGGACACGCCGCTGGCCGGTGGTAAAGTCGGTGACGCACAGGCGCCCGATCTCACCGTCAATGTATTCGATTTCAAAGTATGCCTGTTCGTCTGCGCACTGCAGCCGCCGCAGCGGCGGTTCGGCCGGTTCGGCAACCGGTGCGCCCGCCTCTGCCGTTTCCGCTTGGGCGGCGGTTTCGGCGCTGCCGGGCGCGCTTCCCGTGCCCTGGCCGCCCGCCGCACACCCGGCCAGCAGCGCCGCCAGCACCCCGGCCCCCAGCCGGGCTGCTATCCTTTGCCATTTGCGCATAAAAACTGCCTCCTTATAAAATGATGGGAAACTGTTTCAGCGTGTCGAGAAACCAGCCGTTTCCCCTTCGGCTGCCGTTTCCGGTTGCCCTGTAGGGCGGGCGATTTCGCC